>Ga0233429_1005243_pt1 | contig 10891 bp, 6 predicted proteins | sample SI_118_April2016_3_FD_179879 | JGI IMG/M metagenome (GOLD analysis project Ga0233429, IMG submission 179879) | Seawater microbial communities from Saanich Inlet, British Columbia, Canada - SI_118_April2016_135_MG | ecosystem: Environmental > Aquatic > Marine > Inlet | place: Canada: British... | reverse complement strand
AGCGATACTGGCAAGTACGCCGACCTTGTAGATTGGCTAAACAATGCCGGCAGTGCATACAGTGGCTCAAGCCCTGGCAGGGAGCTTGTGTATGATCCTGAGACTGATGGCATTTATGAAACAGATACTGCTGGCAATATTATCTATAGTTCATATAACAATCCTGAGAGGGTATCAGACCTCTTTTCAACTGCTTCTTGGATTCCAGATGAGGACAAGTACATTCCTGCTGGGCAAGCTGTACATGAAAGCTATAATGAGCTGACAGTCCCAACTCCAGCTCCACCAGCATCTGTTGCCAATTCCACAGCAGCCACGGGCAGTGATGCCATCCAAAATATTGATAGTGATATAGATTGGTATTTCACCCAAGGCGGTGGAGTTGATGAGGACATCCGGCGTGAGTTATATGATGCTGCACAGGAGGGAACTGGCTATAGCTTTACCTCAAGCAAACCAGAAGGCGGGTCGTTTGGAGCAAGTATAGGTGCCAATCAGATTCAGGACTATGCAGACCTTTACGGACTGGCTCCTGTTGCTCCTATAGCTCCTGCTCCTGTTGCTCCTATAGCTCCTGCTCCTGTTGCTCCTATAGCTCCTGCTCCTGTTGCTCCTGCTCCTACTGCACCCTCTGGTTTTGCACAGCCGGACTGGACAGATGATTTCCTTGCCTTTGAACAACAGAGACTCAATGAGGCAGGCTTCCCAGAGAACTTGATGCAGTGGGACTCAGCAACTGGTAATTTCCGGATTGACGGCAGTGTGCAAGGCAGCTATACACCAGAAGATATCCTTGAGATGTACCCAGTCCAATTCGGCTACGACCCATTGACAGATACTCAGATTGATTGGGAGACAGCACAGGCAATTCATGATGTTGCCCTAGAGGGCGATTCTCCTAGTGCCGCTCAACAGGCATTTGGACAGGCTACTTCCGGCGAGATCGGCTGGCAAGATTTCCTTGATACAATGACTGGGATACTTGGCCAGCAACAAACTGCACAACAACCTGCACAGCAGACGGCACCCCCAAGGGAGTTGGTTGTCCGTGATCCTACTGGCCAAAATCAGTACATGGCCCCGCAGACTGATGAAGAGATTTTAGCGCAGTACAGTGGTACGCCTGTCCAAGGCTACGGCACAGCAAAGCCTTTTAATCCACTAGAGCAGGTACAGCAAGCAAATATTGACAAGATGCTCCAGCCGTATAAGACTGGAATTGCATCATTGACTGGAGGATCAAACAATGCCTGACACTAATATATTACTTGACAACTATTTCGGATGGGATGTTGATCCATATCAGAAAGAAGTTGGCAGTGAGTATATCCCAAACCCAAATTATAATCCAAGTGATGATAATTCATCGCCTTCTTTTCTACGGCATCCAGCTAGAATCGAGTATTATGTAAACAATACAACTGGTGAAATAAAAGAGGTACGCTTTGAGCGCTTTGAGTCTGATGATGGCTTTGAGTTCTGGACGGAAGGTGGGCGACAGATTGGGCAACCAATTGGTACGAATATTGAGGGATACACCAGTATTGATAACCCGTACAATCGCGCAGCAATGAAACAGATGTACGAAAGCGGGGAACAGGTCCCTGCAGATGTCCTTGCTCCATTGATTGAAACAGAGGCAAGCATTGACCAATCACAGAGAGACAGCGGTAATCTCGGTCCAATGGGTGCATTAATTGGCAATATCTTACTGCCTGGCTTTGGCGGTGCTTTCTTAGGATCACTCGGCGGGCAGGCACTCAGCGGTAACGATTTGAATCTTAAGGATGCCTTAGTTTCGGGTGCCACTTCCCTTGCCTCTGGTGCCTTAAAAGATGCTGCTGGGATTACTGCGCCAGCAGATACAGCTACGGGTTCTGACCTATCAATGGCTGATTTTGGGACGAGTGCTCCAGACCTTTCTGACTTTGCTTTTGATGCCAGCTCAATGGGAACGGACATCTCGAACTTCGCATCAACTGCTGGCGATGTCGCAACATCAGGCCTTGATGCTTGGTCTGGTGCACCGACGCCATCTGCAGACTATGATCTTCAGCTAATTGACGGCATGCCGAAGTTGGTTGACACTGAGCCTGCTCCAGAGCCAACAGTTACATATCACTCTGCAATTCCTGACGAAGTGGAGCAAGCAAAACCTGGTGCAACCGAGTGGTCATCAGAATCTTTTACATCCACCAAGCCTCCAGTTGAAGACTTGACTACTGATAGCTCAATGGTCTTCGACGACGATCTCGGTGAGATGGTGAATGCATCTGACTTGCCAGAGAATTGGGCTTTTGGCAGCACGCCTTCTATTGATGATCTCAGTTCTATTGCCGATGAAATGGCGCTTGATCTCCCTGCTGACTCAATGGATTCAATTGCAACTGATTGGGGGAAAGAATTTGCATCGCCAGAATTCCTTGATGATCCAGCTGCCTGGGCAAAAGCCAGATACACAGATGAGGCAGGAAACCTAGCAGTCGGCAAAATGGTTGGTGATCTACTGAAGGCTGGACAAGGAATAGCAACAGTCGGTGGCGTTGTGGATACATTATCTGGTGGTTCGAGGGGTTATACCTCTGAAGGTGGCATTACAAATATTGCGCCGAAAACTGTTACACGTGGTGCTCCAAGGGAAGTGCCAAACCCATACGCATTGCCCACAATACGGGCTGGATATTAAAAGGAAAGGAAAATGGCAGAAGAATCAACAACTACAGGGGTCCCATTCCTTGGCGGTCATGTTTTAGGAGCCGCGGATTGGGCTAAAGATGTAGCGGAAACACCAATTGCACCATACGCTGGTCAAAGGGTGGCACCACTGTCTGGGCTTCAGCAGCAAGCAATCGGATTAACAGAGCAGGGCATCGGTCAGTACATGCCTTACTTGACTCAGGCCACTGAGCATTTACAAGCGGCTCCGCAGATGTTCGGTGCCACCATGCCCCAGGCAATGGAGTATATGGCGCAAGGCAGACAGGCTTTTGACCCATCAACTGGCGTCTCCCCTTACATGGACCCATATCAGCAGCAAGTGATTGACGTCACTAAAGCTGATATGGAGCTAAGGGCAGCCCAGCAACAGGATGCGCTCAATGCACAGGCAGCAACACAAGGTGCATTCGGTGGGACTAGGCATGGCATTGAAACTGGAGATCTAGCTAGACAGCAACAGCGCGGAATGACAGAAGCCTTGGCAGGTATTCGGTCAAGGGGATATGGAAACGCCCTTGGTGCTGCAATGGGTGAGCACTCAAGAACTGGGCAAGCTGCTTATCAGGCAGGAACAGGGATTGCTGGATTGGGACAGACTGGAGCAAGCCTTGGAATGCAAACGGCCGCTGGGATGGCAGGCCTTGGAAGTCAGTTCCAGGGTCAACTTGGTACTGATGTTGCAGCACTAGGAGCAGCCGGTGGGTTGCAACAAGGCCAACTACAAAAAGACCTTACTGCCGCGCAACAGTTCCATGAAGAGGTACAGCGAGAGCCGCGTGAGGCGGCCAGCTGGTACACAGGTATATTAAGTGGAACACCACAGACTGAGACAACGCAAACTACTGTTCCTGATCCAAATGCTTGGACACAGGGGATTGGTGCTCTAGGCGCTGGTTATGACCTTGGTAAGAAATTTGGCTGGTGGGGATAATAAGATGGGCATTTTCGATAGAGCGATGTTTCAAAGGCAGCAAGCAGGGCAGATGTTTCCTCAAGTTGCAGTTCCACAGACTCAGCCAACAGGCGGTGGCATTACCAACATTCAGAATAGACAAAGGCCACAGGTGATGCCAACACCTAGACCAGCAAGATCGGCAAGATTGGCAGCGCCTGATGCAACTGGACTTGGCGATGATGACTATATGCAAGATCTGTATTTAGCAATGATGACAAGCAAAGATCCATCATTCATAAGCGGTGTTGGTAAGGCGCTCGCCTATGCCAAGAAACAAGATGCAGCCCGTGCTGATAAGAGGCGTGAGCTTGAGGATCGGGATCTCGAGAGAGATCTGCTTGAGGCACAGATTGTAACCGAAGGGCTGGAGGGGGAGAAATACGCCGCGGATGCATTGAAAGCAAAGTCTCTAAGTGGGAAGAATGGGACGTATGGCAACTATATTGTCAATGGCGAAACAAAGGTGATGTCTGGCATAGAAGCATCCATCCTGTCTGATGCTGGGGTTGATGTTGTAAAGGCAGGCGCCAAGAGCCTTGACGAGTCCGAAGATGGTAAGACAACAAAAAGCCTACAGATTGACGAGAGAGCAATCCAGCTAAAATCAAGGCTTGATGAAGAAGGAATACCTGCATCAATGGGCAGTGTTGTTGAGTATCTTCATTCAATTGAACTTCCAAAGGCATCAGTTGAACCGACTGATGTTTATGGGGCACTGAAAAAGCACCTGGCAGCAAACACAGATACTGCTGATGTCTCTATTGGTGACATTGAGCTTAGTGAGGACACTGGCAAAATACAAGACATACAGCATTATGATGCTAAGATTGACAACCTCCGGTCAAGGTTGGACACTGCACTCAGTCATGAGAAGAGCGGGATAAGAGCTGATATAGAGGATGTACTAACAAGGCGTGAATTGCTGTACACAGATATCAAAGACTTCAATCAGCAGTACAAGCAGTCAGCGCCAGAAGATAAGAAAAAATCTAAGGATATTAATGTTGCAAGGAATCTTCTTAGGCTTGCCACCGATGAATCCAATACTAAGGCGTATGCTCAGCTCAAGAGAATTATCACAACTATGGTTGGAGATAATAGGCTGAGTCAGCAGGAGATCGATCAGACAACGAAGGGTGGGGACATAATTCAGAGGATCAAGGACTATGGTATGGAGTTTACACTAGGCGCACCAAGCCAAGAGACATTTGAGCAGCTTGAAGATATCATTGACTCTTTTGATGAGGTGTACAAGGGCAGAGTATCTGCTGCAAATGAAGACCTATATGACGAATGGTCTGGCAGAATACCAGAGGTGTACTTGGATGAAGTGTCGCCAGCTGGGTCGCAAGCAAAAAGAGCAAGAGTTATAGGCAAGGCACCATGGAATAATAGGCAATAATTATGGATCTCACAGCAGCAGATATTGAGTATTTAATTCAGAACCCAGATGCACTGGGTGATTTTAATAAAAATTTCTCCTTGGAAACAACCAAGGAAGATGTTGATTACATGACAAAAAATCCATCATCAATCAGTGATTTCATGGCTCAAGCATCAGATAGACACTACATCGAGGCAATGGATGAGTCTGCAATGACAGACTATCTGTTGAATTCTGCAAAGCTTGGTGTAACTGATACAGTATCGCTTTTATCAACAATTGGTGACACGTTCATCATCGACCCAATTGTAGGGATATATGATGAAATAATCGGTGACAGGGAGACCAACGAGGCAACCATATCAAATGTTCTTGGTGATATATCTAGCCGTGGGTTAGCAAACTTTAAAAAGAATGTTGAATATTCATCAAGGCTAACTGGGGCTGACCCAGAGATGAAGGCGCCAGGCGATAGCGCACGCATACTTGGGATGGGTGTGCGCTTTGCCGCTGATCCGTTGGGGTATGTCGGCTTGCCATTGAAGTGGGCTTCTGCCATAACTGCTCCATTAAAAATGACAGGCATTGGTGTTGCAACAGAGGTCGGCGGCGATATCGGTGATGAGGCTGAGTCAAGATTATTCAATACAAATACTGGAACTGGGAGGCTGATAGGATCAATAGGTACTGGCCTTGCTGTTCCCTTTATGACAAAACCGGTATCTGTAGCTATCGGGGCGGCTGCGAGTAAGGCAAAGGATACAACAATTGGCAGGTATGCAACCAGTGTTGCAATGAACACGCTTGGCAAGTCTGAGATTGCAAAGAAGGCGCTTGGGAAATTTACAAATCTAAACGCAGACTATGATAATGCATCAAGGGTGTTGTCATCAGGGGCAGCAAAGAGCATTCTTGAGATGGTTGCAAAGGAAGAGGGCATCAAGAATATCCCTGAGATAATTACAGAGTTCAATAAGATATCAAATAAGGTTGTTGGTCGTGATGTCCCATTGATTGTTGCAATGTCAAAAAGCCCAGTGATTGCTGAACATGCACACAGTCTCGCAAAAAGAGACCCAGTATTCAGGCAGAGAGTAAATGAAGAACTTAGAACACTAACTGCAAATATAGACCAGTATGCAACAAAGATATTCGGTATGCGGTATGCTGAGATACCTAATTACGGCAATCTATCCAGCGAGATAGCTGGATCTATGAAGCATGCTAAAAAGCGGGTTGCAAAGTATGACAAAGAGATTCATTCACTGCACAATCGTATCAAGCCCTCATTGGATGAGACTACAACTGGCAATATAATAAAGGGGCTTGTTGAGAAAAGGCAAAAGGCAGTGCTTGAACAGATGTCGCCATTGTATGATGACTTGAAGATTGAAGCAAAAAAGGCCAATGCGGTCATGCCAGCTTCATCAACCGAATCACTTTATAATTTTGTTGTACAGAATAAGCTCAATGATATTTGGGGAAAGGGCACAAAGCTCGACAAGAAAATAATGGCATCTTTGCGTCCAGTTAAAGACGGCAAAAAGCTAGCCTACAAACAGCTGTCATTTGACAATGTTGATTCCCTAAAACGTGCAATTAATGAGCTGAAAAGGAAACCGCTTAGTCGCAGTGAACAGCGTAGCTTAATGAATCTGGAAGATGTCTTTGATGATGCAAGAAAGAGCATCCCTGGCAACTTCAGTGAAAGGCTAGCTGCACTCGACTCATTGTATTACCAAAAGCTAGGTATCCCATTGAATAGACAGGGCATCAAGGAGATCAGTGCAAAGAAATACGCCGAGCAGATTGCACCAATCCTGTTGAAAAACAAAACGGCAATGAATGATTTCCTGAATATAGGCGGCAATGCTGGGCAAGAGATTGCAAGAAATGCTGTCCTATCACAGTTACACAAGAGCTTTGTTAAGGATGGTGCAGTCAACCTTTCAGGGGTCAAGGGCTATATGCACAAAAAGGCCGATGTGATTGACATGGTTCCTGGATTAAGGCGAGAGCTGAACGGTGTTATCCTTGATGGCAAGGGTCTATTGGTCAAGAAGGCAGTTTTGGATCAGCAAATAAAAAAGGCGGAGAAAGAGATTTCAAATAACTTTCTTCTTAATTCGCCTGAATACGGTGCCGATACACATAAGATTGCTAAGATGATTCTGAACGATCATACGAAATGGAAAAAGATTAAGGAGGATCTGTCAAAGGTTGATCCATCAATATCAAAGGCTGTGAATGATTCAATAAGAAATGAGGTGGTGCAGATTGCAAGGGCTCATAACAGCGGTGCAATGAATTTTCTTACTGACCCAAGGAATGAAAAGATTATTGGTGAGATTATGTCACCTGGATATGTTACAGCTGCTAAAAATTTGGCCAAGATGACAGATGCTGTCAATATTGCCAAGGTTGAGAAACTTGCATATTCAAAATCAGAGGATGTTGCATCAAAGATTGCAGGTGTTGATGTTGGCTATATTGCATCAACAATTAGACAGCCACTTACAAGTGCAAATTACAAGGCAATTAGGCTTATGTCCAAGCTGCATGATGTATCAGAGGGTAGCAGAGTTGATGAAGCAATTGTCGATCTTCTGCTTGACCCAAAGGGCATGACAAGGTTATCTGAAACTCTTGAATCACTAGGAGGTGACAAAGCTGGGGTAGGCTACTTCCGTAAATTAACAGATGTTATTGGGGCTGCTGTACCGAGGTATATATATGCAGCTAGTAAGGAATCAATGATACATGCCGCTGATGAGCTGCCAAATAAAGAGCAAGTTGCCAAACCTCAGCTACCAATGCCAGAGTTACAAAGACCAGACTTCGGAGCTAGTCAGGCAGCACCTCAGCCAAGGGTGCAGGATAAGGGTATCATGTTGCCACCGTCTATGCGGAATCCAAGGTCTACGCTAGGGAAGGCGGTGAGTTTAGGCGGTATAGGTAGCCTTAATAGCTCCCCTATAGCCTCTAACAGCGGGGTATCCTCGCTACTAGGGGGAAGTCCTAAAGAGCGTACCGATGACATACAGGCTACGCTATCGAGGATCAACTCTTTGAGTACAGCACCTATCCTTGATGTTGAGAATGAGACTTATCAGAATTACTGATCTCCACCCCATTGACTGCCTTTGATTTATCATTGGCAGTCTTTTTTGTACCAAATATCTTGTCCCAGTTATCATCAAACTTTTTCTTGTTAGTTGGACGCTGTTTGCTTCCTTTACCATTCATATTGCTATCCTCATAAAAGATGCCAGCTTTGGGGCATGGCTGGCGCATGGTTCACTACTACATTTCGTTCAACTCAAGGGTTGTAAAGTTAAAGAAATCCCCCTATTAGACTACTCTGTTGCAGGATTCCTGAATGCTGTAGCCACTGGATGAAATGGCTTTCCATCCTTGGTATAGTAGGCGAACTCCACATGAACTGTTTCCCCGATGTAAAATTCGGCATTGTAAAACACCTCAATCTTGTCCTCCATAGTGCCTGGGGCAGTGACACGGAAAGTACCACCATCGGGTATCTCGCATTCAAGAATTGCCCAGCCATCCTTGCTCTCATGTATATCAACAACCTCAAACTCACTATCAAGAAACGTCTTTAGTTTTAGCAATGATCTCGAACGCTTCCCAGCCTCATAGCCAAAACCAGGCAATCGGATGATTGTTCCCTCATACCCATCGGCAATTGCATTTCTATGATACCGCATAATCTGCTCCATCCCAGATGCTCTTACTGTCGGGACAAATTCAGAATTGGTTTGTGTCCCTAGAATGTCAATCAGGTCATACATACGGGCATCATAATGCCTATCATCCATTAAATCATATGCATGGAATTTTAGCCGCTTTGTGTCAGGTTGATCTCTCTTAATCCACGAAACAATAGTCTGCAGTTTCTCTCCATGACAATAGAGCTCACCATCAATAGTCTGGCCTTCATCTAGCTTTAGATGCCTTGTGATATGTGAAAGGTCGGCAGCTATAATCTTTCCATTCCTTGAGTATGGCACGATCATCCCATTCTGCCTAGTGATACAGCAGCGGTTTCCATCATACTTCTTTTGGATTAGAACATCATTCAGGTTGACAATAACTCGATCCAGTCTCTGAGCCAGCATCGGCTTTCTTAGGCCAAGCTGATTCGTTGGGCCTTTCTTAGCCTCCTCAATGGAGTCAACATAGCCCTTGTCTCTTTGTCTTGAAATCCTACTACTGATCTGCAGCTCAATCTGTTCCTCAATAGTTCTGTTGACCTTGCCATACGGGACATGCTCACGTTTCTCCTGAATGGCTCCACCAACCTGACCAAAACGGATCACGATATCTTGCTCATCCTGACCAATGCTCCATTCTCTCATGGACCCCTTATTATCTTTAATATATAATTTTGTCATATCAGTTCTCAATTATGTTATAACGTCAATTTTTAAGTCTGTAAATGGTATATGTAAATGAGCTTTTACAGCATCAGTTGCAGATCCTGTGTGCGCTTCGACTGGCTCATCTAGCATCACATTAAGTCCATGGCCTTCATTACTAACTGTAATTATCCTCTTGTTGCTAGCTGCTGCCATGCCGATTTCAAACATAGTGCCAGGATCAAAACCATCAATAATAGCGATAACCGTCTTACAGCGCTCAATTGCCCTAACATTCATGCCATATATCTTATCAACCATTTCAGCCCTTTCTTCTTCTGACATATCCTTTATTATGCCACCCCTTAATCTTGGTGAGAAATATTTCACACCAAGTTCCTCACAGGCATCCTCAATACTCTGCACCGCCTTAATTTGGGCCTCACTAAAAAAGCCACCGGCAATATAACAATCTATTTCATCATAATTATCATCAAATTGTTTTAATAAACATCCGATAACAGCAGTTGAGAATGGATAATCCATTGCAACCTTATGCTGATATTCGCCATTAATTCGCACCCTTGTTATAATTTCAGCCGCAACATAATCGGGTATATCAATATAGTGGCCATTTTGCATTATCATCATTCTGTCTCCTTTGTATTGATATATTTCATTCTATGCTCATTCTTTGGATTATCTTTTATATAGCCATTGTGCACCAGTTTTTCATATTGCCATAGAACTACTGAGTTGCCCATCTGTTGCTTTCTAATATCTATTAGCTCTGGCCACTCACACATAATAGGGCATGGCAACCCTGGATCTTTTCTAAGGATACGATTATAACTATCTTCAAAATATGGATCTTTTCTACCGCCACCATTAGGTAAAAACTCCCAGAAAGCTTCAGAAGACATGTCACCTATATAGTCCCCAACCAACTCACCCCACATGTCTATAGACCAATCAGCTACCCAATGTGCTCTGATTGACATGAGCTTTGCATATGCCTCTTTGTCTATATAAAATGCAACATAAACTTTACCCGATTGATTTGTTGTAATGCCAAAATAGTCGGATGCCAGATTCCACCATTCAATTTTAATCTTAGAATAATGTTGTCTTAGGAATTGTGAGGATAATGCAATTTTCATATTATAACAGCCAAAAATCATATCACCAGCAAGACTAAGCCCCTTATTATTGAATTCGTTTGCGCTTATTGTACAAAATTTATGCACCGGTGATACCTTTGAAATCTTGAAGTCGTCCCATCCATCAACTGCATCAAGAATCATTTTACCATATAAGTCAAAGAGCCGATTGTTAATTTCGTGAATGCTTTTCAGAAACCCCATCAGTACCCGATGGTTCATTGTTACAGTAAACATCGTACTTGTTGACATTGGTAAAAGCTCTCTCGCTTTGTCCTGATTCACACCATTGTCAACA
>Ga0233429_1005242_pt1 | contig 10892 bp, 10 predicted proteins | sample SI_118_April2016_3_FD_179879 | JGI IMG/M metagenome (GOLD analysis project Ga0233429, IMG submission 179879) | Seawater microbial communities from Saanich Inlet, British Columbia, Canada - SI_118_April2016_135_MG | ecosystem: Environmental > Aquatic > Marine > Inlet | place: Canada: British... | reverse complement strand
TACGTATTAGAATTCTCTGTACATTTAATTTCCATGGTAAAATTAAAAACGGTTACTTTCAGGCTTGATGGTGTTATTTATTACCGCATTTCTAGAATTGCTTTCCATAATCTCTTATAGGGAAGAATAATGATGAGGGAAATAAATATAGATTGTTACGGAAGATTTCATTTGGACAAAATTTCTGTTGAGGTGAATGGGATTACCGTTAACTTTATTTATAATGATTTAAAGAAAGCCAATTTGCAATTTATGCTGGGTTTGTTTTTTGATTACCACTCACTTAATAGTCGTTTTCTCAGGTACCCTTTCGAGAGAAGAATATGTGTACTATCGGAACCGTTAGCTAGTCATTATTACTACAATAAGAAAAGACTTGTACGGAGATATAAATATATTTTTACTCATGATAAATTGTTGTTAGACAGAGGTGGGTCGATGGTTGAATTACTGTTTGGGACCAACTGGATTGAGGGCCCTGAATTAAAAGAGAGCTTTACAAAACAAAAACTTTTATCATTTATCGGTGCGGTACATCCGGGCCACAAAGGTGGGCATGGTTTCAGGAATAAAGTCGTTGAAAAATTATTAAATAATCCAAAGGCAGACTGCTTTGGAAAAGGAGTTAAGGAGATAAAGGGTAAAATAACTGGATTGGCAAACTACGCCTTTTCAATTGCTATGGAAAATCACCAGCAGGATTATTATTTTAGCGAGAAGATCAACGACTGCTTTTTGTCTGATACCGTTCCCATCTACTGGGGATGTCAAAGTATAGGGCAGTTTTTTGACAAAAGAGGGATAATTATTTTTAACTCACTTCACGAGTTATTAGAAATTATAGATTCGTTGGATATGGATTTGTATTACGAAATGCTGCCGTATGTCAAAAAAAACAAAGAAAAATCAATAAAAAACAAATGGCATAGCCTTCAGGGAATGTATGAACGCCTCGGTCAAAATATTATTGAAAAAATTGAGTTCAAGAAACCTGTTCGTTTCAGGCCTGTGTTTGTGGAAAAAATTGAGAAACTAAACCGAATTATAAGAATACGATAATCCACAATAATTATTTTTCTATACGAACAAATCCTTGCGAATACAAATTAAAAAATTTATTGTCTTGATATTAAAGTTTTCTGCGCGGGTTTTAGCATCCTGTATAAGGAGGTGGCGTTGGGTAGATGTTGAACCTTTTTATGAAATCTTTAAGAAGTATGATTTTTATTTTCTTCCCAAACATTATTTTCTTCCAATACCGGATGATGATGATATGAAATTTGCTTGCGAGTCGGAACTGGTTGGTATTAACATGAGAGATGACTTTCAAATGGAATTTACTCATGCAGTAGTATTAAAATATAAATCTGAATTTGATACTTTTCCTGAATACGAATCAAATAATAATCGACTCCAGTATTTCATGATTAATGGTACGTTTATGACAGGTGATGGGCATGCATATTATTCTCTTATAAGAGATATTAAACCTGCAACCATAATTGAGATTGGTTCTGGTCAATCGACATTACTGGCAAACCATGCGATTGATAAAAATTTCGAGGAATGTACTAAAGATACTTGTCAACTCAAAGTAATCGATCCATATTGTGCTTACAAATTGGAAAAGCTTAAGAGACTAACAGAGTTGAAAAACTGTAAGTTGCAAGAGGTAGGCTTAAACTACTTTCATCAATTAAAATCAGGTGATATTTTGTTTATTGACTCTTCGCATACATTGAAATCTGGTGGTGATGTCTGGATGGAATACTGTGAAATTATTCCCAGATTAAACTCTGGAGTTTATGTGCATATACACGACATATCACTTCCAATGCCCTACTCAACAAGTTATTATCACTCTCATTGGTATTGGAATGAACAGTATGTCTTACAAACGCTTTTGACAAACAATGATAAGCTTGAAGTTGTATGGGCGGGAATTATCTTTTTCATAAATATCCAAAAGAGATGACAACTGCTTTTTCTCCGGGATACGATATGATGCGAAAGATTTACCCGCAGGCAGGACCATGTAGTTTTTGGATTAGAGTTAAATAGAATTGTTCATGCAATAGGTTAAAATCGGTAGGATGTTGGTTGTGCAGTACAGTCGTTACCCTGAGAAATGTACACGCAACAGAATATGTGGGTAAAAAACTAATAGTAAACTTAATACATGACTAGATGATATTATATTTTGCTGGTTCAGTAGCCATTTCATTAGTGCTTTTCATCACACTCGCCCTTTTCTTTAGAAAGGCTCTTCGTGGACTATGGAGAGACCATGAGTTGTTGAAAAAATCACTTGTTGATTTTCAAAACAATAACTTTGATCGTTACCGTAAGCTTTATGGTGATATAGCAGGTCTCCTTCTCAAAATGGATAACGCAGTTCCTTTTCGAGCGCAGCATGGTGAAGATATAATACTTTGGAATTTTTTTAATAGAAAAATTTCAGGCTTTTTTATTGAAGTGGGTGCATTTGACGGTGATCAAGACAGCAATACGTATGCATTTGAAAAACTGGGATGGAATGGAATTCTTATAGAAGCAGGACAGGAACAATATAAAGAGTGCCTTGCAAACCGTCCTGGGAGTAAAGTGATTCATGCTGCTGTAGGAGGGCCGGACGCAAAAGGGACAATTACATTCCATCAAGTAACCAGTAGCGAAAGGTGGGGTGGTATGCTGTCGTATTTACAGGCAGATAAGAGGCAAAGCTGGCGTACCAATCGAACAGGAACTGCCATTAACAAGGTTAAAGTCCCATATCGTTCATTGAATGATATCTTGAAAACTTGTGATTCAGGGCCAATCGATTTCATAACAATAGATGTGGAAGGTGGGGAGCTTGATGTTCTGAAAGGTTTCGATATTAATAAATACAGTCCACGTGTAATTGTTGTCGAAAATAACAATCGCCATGAACATAATCGGGTAGAGGACTACTTAAAATCTTTTGATTTCCAACTCAAGTCTTCAGCAGGTTGCAATGATTTTTATTTTAAAGAAGGAGATAAAGGTGTTTTGGCATAATAACGGTATTAGTCAAAGTGGAATTTCCTTTGACCCCATAGGGCGGTGAGGCCGCAAAAAATAATATCCGTGGAAATATTAGAAATTATATGAAAATTACACAGCAGTGTAGGGTGGGTGCCTGCCCGAACGGCACAGTCGGGCAGGTTGTCTACCAATTAAACTAATGCGACCTTTTCAGTACTATTGTAACAGGATTGTTCAGGAATTCGATTTACCACCCTGGCTGTTCGGTTATCGTTACCTTCCAATAGTCCATCCGGAAGATTACACAAAGAGAGTACATTCTAAAGATGAAACAAAGTCAACTTTCAAGATTGTCGAACCGGAAACGGTTATAAAGAATGCTTTACCCTGTAATATTGATAATGCGAACAAACTTTGCTTAAAACGATTTGAAAACTATCCTTTTGCATTTAGCGATGTTCCATTACTTGAGGTAGGACCTACCTGGATTGCAACTATATATGACTGTTATATACTCCGGTATCGAGACGAGTGGAAGAATGATTTCTACGCAATCGTATCATCCGATAAACGCAGCATTGCCTATCCAGGTGTCGTATACCGTCCTGAACATGCTCAGTCACTCCGCCGTTCAAAAGAGTGCCGTAATTTTGAAAAAGGGACATGGCTTTTTGGTATGTGGTACAGGAATTATTTTCTATGGCTGCTAACTTACGTATCACGCCTAATGCTTGCAATGGAGACAGGGTGCTCTGATGAAATTCTGTTTCCGGGTGAATCGGCCCTCTCTTCCTATAATATTCGCACTATTGAGAGGCTCAAAATACCAATGAAGAATATCATGCCTTATGATGAAGTGGTCTGGCATGTGGATCGGTTAACACTTGTCCATGATGAACCATTCAGAGGAAACCGATTGCGGGAGTTTCGGGATATTGTAAGTTGCAACTCGCCCCGGCCACCGTGGAGGAAAGTTTTTGTAAGCCGTGAAAAAGCACAGTACAGGCGTTTAGTAAACCAGGATGAAGTTTGGCCGATATTTAAACGGATGGGATGGCAGAAAGTATGCATGGAAGACCTGTCATTTGATGATCAGATTAAGCTCATGAGTGAGACAAGGGCGTTTTCATCTTTGAATGGGGCTGGTTTTGGGAATATTATTTTCATGCCGAAAGGGGCACATGTGTTCGAGCTTTGTAATGAAGAAATCATGAGTGCAAGTTTTTATGCAATGGCGTGTGCAATGGATCATCATTACTGGCTCGGAAAGTCTTTTCTCGTTGGGAAAGATTACAGATATGCTTTTGATGATGTTATCGTAGATATCCATGCCGTTGAGTCTATTTTAAATTTGATCGAATATCAACTTACAAAATAATGTGGTTTTCAAATGAAAGTTAATAATATTGTAATGTTTTTTCAGATAGAGGATTTAAATAACAAAAATTTTGATTTATTAGTGTTTATCCTTGGAAAAATGTTTCATAAGATCGGCTTAAGAAGATATTTACCTACTGGTTTTACATTAGTAACCCGGAAAGTAGTATGGCCGCTTTAATTACATCAATTGATAACCTTGTCAGCTGTATTATTCCAATATATAATAGGTCTCTTTTTCTCCAGGAGTCAGTCGAGAGTGCCCTGTTACAAACTTACCGTCCGATTGAAATAATTATTGTAGATGATGGGTCAACGGACGATACACCTCAACAAATAAAGAAGCTCGTTAGGAATGCCCCGGAAGTGATCAGGTCAATCCGCATCGAGAACAGTGGACCGGGCGGTGCCAGGGAAGCGGGTTTACAAACTTCAAGAGGAGAATTCATCCAGTATCTGGACAGTGATGACTTATTGATGCCTCACAAGTTTGAGATACAGGTAAAAGCGCTTCTTGAAAAGCCAGAATGCGGAGTTGCTTATGGAATTACACGTCTCATTGATGAAAGCGGCCGTGAACTCCAGTGTCCGTATAAGTCAAGTGGAGAAAAAAGAGAGTACTTGTTTCCGGGACTCCTCATGGACCGATGGTGGAATACACACACCCCTTTATACAGGAGGTCAGTGTGTGAGGCTGTGGGGCCATGGACCAACATGAGGATGGGTGAAGACTATCTGTATGATGCGCGTGTTGGGGCTATGGGGATAAGGCTTGTTTTCTGCGATGAAATTGTTTCCTGTCACCGTGATCATGAAAGTGGGCGTCTCACAAGAGGCGTACTGACAAAATCAATTCTCAGGGATCATGTTCGATTGATTCCTAAACTGTTTGAATGTGCCCGGGAAGCAGGTATTCAGAAAGAGTGTAAAGAGATGCAGCATTTCTCCCGCTGGGCGTTCCTGACGGCTAGACAGGCTGGGGCTGTCGGGCTGGTTGATGGTGCAAAGAACTGTTTTGACGTTGCAATGTCCGCTACTCTCACTGAAGACATTATCATGAAAATTATTGGATTAACAGCCAGGATAGTTGGTTGGAGGGTTACCGGCAAGTTGTGTTTACTACGTGACCTGTTAGGTAAAATTAGACTTACCTTGATGTGTTTTTAGCTGAAGGTAGCATTTACCTAGTAACGCTTTAGTATTTGCCAATTTAATTAAATGTTCCAATTTCCTAACAGAATAACGTTAGTTCATTATAGTCGAAAGAAGGCATTTTTATAATTACATGAGAATCTTGTCTCAAACCGTATACACAAAACAGAGAACTAACTTGTCTTTCCAGGGTTCTTTAGTAACTCAATATATTTAACAGAGGGATCAATGAAAATGAAACAGGGTATTGCCGTCATAGGTAGTGGTTATTGGGGAAGGAACATTGTCAGGAATCTTTCTGAAATGGAAGTTCTGCATACGGTACATGATATTAATATTGAAAGGTTAGATTCTATACATAGTGAGTTTCCTTCAATAAATACAACATCCAATATTGATGAGATTCTGGTTTCTAATGCGATTAATGCAGTTGTAATTGCCGCACCGGCAGTAGATCATTATGACCTTGCAAAAATGGCTTTACTATCTGGTAAGGATGTCTTAGTTGAGAAACCTCTTTCATTGAATATTGAAGAGGCCGTAGAGTTGGTCAACATAGCCAGTGAAAAGAAAAGAATACTTATGGTAGGACATATACTGCAATATCACCCGGCAGTAATAAAATTAAGAGAAATGGTAGAATCCGGTGATTTAGGGAAGATCCAGTATGTATATTCAAACAGGTTGAACATTGGAAAAGTGAGGACCGAGGAGAATATTCTGTGGAGTTTTGCTCCCCATGATATATCAATAATCCTGATGCTGTTGGGTGAAGAACCGATTAATGTTACGTCTTTTGGCGGTAGGTATATTACCAGGGGTATTTATGATACCACCCTTACAACAATGGAATTTGGAAACGGTGTGAAAGGGCATGTTTATGTGAGCTGGCTTCACCCATTTAAAGAACAGAAACTTATTGTTGTTGGAACAAAGGCAATGGCAGTGTTTGATGACATGGCAGATGAAAAGCTCTCTCTCTATCCTCATAAAATAGAGTATAAGGGGGGCAAGATACCTGTCGCTCAAAAGGCAGAACAGTATACTGTGCATGTAGAAGAAAAAGAACCTTTAAGAGAAGAACTTAAACATTTTATAAGATGCGTGGAGAAAAGAGAAGAACCCAGAACGGACGGTGAAGAGGGGCTGAAGGTCTTGAGGGTTCTGCAGAGAGCTGAGAGCTGTCTCTCTTCTCCAGATCATCTATTAAAAACTCAGTTTGCTGGAGAAGGATGTTTTGTCCATGAGAGTTCGTTTGTTGATAACGATGTCAAGATTGGAGATGGAGTAAAAATCTGGCATTTCTCACATATACTTAAAGGTTCAGAAATTGGGAAAAACTGCATTATTGGACAGAATGTTATGATAGGTCCTGGTGTTAAGATTGGCGACAGGTGTAAAATACAAAATAATGTTTCAATATACAACGGCATAATTCTTGAGGAAGACGTATTCTGCGGGCCGTCTTGCGTATTTACTAATGTTTATAATCCAAGGGCATTTATAGAAAGGAAAAATGAGTTTCTTCCTACTCTGGTTAAGAAAGGTGCTACTATCGGTGCAAATGCAACAATTGTGTGCGGAATAACTGTAGGGAGATTCTCATTAGTAAGTGCTGGAGCTACGGTTAAGAAAGATGTTCCTGATTACGCATTGGTCGTGGGAGTACCGGCAAAACAGATAGGGTGGGTCTGCCGGTGCGGAGTTACGTTGAAAGTGTTTGACGGTAAGAATTCGACAAGGTGTGAGAATTGCGGAAGTAAGTACGAGTTACAGAAGAATAAACTAACAGCAGTGGAAGAAATGATATAACGTAGAATCTGATCCGGAAAGGATTTTAAATCTGATTATATATAATATACCAATCACGTTAAAATAGGATTATCAAGTGATATTCATAGTCGGACGATACAATGAACTATGCAACCGTCTCTTTACATTTGCTAATATAATTGCTTTTGCTAAAGAGCATAATCACAGAGTTGTAAATATAGCTTTTGGCGAAGAATATAGAAAGTGGTTTCGGGGTACCGAAAAAGATGCCCTATGTCGTTTCCCCTCTGTTGAAACAAGCACAGTTACCTGGCGTAAGACAATTCCGTATGTATTTCGTCTGGCCATATTAATGATGAAATTTTTTCATAAGTATAAAATATTTCCCTCGATCCGTATTGGAGGACAAGGTGCATTTTCCTTTAATGACCCTGAACTTCTTAATATTGTAGCAAAAATTCATCTATCTAAGATCTCCTTCTTTGATGGATTATACTTTATAGACAGGGAGAACTTTATCAAACATGCTGATTTTATACGGGATTTCTTTAAACCAGTAAGAGAAATCGAATGTAAGGTTGAGGCATTTATATCCGATATGAGAAATAATCATGATATAATTATTGGCGTACATATCCGTCACGGCGACTATGAGCAATTCTGTAATGGGTTGTTTTATTACACTGCCGAGGAGTATTGTTCCGTTATGGAGCAAATTTTAGAGTTCTTTCCTGAAAAAAAAGTGGCATTTTTACTATGTTCTAATGCCCATCAGGACTCCAGTGTATTTAAAAATCTGCCGTTTTATATGGGACTCGGCCATTATGTTGAAGATCTTTATGCTCTTGCTTCATGCGATTACATTATTGGCCCTCCCAGTACGTTTACACAATGGGCTTCGTTTTACGGTCATGTTCCCAGATACGTCATTAATTATAAGTGTGAAAAGTTTAATGGTATTCCATATAAAAAACCACAAATAAATGATTTTAGGGTACACCTTTGTGGGTTTGGAAAGTACGGAGAACATCCGTCTTATTAATTCAAGAAAACATAGTTTACGTCTTAGATGAGAAGTTTTGTATTAGAACAGTATAAAGCGTCGATATTAAGGAATTAAGGTAGTAAGCTGGGAAAAAAGCTTCCATAAATTAATACTATGGATAGCACAATTAATAGAGGAACTTTTATGGAAAATGACTTATCAAAATTCAAAAGAACGATTACTTCTCAAAATGGTGAAGATGGTATCATTGCAGAAGTATTTAAAAGAATTGGGACAGAAAATGAATTATGCGTTGAATTCGGTGCCTGGGATGGTAAGCATTTAAGTAATACCTGGAACTTATGGCACAATAATGGGTGGAAAGCGATTTTAATAGAAGGAGGAAAAAGCAAGTTTTCTGAATTAAGTAAATATGTGAATGAACATCATAATGTTACCGCGTCTAACACTTTTGTTAAAATAGAAGGTGAGAATTCTTTAGATTCAATTTTGACACGTCATTCAGTTCCTGAAAGGTTTGATCTTCTATCTGTCGATATTGATGGTGATGATTACTATATCTTTAAGAGTTTGAAAAAATTTACACCCAGAGTAGTTGTTATAGAATTTAATGCAACAATTCCACCATTCATGGAGGTCGTACAAGAAACTGGAGAATTTTTTGGAGCATCAGCGCTTGCAATTCTAAACCTTGCACATGAAAAAAAATACCGAATCGTAACGTGTACAGAGACAAACTGCATTTTAGTAAATGATGCTGATTTTCACAAATTGGGAATCGTAGAACCACAACTCAAGAATATTTTTCCGGAACATGCTTTAACATATATAGTATCAGCCCTTAACAGTCAAGTATATCTTAGCAAAAGACCATGGCATGTTTATTCTGTTGAAAAACAGTCTGTAGTGAAATTGGTTTACCGTACATTACTTAAGTGGATGCGAGTTAGAAACTCACAGCACTCCAGGCTGACTGATGACAAATTAATACCGATAAGTATCCATGGAGAGAAAAATTTAAATTTGAAGTAAAAAATACATGCAATAATGAAACTACCTGTAAATATTGATTAGTTTTTTGTTGCGAGCCAATTGATAAACATGTAAAAATATGCTGCTGGATTCCTATGTATAGTTGGCTGACAGGCACAGCAGCAAGAGACCCATGTCCAATTGAAAGCAGAGCAGAATGAAGCACAATAATCTGGTAATGTGGGGACTCATATTGACAGGATCATTGCTGCTGTTTGTCGTTTTCGCTGAATACAAGAAACAGGCACTGAAGGAAGAACCCCCTGCTCATCTGCAGAAGGCCATGGCGAACCCGCTAGACAGCCCTGATCTGCCAAATGTTCTGATCATTGGTGACTCGATCTCTATTGGATACACAGTAGCCGTTCGCAGGTTACTTGACGGCAAAGCTGATGTCTTCCGACCCATGACCAACTGCAATCACTCTGGCACAGGCGTACGAGGTGTCAAGAAATGGATAGGGGGCAGGAAGTGGGATGTAATCCATTTCAATTTTGGAATATGGGACACACATTATCTGCATAATGGAATATTGGTTACTGACCGCAGCAAATACAAGACAGAGGATCTGAAATGTAGATACACAACTGAGCAGTATGTTGAGAACTTGAGCAAGATTGTTGCCATTCTCAAGGAGACTGACGCGAAGTTGATTTGGGCCAGCACAACGCCATACGTCTCGTACGGAGAAGACACCAGGCTTCTCGTGGTAAAGAACAACAAGGCTGCCAGAGAGTTGATGGCCAGGGAAGAGGTAACGGTCAACGATCTGTACAATATTGCACTTGCAAATCTCAAGGAATGGCAATCAAAAGATGGTTGCCATTTCACACGTCAGGGATATGAAGAACTGGCCAGGCAAGTCGCACCAACCATATCTGATGCATTAAGCAAGAAAGCCAGGGCCGTAAAACCTGCTACTGTCGACGGACAGTGATTACCGGAGATGTAGCCACAAGGAACTGGAAGCGAAGGATGAGTCCACACCTTAGCTCAACCATTAAATCCATGAACACCAATATGTTTTTTGGTCTAAATCATTTTTACTAAGAAGGTGGGGATGAGTGGTAAAAAAAAATTTAAAATTAAATCAGTGGCTGATAGATCCACAGCTTGATAGTATCATTTCTTCTCAGGGTCAAATAACATTGAGAAAAACAAAGGAAAACCGCTAATAATTACTAATCAATGCGGTGTGGGAAGTTTTTAACAGAATTAAATATGTTTTTGTAGAAGGTGGGTTTAATTCTTTATGTCGGATTACCATCCTGGCATAGTATTGTCTCATTTTTGTATAAGAGAGGTTTCCACCCTGTTACAATGGTTGGTTTTTGCCTCTCTCCTGATGGTGAGCTTCTTCAGGGAGATTTGCTGTTCAAGAGTAACCGTTCGCACATCTAAAGCCTTTTTTATTTAAAGAAGTGGCAACATACAAATTCAAATGAAGACATCTGTATCTGTAGTAATGAGCGTTTACAACGGCGCTGACCATTTGGTTAAATCTGTTGAAAGTATTCTGGTACAGGAAGGAGTAGATTTTGAATTT
>Ga0233429_1005240_pt1 | contig 10895 bp, 8 predicted proteins | sample SI_118_April2016_3_FD_179879 | JGI IMG/M metagenome (GOLD analysis project Ga0233429, IMG submission 179879) | Seawater microbial communities from Saanich Inlet, British Columbia, Canada - SI_118_April2016_135_MG | ecosystem: Environmental > Aquatic > Marine > Inlet | place: Canada: British... | reverse complement strand
TTTTTCAACAGCTACCGGATCTTTGGAAACAACGATTCCGATATCAGAGATATCAGGTTCAAAAGGCTCATCCATACAATCACAATGTTTTGTGATGTGTGTAAGGAAGTTAAAGAATGCGGTTTTTCCCCTCTTCTCTTTCAAAATGGCCAGGCAATATTCTGCAACCTTTTTCTGTAAATTTGCCGTGTCTTCATCCCATGCGATCTTAACAGCACTGAATTGGCAGACGGCCAGGCATTCTCCACAGCCGATACATTTTTCAGAGTTAATTACTGCGGTATTATTTTCCATAGTAATTGCGTCCGAGGGACACCATGTCTGACATACCTTGCATGTTGTACAATTTTTACTGATAATCTGAGGTATCACGCCGGAATGTTGAGCTAATTTGCCTCCCCTTGCAGATAATCCCATGCCGACATTTTTAAATGTTGCTCCCATGCCTGCCGCAAGATGTCCTGTAACGTGTGCAATAGAGATAATTACATTTGATGCCTTTGCCACGCCTGAGATATAAGCGTTTTTGCACAATCCATTATCAACGTCAACGATGTGATTATGTTCTCCTAATAATCCATCTGCAATAATGACGGGAGCACCGGTATTTTCTATGGTAAATCCATGCTCATGAGCAAGCATTAAATGGTCTATTGCGTTGGAGCGTTGTCCTACATATAACGTATTTGTTTCAACCAGAAAAGGCTTACCGTCGCTTAGCTTAACTTTATCCACAGCGGCTTTGATTATTGGGGGTTTAAGGTGACCAATATTTCCTTTCTCCCCAAAACTGGTTTTCACCGCGACCATGTCGCCTTGTTTGATGATACTCCCAAGTCCGGCAGCATCGTACAGAAGTTTCACCTTTTCAGCTAATGAATCAAGTGATTCACCGTTCCTGGTTTCAACAAAAAATACCTTACTCTTTTTGGACATTGTAAATTTCTCTTTACTCTTCTCTTCATCGAACTGGAAAGATAACCCTATGGAGCTTTTGATGTCTATTCTTAATAGAATGACATACTGGCGAATGAGACTGTTGAATTGGTTTCGTCCGCATATTGAGAGTATTTAAGAAGTTTGCTTCTTTTGGCATCAATAACATTCATCAGGGTATTAATAGCCGGGTATCCACATATTTTCCTGCTGTTGTGGTCTTTTTGAACGGAATTGTTAAACCCCTCTGCATCCAGATTTTCAATATATTTAAGCATATCAGTGTCATCGGAATGTAATTTATTGAGATATGCTTTGTCCTGAACTTCAGTATCGCCAAATCGTGAACCGACATGTGCAAGGTCTACGCTTGCAATTATACAGATTTTCTTTTTGCTCTCTTTAATTGCTTCTTTGAGTGAAGATACAAATTCCTTAAATTGATAAGTCTGCCTGGAGTCAGTTTCATTTTTGTCTGCTTCGCCAAACGAGGAGCAGAGTATCGGGACTATATTGAAGTTCTTTTTCTGGCCATAAAGGTATTTAAGAAAAACTGTCTGGAATCCGATTGAATGTTCATCTCTGTGGACAAACTCGTCTTCGAAATAATCAGTCTTACTCTTTTTCTGTAATGAATTGAGAAAGTCTTTGTCCGTTTCCACATTACCAAACGGTGTCTCAAAGGTTTTGTCCGTCAGGACAAAAAGATTATTGGTTCCCGTGTGCGCAATACCAAGAATTATAAAAAGTTCAGCATCTGACGATTCTGCAATCTCTTTGTAGGCCCATGCGAAACATGGGCCTCCACATCCTAAATCAATATGTGGGGCTATTACACCCTTCAATTTTTTAGTTTGATTGGATTGTGATGGTATACCGGGTCCCTCTGCAGAGGTAAAGAAACCGTCTAATTGCGCCTTAAGTTTGTCTTTGTCCGCCTCATAAGCAGTACCCGCATGCGCGTCCTTTCGTATGGTCGAATTTCTGAAATCATCTTTCAGTTTTTTAATGAATTCTCTGGATCGGCTATTATCTAAAAGAAAATTCTTATCCAGCTCCCCTATTACCTGCTGGATCATATCCTGAATATCACTTTCGCCAAATCTCTGTATATATATTTTCTGTATGTCTGCTATGGAGTGATTGCCGTCAAAGTAATAGACAATGTTGTCAAAAACTGCACGTGGAACAAAAGAGTTCCTGGTGTTAAACGGGTCTCTAAAGCATACGTATTGTTCTCCGGATACTTCATGGGGAAATACATCTAATTGTTGGCGTAATTTTGGATATTCCATATTATTAAGACAGCACCTTTAATTCTGCAGACAGTCCTTCTGGCGCCTTAGTAATTACTACATATCCGCCTTCTCGAAACATACCGGCATTGAAGGCTAAGGTGTTTTCTATTGTATCGCTCCCTCTTGCCTCGTGGATGTGTCCACTCAATGAGATATCAGGCTTATATTTTAAAATAAAATTTCGGACACTCTGACTCCCTACATGAGCACCGGCTGATATAACATCAAGCTTCGTGCCTTTTGGCGGCATATGCGGTACTATGATTTTAAATTTTGTGTCCCTTACTTTATCAATACCATCGAGTAGAAAAGTTTCAATCTCATCTTCGCTGAATTCGGTAGGGGTATTGAAAGGTGTCGGGTTTGAACCGCCTACACCAAATATTCCTACATCGTCCCTTATGAAACCATTTCTGTGAAGGTTGATACCTTTTTTTGTCAAATAATCGTTAACCTCAGGCTGATCCAAATTTCCTAATTGGGCTAATATATTCTCATTGTACTTCATTATTTCATCGATTACTTTTTCTGCCTCTTTTCGTCCATTATAGTTAGTCAAATCACCGGTAACTATTACAAGATCTGCATTTTTCAGCTCATTCTTCAAAAGCGTCAAATTGTTGAGATCTTCATGAATGTCGCCAAAAGATATTATTTTCATTTGTTGTAGATTTTATGATTTTGCCTAGGATTTTCAGGAAATTAAGTTATTACTACTGCCTGTCCGGTATTTTGATTCTGGATCTTGAACCAGAGGGTACAAATAAATTACAAAAATTATTATAAGTCACATAGATTCAACATATTAACAGCCCGTAAAAAAATGTTCAAGATATTCTTTTCTGGGTTGTTTTATGTTGACGCTAAAAAGGAGTTTTGATAGTATTAAATTTTTGTAGTGAATATAGAATTAACATACTAACTCAAGTAGTACTAACCTTTTAAATATAGGAGAGGACAGCACATAAGTGTTGATCTCCCTGACAGATAAATAGATGAAAAAATATTGCTTGTCTATACTTGTCTTAGCAAGTATATCAACTTATAGTTGTCTGATAGTAACTGAGAACAGAGTCGTTGATGCCAAAGAAGAGAGATCGTCCAAGAAAACATCACAGGATATTTCACCTGAGTTGGGAATCAAGATTGACGAGTGGATGAAGCTTTTATACTCAGAGGACTCCGCAATACGCACGTCTGCAGTCATTTCATTATTGGGACTTAACCTTTCCACTGTATATGACTCGCTAATTGATATCCTTAAAGATTCCGATAATGATGATGTGCGTATTTCCCTGATTAAGGCATTTGGTTTTGCCGGTGATGACGGCAGGGCATTAGATTGCATGGTTGATTTGCTTACCAGTGAGAATGAGGAGGTGAGGGTTGCTTCTGCTGACGCATTGGGAAACATCAGGACAAATAAGGCGATAGAAGAGATGGCAGACATACTTCTGGATAATCGAAAACCAATTGAGTCCAGAATCCTTGTTACGGGTGCTTTGGCAAAGACACGTTCACGTGAGGCAGTGGAGCCACTAATAAATGTATTAGGATCTGATAATAATGATTTGCAGATTGCGGCTCATGATGCATTGGTGGAAATTACAAAACAATCCAACGGTAAAGCAAAATCTTTCTGGCAAGAGTGGTGGGATAGGAACAAGGTTAAAACAAGGGAACAGTGGCTAGAGGACATTGTTGATAAACTGGAAAAAGGGTTTAAGAAGCTTAAAGAAGAAAATAGTCTGCTAAGAGACGACATAGTTGAAAAGATTATAAAAATCTTAAAAAAGAATAAAGAAAGTGATAGCACTAAGCCATTAATCGATGCCTTAAATAGTGAATATCAGGCAGTAAGGATTTATGCAGCAGGGGAACTGGCAAATCATAAGGAACCTGAAGTTGTCAAAATATTTGTTGATTTGATTTCAGATGATGATACTGAAATACGTGTTCTGGCCGTAAATGTTCTTGGAAAAATTGGCGGAGTATCTGAACTGAAAAATTTAATATCGGCATTGCAGGACAAAGAGACCAGAGTAAGGGAGAGTGCGGCAATGTCTCTGGGGAAACTGGGTAAAAAGGAAGCGGTATTTGATTTGTTGTCTGCTTTAAGCGACCCTGCCAACAGTGTAGTATGTGCGGCGGCAGAAGCCCTTGGTGAGCTAAAGGTAGATGAAGCGGTGGAACCATTAATCAGTCTGTTTTCGAATAAAGATCCTAAGATAAGGGAATCCGCGATAGTTGCCCTTGGAAAATTTCAGGATAACAGGGCGATTGACCCGTTGATTAATTCATTAAAAGATAAGGATGAAAGGGTTAGATGGTATGCTGCGGATACTCTGGGGAAAATAGGAACGAAGAAAGCGGTCATGCCTTTGATTGCCTTGCTTGCTGATGAGAGTGCCCGTGTTCGTGAATCTACAGCAGCAGCTTTGGGGTTAATCGGTGATGAGAGTGCTGTAGAACCTCTAATCAAGCTGCTCGAAGATATTGATAACAGAGTCGCAGAAAAGGCAGCAGATATGCTCCTTTCTATAGAGTGTGAGTCTTTTCCATTACTTGATAGTATAGTTAACGCTTTTTATGCCAAAGAAGATTATACAAGAGCTAAAGAAATATTAAAGAAGCAAATCAATAATTATGAAGGTTTACCTGAATACGATCATGCATTATGGCAAAGCAAGAAAAAGTTAGCAAAATTATTTTTCTCAAGTAAAGATTGCCAAAAGGCAACTTTGCTCTATGAAGAGCTTGTTACGCAGTTTGATGATAACATGGAAATAAAACATGAGCTGGTACATTGCCTGAAGGAAGCGAAACAATATGACAAGCTATTAAGTTTTTTGTCATTATGGATAGAAAGTTTATCAGTAGACAACCATGTGTGGTGGCCTGAGATATGTGAGGTTATTGAAGGATTGTTTAAGGAGGGTTCATTTGAAAAAGTTAGAACGCTTGTAGGTGATTTCGAAAAGAAAAACCCATATCTGGGAGGGTCCGAATTAAAGTCCAGGTTTAATGATATGAGGAAGAAAAGTATAGCAGAGATGTCACCTCAAGAAGAATAATCTTGAGCATATATTAATTTTATTAAGAGTACGCAAAACACGGAATGACACAATATAAGTTATTTCGTGTTTTTTGTATAAAGTTTTTCAGCGGTTCAATCTAAAAAGGCTTTTAAGATGAAGATTCTTATAATTGGGGCAGGTGCTGTAGGGTTTAGTATTGCGAAACAGTTGTCAGCAGAAGGGCACGACATATCAGTAGTTGATGTAAATCCAAAATTAATCAGGAAGATCTCTGAAAAACTGGATGTTTCAGTGATTACCGGTAATGCGACTTCTCCCAGTGTATTGGAATCTGCCGGTGTAGAAGAAGCAGATATGGTATTAGCCGTGACCACCAGCGATGAGGTCAATATTGTTGCTTGCATCCTTGCCAGTAAATATGGTGATGACAAAAAAATAAAGATCTCAAGAATTCGAAACAGTGAATTTACCGGTAATAAATCAATACTCAAAGATAATGGATTCTGTGTTGATCATATGATAAATCCGGAGCATATTATTGTTGAATCAATTATTAAAATTTTAGAGACACCGGGGGCAACGTTCGCGGTTGATTTTCCAATAGGTGATGTTATTTTAAGAGGTTTTCACGTCCCTGATGATGCTCCGCTTGTTGGTTTGAAATTTTCAGAACTGGAAGACATTGAGTATACCGATTCTTTCTTAATCGTATATATCCAACGTGATGACGAGATGATTACGCCATCGCATAGTACTACAATATTACCCGATGATACTATTTTTGTACTTATATCAAAAATAGGATTACCATACTTTCTGCCAATGGTTAACAGAAGGGCGGATGAGGTAGAAAAGGTGATTATATATAAGGCGAGTCGAACAGGTATGTTGCTTGCCGAAAGACTCGAAAACAGTCCGATTTCCGTAACGATAATTGAACCGGAAAAAGATAAGGCGGAAATGGCTGCGGCTTCTTTAAGAACTGCGGTAGTTTTACACGGTGATGCTACTGAAATAGATGTACTTAAAGACGCGGCTGTCGAGATTACAGACATATTTATTGCCCTTTCCGAGAATGAACAGACCAATCTGCTTACATCCTTGCTGGCAAAAAAGAACGGTGCTAAGAAGACTATTGTACTTACCAACGAACCGGAATTGACGCATATAATTAATCAGGTTGATGTTGATGTGGTTGTAAATCCGAGGTTGGTTACCGCAAACGAGATACTTCAACATGTGAGGAGAGGCCAGATACTGTCGATTGCCAAGCTAGGCGACAGCGAGGCAGAAGCGATTGAATTGATTGCCGAAGAGGGTTCTGAAATAGTAAAGAAACCTCTTCAGAAGATTCGATTTCCTAAAAAAACTATCCTTGGTGCTATTATAAGAAATAATACCATGTTGCTTCCGAAAGGTATTGAAGCAATCAATCCGGGTGAAAGCGTTGTTGTGTTCACCTTACCTGATGATATTGAAAGGGTTCAAGCGCTTTTCAGTAAGAAAAAATAGGACTGACTGTTCTATAAATTTTATTTTAACAAACCTTCCTAGTCCTTCTAAATATAATAGAAACTAAGGTAAATTTGAAAATCAGTTAATACTATGAACATACCTTTGGTGTTGCACACCCTGGGAACTCTCTTTTTACTTCTTTCGGGTATATTACTCATACCATTTGGAGTGTCTCTTTTTTATGGAACCAGGGAAGAGATATGGGCATTTGTCTTTTCACTCATTGCGTCAGGGTTTACAGGCTTAGTGTTCAAGTACTTTCTAAAACCTAAGAAAGAAGATATTACCATCAGAGAGGGCTTGGCTATTGTCGCATTCTGGTGGATGTTCTGTGCTCTATTTGGTGCTTTACCTTACTGGTTTTCGGGGACATGCGATACCTTTTGTGACTCTTACTTCGAATCAATGAGCGGGCTCACAACTACAGGCGCTTCTATTTTCAACGACATTGAGGCATTGCCAAAGGGTATTCTATTCTGGAGGAGTATGACACAATGGCTTGGCGGAATGGGTATCGTTGTTTTCTTTGTCGCAATTCTTCCTACAATTGGTGTCGGAGGTCATAAACTGTTCAGTGCAGAAGCACCTGATCTTACGACTGACAAGATAAAACCACGCATTGCTCAGACGGCAAAAATATTGTGGGTCATTTATCTTTCCCTTACTGCCATTTTAATTCCGTTTTTATGGTTTGGTGGTATGGAATTCTTTGACGCTGTCTGCCATTCCTTTACAACGGTATCGACAGGAGGATTCTCCACTAAAAATCAGAGTATTGCCGCTTTTGACAGTCTGTTTATAGAGATCGTCATAATGGTTTTTGCCTTTATCGCCGGTTGCAATTTCATCCTTTATTACCAGTTGGTTACAGGAAAATTCAAAAAGGTACTGGCTAACTCAGAAATTCGTTTTTTTGTAAGCCTGATGTTATGTGCTATCTGTCTGATAACGCTTGCATTGTTTTTCTTTGATTCAACTTCCTATAATGGAGGTGTGAAAGATCATAAATATGATAGCATCGGTGGATCGTTGAGATACGCTGCATTTCAAGCGGTTTCTATAATGACCAGTGCCGGTTATTGCAATGCAGATTTTGATCTCTGGCCGGATTTTTGTAGAGTCTTTCTTGTCCTCCTCATGTTTATTGGCGGATGTGCGGGTTCAACTGCCGGTGGTATGAAGGTCGCAAGAATAATGCTTCTTTGTAAGAGCGGCGTCAGGGAACTCTTCCACGTGCTAAGGCCAAGAGCGATAATGCATGTTAAACTCAGCGGTAAACCGGTAAGTGAGGATATAATTACAAATACACTGGGCTTTATTGTAATAAATCTGGGATTATTTGGAGTCTTCTCTCTTATTCTGACCATCTTTGGTACAGAGTTGATTACGTCATTCAGTGCGATTGCATCGATGATGAGCAACGTCGGCCCAGCTCTGGCTGATGCGGGTGCTACCAAAAACTATAGTGGGATTGCTTATCCATGTAAATGGGTACTGATTTTCGCTATGCTGGTAGGTCGGTTGGAAATATACACTGTTATACTTATCTTTTTGCCACTAACATGGAAGAAATAGAAATGTAATAAACACAAGCAGTCATTTAACTAAAGGTTCGAGAGAAAATAATTTTATATTTTATCGAGCCCTAAAAACCACGGAAGGTGCTAATGACAGAACTTGGGAAGGTAAAGAGTGTTGCGGTATACGGAATCGAAGCATATGTACTGGAAATAGAGGTGTACGTTACAAAGGGGCAACTACCCTCAACGGTAGTTATTGGGCTACCGGACGCAGCAGTTAAAGAGTGCAGGGACAGGGTAAAAGCCGCACTCAAGAACTGCGGATACAAATACCCTTATAAAAATATTACAATTAACCTGGCCCCTGCTGATAGAAAGAAGGAAGGCCCTTCCTTTGAGCTGTCGATAGCAACGGGATTGCTCATTGCTTCAAACCAGATAGAGACAGAAAAGATAAACGAATACGGTATAGTAGGAGAGCTTGCATTGGATGGGCGCGTTAGAAGAGTTAATGGTTGTTTGTCCATGGCGATAAAATGTAAAGAAGCAGGGTTGAAAGGATTGATCCTTCCTGCTGATAATGCGCCAGAGGCAGCTATCGTAGAGGGTATTGATATTATTCCTGTTAATACCTTGTCTGATACTGTAGGTTTTCTGACAAACGAATTCATTATTACTCCATTCTCCTTAAATCTTTCAGATGTTTTTCGTGATTCTTCTCATTACGAAATAGATTTTATGGATGTTAAGGGGCAGGAACATGTAAAACGAGCACTTACCATAGCCGCGGCAGGAAATCATAATGTACTTATGATCGGCCCTCCGGGTTCAGGTAAAACGATGTTATCACAAAGAGTACCTACCATAATGCCAGGATTGACGCTGGAAGAGTCGATTGAGACTACTGCAATATATAGCTCCGCAGGGCTTCTAGGGTCGGATGACTCCCTGATAGCTATCAGGCCTTTTCGCAATCCACATCATACTATCAGTACTGCGGGGCTGGTTGGAGGCGGCAGCTTTCCACGTCCCGGTGAGATTAGCCTTGCGCATCATGGAGTCCTCTTTCTTGATGAATTGCCTGAATATAACAGGAAGACGCTGGAAGTATTGAGACAGCCATTAGAGACGGATGAAATTACGATTTCAAGGGCTATGAGTTCAGTGATGTTTCCTGCAGAAATAATGCTGGTCGGAGCGATGAACCCATGCCCATGCGGATATAATACGGATTCAAAAAAAGAGTGCCACTGTACACCACGCCAGATTCAAAATTATATTTCCAGGATTTCGGGTCCGTTGCTCGACAGGATTGATATTCATATTGAGGTTCCTAACGTTCAGTATAAAGACCTTACCTCTGACTCTGCCTGTGAATCGTCAGAGGAGATTAGAGAGGGAGTTACAAAGGCGCGTGAGATACAGTTGAAGAGATTCCAGGGACTCAAATACTCAACCAATTCCCGAATGTCAACTAAGCAGATAAAGAAACATTGCTCACTGGATAGTCAGGCGGAAGAGCTACTTCATCAGGCAATGACCGAACTCAACATCTCTGCAAGGGGTTATAATAAAATACTCAAGGTCGGCAGAACAATTGCGGATCTTGATCACAGCGATACCGTTCGTCTGGAACACATATCAGAGGCGGTTCAGTACAGGAATCTGGATCGCGATTTGTGGAGGTGATACTTCTTGTAAACAGATTAATGGTTTGTACGCTATGTTGTTGACAATTGTTATTGGTTAGCGTACTATAAAACACATGATCCATTCGTTCAAACATAAAGGGCTTCAAGAACTTTATAAGACGGGCAAGACAGGACGCATCGATCAAGGAATGCATAAACGCATTATAAGACGACTTGACGCATTGGCTTCAGCATCCATGCCAGAAAATATGAATATTCCCGGTTTTGATTTTCATGGACTACGAGGCCATGTGCCGAAACGCTACACTGTCCATATTAACGGCCCTTGGTGCGTGATGTTTGAATGGAATGATGGTGCCGAAAATGTAGATTATGTACAATACCATTAAAGGAGAAAAATGATGACTAGACAGCCGACACATCCTGGCGAAATTTTGAAGGAAGATGTTTTTCCGGCTTTGAAGCTCAAATCTTCAAAGGCTGCGGAAGCCTTGCAGATTTCCCGTCAGTATATGAGTGATATCCTGAATTGCCACAAGCCGCTTACACCCTTTCTTTGTCTGAAAGTGGGTAAGCTTGCCGGGAACGGGCCGGAACTCTGGATGAATATGCAGAGCAAATATAACCTTTGGGACGCTCAGCAGAATCGAGAAAACCAAAAGATATTGGCTGGTGTTCCAACCCTGAAAGATTTAGAATCTACCCTTAAAGAATAAAAATATTATGTTCCCCATGCAACCGGTCATGCGTGCAATCAATGATCTCTTCCCATTGGATTACTTGGCAATGACCGAACTCAACATCTCTGTAAGGGGTTATAATAAAATACTCAAGGTCGGCAGAACAATTGCAGATCTTGATCACAGTGATACTGTTCGTCTGGAGCACATATCAGGAGCGGTTCAGTACAGAAATCTGGATTGTGATTTATGGAAG
>Ga0233429_1005231_pt1 | contig 10907 bp, 9 predicted proteins | sample SI_118_April2016_3_FD_179879 | JGI IMG/M metagenome (GOLD analysis project Ga0233429, IMG submission 179879) | Seawater microbial communities from Saanich Inlet, British Columbia, Canada - SI_118_April2016_135_MG | ecosystem: Environmental > Aquatic > Marine > Inlet | place: Canada: British... | reverse complement strand
TAGTGTATATCAGTATCAATTACATAACACCCATTAAACTTCGTATGGTTATATTTCACTATTCAACAAGAGAGAAAAATGATTTAATTTTATCTATTGTAAAGTCAAGCATCTCTTCTGTAAGTCCAGGATAAAGACCAATCCAAAAAGTTTGATTCATTATTTTATCTGTATTTTCTAGATTACCTGATACTCTGTAATTTCTATCTTTAAAGTATGGTTGTTTGGTCAAGTTTCCAGCAAAGAGTAGCCGTGTACCTATCTTATACTTATTTAAATACTCAAGCAATTCTGTTCTGTTTGACTTTTTATTTCTGATAGTTAATGGATACCCAAACCACGCAGGATCGCTATCCACTGTTGGCTGCGGTAATACTAACTCATGACTAAGATTTTGTAGGTTTTCGGTTAGATAATTAAAATTATCTTTTCTCTTCTGTACAAAATACTCTATCCGTTCTAGTTGTGCAACACCACATGCAGCCTGTGTATCTGTTATTTTTAAATTATAGCCAAGATGGGAGTATGTGAATTTGTGATCATAGCCTTTTGGTAACTCCCCTAGTTGGCGAGTAAATCTATTATTACAAGTATTATCACACCCAGTTTTACAGTAACAATCTCTACCCCAATCCCTTATTGATTCTATAATTTTTTTTAATTTGATATTATTAGTTAGTACCGCTCCGCCTTCACCCATGGTTATATGGTGTGCAGGGTAAAAACTAAGAGTGGCAATATCTCCAAAGGTCCCCACTTTTTTATTATTATATTTTGTACCAAGAGCATCACAACAATCTTCTATTAGCCATAGATTATGCTTTTCTGTAAATTCTTTTACAGCTTTTAGATTATATGGATTACCCAAGGTATGAGCAAGCATTACAGCCTTAGTTTTTTTACTAAACGCCTTCTCTAGTAACTCTACATTGATATTATAGGTTGGGATCTCTACATCTACAAATACTGGAATGCAATTATTTTGCAGGATGGGATTGACAGTTGTAGGGAAACCTGCAGCCACAGTAATTACCTCATCTCCTGCTTTTATTTGTCTATCTCCTAATTCAGGCGAGGTTAAGGCTGTAAATGCAAGAAGATTAGCGGATGATCCGGAGTTAGTAGTTAAAGCATGCCTTATACCAAGATAGTTAGCAAGTTTTTCTTCAAATTGATCATTAAAGCGTCCTGTAGTCAGCCACCCATCAAGAACGGCGTCTGTCATCATTGATAATTCACTCGCTCCAATAACTTTACCAGCAGATGGTATAGCGTCTACTCCTTTATTAAAGATGTTATCACCTTTATCAATATCTGCATATTTTCTTACCAGTGATATTATTTCTTTTCTTAATTCTAATTTATTCATACTTTCTACTTATTCTTAATACATACAGGTTAGAAAAACCCGGCTAATTTAATTAAAAAATTAATTATTTTTTCCAATATAGATTTTTATCCAATAACCTTTTATCTTGAAGATTTTGCAGGACTTTTAAACGCATCATTTCAGATACCCTAAAATTTTGATCTTTAAAATTCATCCTTTTAAGGCCTTCTGCTAATTCATCAATACTTTGGTCAAGATCAACTTGTGGCAGATAGTTTGGTGCAAGGCTTTCATATAAGCTAAAGTCTACTCGATAAGAGCGTTTATCTGGTGCGGCCTCAGTATTAATATCAATTTTTGTATTGGGTATTCGTTGAGAGACTCTATTCGCAACATCTACCACTTGATAATTCCACTCATTTCTTCCAACATTAACTGCAACAAAATTACCGCCTTGATCATTATCTCTTTCAACTGCCCATTGAATTGCTCTAACCATATCTTGCACATCAATTAACGGCCTCCATGGCGTGCCATCACTCAATATTTCTATCCTGCCAGTCGTTAATGCTGAAGCTACAAAATCATTTAGTACTAGATCTAATCTTAATCTTGGAGTCATTCCACAAGCTGTAGAATACCTTAGACAAGTTCCTTGAAATTTATCATCTGATAATTTCTCTATTACTTGCTCCATATATACTTTTGATTTTGCATATGCTGTGAGTGGATTTAAACTGTCACTCTCTTTTTTTGCTTCAGAGTCTGCTGTGCCATACATACTGCAACTAGAGGCAAATATAAACTTTCTAACACCAGCTCGTTTTGCAGTTTTGGCAACATTTTCACTTGCTTTTGAGTTTATTTCTTCTGTTACACTTGCAAAATTATTCCCCATAGGGTCATTAGATATTGCAGCTAAGTGGATAACTATATCTACACCATGAAATACATTTTTATCAAGTTTTCTAATATCCCCATAATATTGCACATCATAATTAAGTTCTGGACTTACATTTACCCCTGTCAGGCAATGAGCAAAGAAACCTGTATCAAATCCTATCAACTTTAAATCATTATAATTTTGTTTTAATTTCTCACCTAGTACTGGGCCAATATATCCAGTATTACCTGTAACTAAAATTTTCATATTTTATGAATCTCCTTTATTTGTCAAACTTTCTATACGATCTACAACATACTTTGAAAATGGTATTGAACAAGTAAATGCTGGCGAAACAGCGTTCAATATATGCATGGATTTATCATCTCCTTCAATCACAAAATCCATCTCAAGTTTTTTTTCACGCGCATTAACCAATTGCGCTCTTATTCCAGGGGTAGACCAGTTGCTAAAAGATTTTTTATCAAACCCATCGCACAACTTAGTGGCTTTTTTTACCATATTCGGTTTATAGTATTTCAACATCTCCTCCATTGCTAATTTTTTAAACCCAAATTTAGAGGTAACAGCCAAACCTAATTGTTGGCTTAATATTTCAAGAAACTCTGACGTATTAAAATTTTCAAACCCTTTGTATTGCTCTCTCCAGAATGCTGGAATAGCAGTTGGTCCTATTTTTATACCACCATCAACTGTTATCGTATAATGCACACCGAGAAATGGGTTTTCTAATTGTGGTACCGGGTAAATATTTGTCGATATATAACCTGAAGGATGATCAGATTTCAGATAAATTCCTTTAAATGGCAATAAATAGTAGTCTTTTGAAAAACCATAGTCTTTTGCTATTTTATCTGCATACAATCCAGATGCGTTAATAACGTACCCTGCCTCTATTGATTGGCTACTTGTTTCAATATAGCCTTTCCTTTTCTGAAGATAAGCAGAATTAAATTTAAATACAACACCACTTTCTATTGCATTTTTCACCATGCTTTTAACAACAAGCCTCGGGTCAACCGTAGAAGTTGTAGGTGAAAATAGTGCATATTTAGTGGTTTTCACTTTTGGCTCTATCTGTTTTGCCTCTTTTTCAGTTATTTTTTCTAAACTAACACCATTTTTTTTTGCTCTGTTAAGAAGCTCATCTAAAACTTCTATTTCCTCATTAGACTGCGCAACAACAAGCTTGCCACACTTTCTGATTGGAAGATTGTTATTCTCACAATAAGTCGTCATAGCCACATTACCTTCACGTGTAAATTTTGCCTTTAAACTATCCTCAGTGTAGTAGAATCCAGCATGCAATACTCCACTATTTCTACCACTTGCATGTTGCGCCTCTTTATTTTCCTTATCAATAACGATAATTACCTTATCAGGATATCTTTTAGATAACTCTCTAGCAATATTTATTCCTATAATTCCTGCACCAATTATCAAATAGTCACACTTATCCATCAATAATTACCATTTTTTCCATGGTGCCTTGCCACTATTCCATAAATTATTCAACATGGTTTTTTCATATAATGTATCCATTGGCTGCCAAAAACCATCATGCTTAAATGACATTAATTCTCCATCTTTAGCAAGTTTTTTTAATGGCTCTTGTTCCCATGTTGTATCATCACCATCTATATTCTTGATAACTTCTGGAGAGAGCACAAAGTAACCTCCATTAATCCAACTCCCATCCCCTTCTGGCTTTTCTTGAAACTTCTCAACAGTGTTACTATTAGTGATTTTTAATGCACCATATCTACCTGGCGGACGGGTAGCTGTAAGTGTTGCTTGTTTTCCATGCGCCTGGTGAAACTTAATTAAGTCCGTAATATTTACATCACTTACACCATCGCCATAGGTAAAACAAAAAGACTCTTCGTCCTTGATATATTTGTGCACCCTTTTTAAACGACCGCCTGTTAACGTGTTTTCTCCTGTATCAACTAATGTTACTGTCCATGGTTCTGCATTGTTTTGATGAACCTTCATGCTATTATCATTTACAGAGAAAGTTACATCTGACATGTGTAAAAAATAGTTTGCAAAATACTCTTTGATAACATACCCTTTATATCCACAACAAATAATAAAATCATTAACCCCATGTACAGAATAGGTTTTCATAATATGCCAAAGAATTGGCTTGTGACCAATTTCAATCATTGGTTTTGGCTTTATATCAGTCTCTTCGCTTAAACGCGTACCCAAGCCACCCGCCAGTATTACTGCCTTCATTTATGTTTTTTTCCTTATGTTTTGAAAAGTGCAATCACCTAATTCGAAATAAATATTGTGCAAATCATGTGTATAACGCTCTAAATTAAAATATTTTACAACTTTGTCATGTAATTTATCTGAATAATTCTTAAGTTTGTCATGATCAAGGCTTAACTCCAATATTTTTCTTGCCAATAAAGATGAGTCAATCTGCTTTGGGGTGCGAAGTTTATTAAAAACTGGATCGACCACAAACTCGGGAAATGGAACAGCGCCTTCTGGAGAATTAATTGAAATTTCAACAGTTGCATATATTAATTCGCCAGACACTTTATTCTCAACAATCTCAGGAATGCCGTCAACATTTGCAGCAAGAACTGGGGTCTTGCATAAGCCAGCTTCAAGACATACATTACCAAGTGGTTCACGTATTGATGGCACAACCAATAAATCCAAACTATTTAAAAACCTATATGGATCTTTTACACGTCCAATAAAAGATATATTCTCAAGGTTTTTTGCCTGTTCTTTTAGAGCATTTTCAAGAATTCCAGTACCTGCTATAATTAATTTAACCCTTTCGCTAGCCAAATGATGCATTGCGTCAATTAATACATGAACACCTTTTGGGGTATCTAGACGGCCAATAAAACCAACATAAAAGGTTGACAATTGGTCATTTCTTAACTTTTTTTTTGCACATTTAATTGTTGTATCTATGCCATTATACAGCACCCTTATTTTATTACTAGATACATAAAACTTCTTTTCTAACATGATTTTGGTTGCATTTGAGTTCGTCAGTATCAAACTTGACTTCCACGCTACAAACTGCAGCAACACTCTACGATATGATGGAAAATTCCAAATAGTGCCTCGCTCATGCAAAATAAGATTTTTCACAGGTAAAAATAACAAAAATACTACTACTTTTAGACTAGTAAGATTATTGTAGAAGTGGACAATTTTCTTTCTAGAAACAATATCCAATATTAACGAAAATAAATTTCTCAAATTTTTTATATCATATACTTCAACTGGAATTTTATACTGGGAGTCAACCTCTCCTAACGTATAAACTTTATGTGACAAACTATTGCTCGATGTTGTTTGATTGTTGATATACTCCACAAAATTTCTTTGTACACCCCCAACTCCAGATAAGCCAACAAAATGAGAAACATATACTACAGAAGCATTGCTTCTACTGTTTTTAATAATCACTATAATTTTAACAATTTTTGGTAAATATAAATGACACTATCTGCATGATTTGAAGAATTGTAATGCACAGTAGCATTATCATATGCTAACTCAGTAATATTGTTACAGCTATATTGTTTAGACATAACATTAATAATTTGATCACAAAGGGATTGGACAGATGATGCATCGTATAAAAGCCCAGTTTTATTATTCTGAACAATCTCAAGATGTCCGCCTAAATTTGAAGCAAGAACAAGTGTTTTTTGCAGCATAGACTCAACTAAAACTCTACCAAATGGCTCATTAGTGCTTGAGGCTATTAACAAATCTAATGATGATAAAATTAATGATGAATTATCAACAAAACCAGTAAATGTTACGTAGTCTTTAAGTCCATTTGAGTCAGTTATGTTAATCAAACGTCTCTTATATTCATTATCACCTTCTCCTACTATAAGCAAATGAAATTTAAATTCACACGATTTTGTTAATATAATTTTTTTTAAAGCATGCAATATGATTTCAATATTCTTACATGGTGCGAGTCTGCCAATATAGCCAATCATAAAAAATGAGTTGTTAATTTTATACCTATTACTTATTATATTTCTAGAATCTTTCTTATCATACAATGTATATATATCAAAAGGATTATTGATGATAGACTTCTTGCTATTACCAATATTTGCTGGAAATGTTTTATAAACATATTCTGAAATTGATATAACATAATCAGATAGAAAATCAATCATATGCCACTTAATTGAGTCTGATAATAACTGCCTTTGATGCCAAATATACTTTGCCTTTGATATACGTACAGGTAAAGACCATGTTAAATTAATACGTAAATCATTACCGTGAACAATATCTATCTTATTATCTATAATAAAACTGTAGATTAAACGTAGATTAAGTGTAACTCTATATATTATGGATAATAACTTTTCATTTTCACCAGCTAGATGTTTTATTGGCAGAATTGTATAAGGGATATTAATCCTATCTAATAATTGGGAAAGAGGACCATCTGCTATATGTATAACAATAAAAACATTAACTTCTGATTTTTTTCTTAACTCCTTATATAAATTTATTGCCGACCAATGGTTTCCACCTACTGAATCTCCAGGAAACGGAAATAATATATTCATACTTTAAATTTCATCAATCTAGTTTCTGCGTAACTCCAAAAACAACCCAATACTGTTGATGCCCTAAGGGTTATTATTTGTTAATTAATCTATATCTTTCAACATCTTATATGATAGCCAAGAGGAAACACTTCTATACCCTCTAGAATCAAATAATATTCTAAAATAAGAGACTGGTGCCAATGCATATGATGGATGTATAAAATATTTAAATACATTTCTTTCAAACCTATGCCACCTCGATTTTCCAATTGGAGCAAATAAAATCTTAAATAGCATGCGCAACCATCTCAGACTAATAGGGTAAATAATCTTATCATTAACTTTTATATAGTGCCATACATTACCCCAATTATTCTCATATAGTACCTTAGTGTATAAACTCTGATCAATTTTATATTTATAAGGTACACTTTCCCAGAAAGTTAACATATCATCAGACCACAATGGCAATCTCCATTCATAACCAAAGTATTCATAAGTACGTTGTTGGCCCATAACCATCTTACTTTGACGACCAATGAACTCAGAACATTCCATCATAGCATATTGATATTTATCAATATCAATTGAAGTTTTTATGCGCGCAGATAGTGCATTTTTAAGTTCATATATTATTTTTTTATCATTGGACAATGATCTGAGGTCCATCCATAGAGAAAAATGCTTATTTATAAACTTTCCCCAACTTATTTCACCCATAGTTTGTGGATTTTTTATTACATCTAGTGTCGAACCTATATGTCCACCAGAAATAAAATCACCAGAATTTCCATTCACAATTATCGCATCATCATCAATTAACTTGGTTTTTTTTAACAAAAATACCTCATATACTTCTTGTATATTATGAATATAAGCAAAAGACTTGAATGCACTTATGTATCTAATATATTCTTTTGATTGAAAAAACTTCTTCTTATCTTTTAATGTATCAGAAATATAGACCCATTTATATCCCAACTTTTTTGCAATAACCTCACTAACTGGTGTCTCAAAATTTCCTTTTCTACCATACGAAAAACAAACTACATTTTTTAACCCAACTTTTTTTAATCCACATACAACTAGTCGAGAATCGTTTCCTGCACTAAGTGGTACTACAATTTGTCTATTGCCTATATTGTTCTTGATTTTTTCAAACGTTTTTAATAAAGTGTTTGATAATTCATTGTGTAATTGATTTTCTGTTCTGTCAATCACTTTCCAAGGAGAATAAGTGTAATAAAAGCCTCTACAAAAACAATCACTTGTTATAAATAGATATTCTCCACTTTCTAAGCGTTTAATGTCTCTATACAACGTTTTATTAGAGATTGTATACCCAGACATTGCAATTTCTAATTCGGCCTGCTTATCTAAATCACTGTCATCTAAATCAAGTTTGTTTTTTAATAATGGGGCATGATTGCTTATTAAAATTTCATTATCTTTATAACTTGTAAATAATGGAATGGAGCAAATTTTATCAACTGCGGTAATTATTGACGATTTATATTCAATTACAATTGCGTAGTGTCCACATAGAGTTTTAAGCCAACTTGATACAATATTTTCTTCTTCAATATTATTGACAATATACTCTGCCTTTACTAATATACCTTCAATATTTATATCGTCCAAATAGCCACAAAACCATAATTTTATATCATCTTTTTTGTAAAGCCTCCAGCCAAACTCTTCTCGCATAATAATACTGGCATTATCATATTTTTTACCCAACATAGCAATCTTTCTTTAACTCTTCACCAATTTTTTTCATAGCATCTCGTTGTGGCATATTCTTCCAAATTCCTACGTGCTTATCAATATCTTCGCAATTAAACCTAATGCCTTTTTCTTTATGAGAAAATTCAATGTTTAGGAATTTTTTAATCTCTCCTATAGTTCTTTCATAATGCAAAAAAAAGTCCTCAAAATTTAACCGCAGTACATTGCCTTGCAAACACACATTACCAATATCTTTAGATGTTTGTTTGCGTACAGAATGATGCCATGCAATATACTTATCTATAGAATTGTTACTTGCACCTAAAAACATTTTTTTATTGATCATTGTAGCGTATATATCTCTTGGGTCTCTATCGACTATTATTAATTTCGTATTACCAAAATATCTAAGCGTCTTACTAATATTTGTAGGGGAAATAGCTTGATCCAATACAATTTTGTATATTTTTTTATTTTTTGCATAGTTTTCAAATAATTTTCTTAAATATCTCCTTGTCTCTATAAGAAAATTATCTTCAGATGGGCATGCAAAATACATTAAGGCAGTGTTACTCAAGCCAAACTTACTTCTAAGCCTCTGTATAAAAGATTGTAATGCATTTAAATAATAACGATTAAGCATAGTATCTCCAAAATACATAAAGTCAGTAATCCTTTTTATGTATTCTGTACTTTCTTTCGTAAAATCTACACTAAGAATTTTACTAAAATTTTTTCCCGCTCTTTTTAGAGTTCCATCCTTTCTACTCAACATGGAGCAATACTCTAAAAAATCATTAATTGCCATATTATGGCGAATAAACTCCCAATTATCAACAATTGATAATTCCAAATCAAGCAAACCATACGGGTCTTTTGCTATTCTAAACTCCTTATCAGGACCATCTATATATTCAAACTCCTTTAACAAATCAACACAAGCACTAGAGCCCGATTTTCCATATCCACTAACACAGATAAAATCAAAATTATTTACATCATATTGCATGGTATTTGCAATCCTTTAGGGGAATAAAATCCTGTCATTTTGTTAATGATTCCTGTTTATGATATAAGATCTTTAATTATGTGTGCAATATCTTTTTGATTGACCTCGTTACCAAAATATTTCTTTTTTAGATTATCTATCTTTGTATTATCACTGTTTTGTATATCTTTGTTTATTTGCGCAACCAAAGAATCTCCCTCATTAATATTAAAGGAACTCACATCATTTCTAACATCGTCATCAATATACATGCGATTGCTCCTCCATTGAGCATACTTTTTACTAGGTGAATTTAACAAAATAAGTTTCTTTTTCATATAGATAGTGCTTAAAACTGGGCCACCATAATCAGCCAAAACTAAATCAGAAGATTGATACAAAACCCCTAAATTTCTACCTTTTGTTGCATCAACTAAAAACCCTATGCCCTCTAGATCAGAAATTATTGTTGAGCTTATCATTGCCAACTTTGGATGTACACTTATAAGCACATTGTATTCACTTAATAAGTTTTTAATAATATCAGACCATACTCTAATATTATCAATCAATTCTTCTTTAATCCTGATAATTGTAGGCATCCATAACAATAAAGGTTTTTCTGTGTCTAGATTTTTTATTTCATTATAAATATCTCTTTTTGCATCTTTAACAGATGGAACATTATCATATCTTGGGTACCCGATTTTTACACATTCAGCTCCAGGAAATTTATTAATTATCAAGCCCATATCGATGTCAGAGTGACACAAATACACGTCAAAGACGTCTTTCCATTGGCTCTCAGGATATTGAGCCCTATTAACGTCTAGACCTTTTGGATATTTAATGACTGTATTTCCTATTGCTCTTTCTATCGGATATTTACCAGATTTTTCTGCACACTTTCCTCCACCAGTCAAGGGGCGGTTAATTACATCTAAAAAGACCTTTGATAATCCAAAATTATATATAAAACTACCGATAGAAATAGCATAAATGTATTTAAAATAACTACTGTATGTCACTTTTTTTTGAAACGTTTGCCCTCCTGTACTAAACAATACACTGTACTTTACTTTTCCGAGTATTTCTGAGAGTAAGACATATTCTACTTTTTCACCTAATAATTTTATTATACTTTTTCCATTTTCAAACCTTTCACTCTCAGCATAAATAAAGTCATCTACAATAATAACTGCATTCTCTAAAACTCTATCGGAAAATACCGAAAACATATCCAATTCTCTTGGCCAACTAATTAAAATAGCAGGTTTATTAATTACTTTCATATTTACCACCCCAAAACCTCTGACAACTTTTTAAAATTTCTTATATAGAACATCCTAAGAAGCCTTCTTCTTATTCTGGTTCAATTTTATACTCTCTTGA
>Ga0233429_1005223_pt1 | contig 10920 bp, 10 predicted proteins | sample SI_118_April2016_3_FD_179879 | JGI IMG/M metagenome (GOLD analysis project Ga0233429, IMG submission 179879) | Seawater microbial communities from Saanich Inlet, British Columbia, Canada - SI_118_April2016_135_MG | ecosystem: Environmental > Aquatic > Marine > Inlet | place: Canada: British... | reverse complement strand
CTCCCCAACGACCTTCGTTCTACGCGTGCACTCACAATGCGACCACTCAAAAAAACACGCAATTTTCCCCGACTCCATGGGGTAAAGTTTACCTAGTTTGCCACAAACAGAGGCATTAACCTACCCAAAACGTGTTATTCCACCTCAAGACATAGAAGTGTTGCGACCCCGCAACACATAGCTCCAACATCCTTCATTCTACGTGTGACCACTCAAAAACAAATGCCAACTTCCCCGACTTCATGGGGTAAAGTTTACCTTGTTTGTCACTAACAGAGCCGCAGATCTACCCAAAACGTATTATCCCACCCCAAGACATAGAAAAGTTGCGACGTCGCAACATATAACTCCAACATCCTTCATTTTACGTGTGCACACAGTGCGACCATTAAAAAAAATACGCCACTTCCCCGACTCCATGGGGTAAATTTCACCGTATTGGCCACAAACAGAGGCATTGACCTACCCAAAACGTGTTATTCCATCTCAAGACATAGAAGAGTTGCGACGTCGCAACATATAACTCCAACATCCTTCATTCTACGTGCGACCACTCAAAAACAAATGCCAACTTCCCCGACTTCATGGGGTAAAGTTTATCTTGTTTGCCACAAGCAGAGGCGCAGGTCTACCCAAAACGTATTACCCCACCCCAAGACATAGAAAAGTTGCGAGGTCGCAACATATCTCTCCAGCATCCTAAATTATATGTGTGCACTCATAATACAATCTCTCAATAATACACGAATACACGGAAAAATTCCCGACTACATGGGAGCTTTTGGATCATATAAAACTGTTTCAAAAAAGAACCGAACCTATCCTCAGCAACGTCCACTTTCCCGATTACATGGGAAAGCATTTACCACACACAGTGACACTGATATACCCAAAACATATTATCCCAACTCAATACAGAGATATGTTGCGACCTCGCAACATATCTCCCCACATCCTTCATTCTATGTGTGCACTCACAATACAATCTCTCAATAATACACGAAAAAATCCCCGACTACATGGGGCCTTTTGAATCCTTTATGTATCGATAACATTACGAGTTGTGGAATCGAGATTTATTATGAATAAAATTCACGTTTAATAACGACAGTAGCCAACATAAAAAATGTTATTCACTTGAAGAGGATGCACTTCATCAACATTGGAGTTCTATTGAAATAATTCGAATCCTTAAAAGGAGAAAGTGCAAATCATAAATTTTGGAAATCCAGCCTACACACATATAAATTAAGCAAAGTTGCGATGTCGCAACTTTGCTTAATTTCCCCAAAAAAACCCATCATTGAAGTTGTGCCCTAAATCCCACAACAATCCCAACACCTTCCATTATTACACGGAATAGACTTTCAAGGATTCCACCAGCACCCACACATCGAAAACGTTCATTTTCAAAACAAATAAGCAAATATCAACAATCGCAAACCTAGATAAAAAAATAAATGCGACACCAATACGAATTGCAAGGTCCTAATTCTCAAAAAAAACTACCTAAAATTTACCCGACATCATGGGGGCACTTCCCAGTATTTCACGATTTCATGGGGTAAATCAGCGAATTCCCGATAGCATGGGGACACCATTCCCGACAGCATGGGGTTCAAACACATGATTCCATGGGGTCTTTTTTTTGGCAAAAACCCGATTTCATGGGACCACATTAACCGATTTCATGGGATAACTTAAAAAAGGTATGTTTCCCGATAAGTATTACTTTTTTAAGTAGTTTAAAACCGATTTTTTGATAAAAAAATCATGTCCTACTATAAACAAACTTATAAACAAACTCATGATTCTGTACTAAAAACAAACGTCTTTATAGAAATAAAGAACAAAAACCGATTAGGGCTTAGCAACTCCTCTCGCAGCCCTTCCAGTCAAAGCGGGGAAGATTTACCAAACACCAAAGATTGACCCTTAAACACCAACTCTCGCAGTCCCTGGGGAATCTATTGCTATGCCAAGGGTAAAACTAATTGGTTGGGTTCCTCAATTTTTCTTTTAATGGTGGATCCAACAAATCCATGTGACTCCAGGTCAAGATTTAGAAGAGTTGACGCTCCAGTAAGATTTATCCGGCTCAGATCAGTTTTTTCGATTTCTCGAATTTCAAAATCAGAAGCAAGGCAATTGGTTAAGACTAAAGAAGAATTGCGTATTGAAGACCCGGTGAAACTCGAATAACGGCAATCACAAACACTTAGGTTAACAAATTCAAGGGAACATCCCTCAATAATGCTTCTAAAAAAACAAGAAAACGAAAAATCACAATTGAAGAACCGTGAGTTAATAAAAGTTGTTCCTGAAAAATTAGAAGGACCTTTACTCCTGTTTTGTGAGAGTCTTGCAAATTGAAATTTTGCTTCACGAAAGTTAACTTGATCGAACTCCGAGAATTGTATAATCCCATAATCAAAAATTGCATTCTGAAAATTTGTTCTCTTCAACTTCACTTTGTCAAAAGTTGTCCGTGAAAAAATAGCGGAAGAAAGATCACACTCTGTTAAATCTAAGTTACTTAGATTAGTATTGGAAAAATCTGGAACCCCAATATTGAGTTCTGATCTAAATTCATTCCACTTTTCAGGAGCTTTTGTTAAAACTTCAAGGTGTGCTGCATGGGCCATAGGTTTTTTTCCAAAAAAATGTCTTGACGAAAGGATTAGAAGTAGTATACATATGTGCAGTATTTTTTCTCTCAAAATTGAAAAGTGGATAAAAAAATGGATTTTGTACACCTACATGCACATTCAGAGTTTTCCTTTTATGGTGGTGTTCCCAAAATTATTGATTTGGTTTTGACAGCAAAACGACATGGTCATAAAGCTGTGGCACTCACTGATACCAATAGAATGTCAGGACTTATTGAATTTTACTTGGCCTGTCAAAAACATCAAATAAAACCAATACTTGGGGTTGAACTTACTGTCAACGAGTCAAGTCAGGAAAATTTGGTAATTCTTGCCAAGAACGCACAAGGGTATGGAGATCTCTGTAGTGTCATTTCACAAAAACATCTTGAAAAACAATTTTCCCTCTCTCGTTTCTTGCACAAAAGAAACTGGGAAAATCTTTTTTTCGTGAGTAATTATCCAAATGTGTTGTCACTTATTGCCACTACTGAAAATAAATCCAATTTATATGCAGAACTCATAAACAACTCAAAAGATAGTAGAATGAGAAGTAAGGAAGTAGAATTATTCGCTCTGGAGAACAACATCCCTATTATTGCAACAAATGATGTGTTTTTTATAGAACAAAAAGACTGGAGTACCCATAAGGTACTTAGGGCAATCGGATTTAATTCTACACTCTCGCGATTAGAAGAGGGTGAAATAGCACCTCGTAGCGCCTACTTTCGGTCAACAACTGAAATGGCAAATCAATTTCCCAATCATCTTCATGCATTGGAGAATACAATTAAACTTACCAATCAATGCAATGTGAAATTAGATCTTGGCAAATGGATACTCCCAACTGTTGATGTACCGTCAGGCTATTCACCAGAGAGTTTTTTAGCAAAAGTTGCTTTTGAGGGTTTGGAAAGAAATTATGCCAACACAGAGTATTTTGAAAAGGCAAAAAAAATCCAGCATATGGAACTAAAAGTAATAGAGAAACTTGGGTATGCGTCTTATTTTTTGATGGTAAAAGACATACGTGATTGGGCGAGCGAAAAACATCGTACTCGATATCGAAAAGCCAATGATTGTTCGATTTTGCGGGGCAGTGCGGCCAACTCAATTACGTTTTTTAATATTGGTGCCAGTGATCTATGCCCAATCAAGAACAATCTTTATTTTCAAAGATTTTTAAATGAAGATCGAGCGTCCCCTCCCGATGCTGATTTGGATTTTGGATGGGATGAACGAGACCAGGTATTGGATTATGTTGTTGAGCGTTGGGGGAGAGATCGAGTAGCTATAACTTGTACGACGGTTCATTTTAGAAAGAAAGCGAGCTTTAGAGAAGTTGCCAAAGTTTTTGGATATTCAGATGAACAGATAACTCAAATAATGAAGGATAAGAATCCTCAAAAATATCAAGACCCAGAATTAAACAAAATTCTTCATATAGCTCGCAGCATAGAAGGCAAACCAAGATTTCTAGGACAACACCCCGGAGGTTTACTTATTACAAATGACCCGATCAGTAGGCATGTAGCTTTAGAGCGATCGGGGGGGGCTAAGAATAGAGTAATAACTCAAATTGATATGCATCGCGGAATCGATGAGTTGGGATTGATTAAATTCGATCTGCTTGGAAATGGGTCTCTGTCTGTTTTAAGAGATGCTCTTGAGCAAGTTGAATCTCAGGGATTCGAGGATCCAGATATTTCTAATCTTGAAAAGTGTTACGCAGACGAGCGCGTTCAAGATATAATTTCTAAAGGAAGAACTCGAGGCATTTTTTATATAGAAAGTCCTGCTCAAACACGTTTAAATCTAAAAGCTCAAGCAAAAACATTTGAAGAACTAACAATTACCTCAAGCCTTATTAGGCCAGCAGGTGCAGCGTATTGTCAGGAATTTGTCGATAGGCACAGGAAGTCAAAGCTTGGGTGCCAAGATTGGGAATACTTACACCCTTCCTTGGAACCTCTTCTTAAAGAGACGCATGGCGTTTTGGCTTTTCAAGAAGATGTTGCTAAAGTTTGTATTGAAATAGCGGGGCTTGATTATAAAACTTCAGATCGTATTAGGAAAATGATGAATTCGCTTCATGAGGGGGTGGTTGAAAGTGAAGAATGGGGTAGGGTAAAAAACGCGTTTATTCTCGGTTGTCAAAATAACAAGGGGTTAAGTGAGGGGCAAGCAATGGAGTTGTGGAAGCGAGTCTCGTCTTTTACTGGATTTAGTTTCTGTAAATCACATTCTGGAAGTTACGCGCAGTTAAGTTTTCAATGCACCTACTTGAAAGCGTATTATCCAGCCCAATTCTTATCAGCTGTTATTAGCAACAATCATGGATTTTATTCTCGCGACACGTACGTCAATGAGGCAAGAAGATGTGGGATACGGATATTGCCAATAGACATAAATGAATCAGGCATTAAATACTATGGGAAATCTGATTGGATGAGACCGGGCTTAATGCATATAAAGGGGATTTCTCAAAATGGACTCGCCAAAATTATAGAGGAACGAAAACATAATGGACGTTTTCATAACTTATTAGATTTTCGCAATAGAGTTGGGCTTCATCGCCATAACATTGAAAAATTAATTCTTGTGGGCGCTTTCGATGGATTAGGGCTGACGCAGCCCGAATTATTATTTGCATTAGAAACCGGTGTCCATCAAGAAAAAAATCTTTTGTTCGATAATTGCCATACAAGTTTGCATCCAGGTTTAGACAATTATTCTTTAACCCATCGATGTCTAAATGAACTCTCTTTGCTCGGCTACATGGTGTCAGGGAACATACTTGATATCTTAGATTTACATCCTTGTTCTCGCAACGCTGTTAGTGCAGCAGATCTAAATAAATTTGGTGGGAAAGGTGTGAAAGTTTTCGGTTGGCCAGTGACAGAACGGCTTCACCGAGTATCTGGTAGCAAGAAGGAAATGATGTTTTTGACCCTTGAAGACCGCACGGGTTCAATCGACGTTATTTTTTGGCCCAGGAATTATTCCAGGTTTGTATCTGCGCTATCGAAACCTGGGCCGTATGTCATTTGGGGAAGAGTCTCCGAAGAATGGGACTCGTTTAGTATCGAAGCTGAAAATATTATGCCTGTCTCTTGGAGTCCAGGTCAAGTGGATTTCAAGCTGGCCTCAGAAAGGTTAGAAAAATCCTATCGTGACTATGAATACAGAGATATCTCGGTTGGCCAAGTTGCATAACAGAATTTTTGCAGTTGCGCATCTGCCTAATTTTCAAGCACAAGTCATTTCTGCGTACTATAAGGATTACCGTAATCAAGCTTTTGTAGTAACCGAGCAGGCCCTAGGAAGGCATAAGACTACAATAATTGCCAGCTCGGGTGAAGCTCAACAAATGGGAATATTCTCTGGCATGGCCATTCACGAAATTGATGGGGACCTCAAACATAAAATCCAGTTTGTCCCAAGATCAAAGACATTAGAGCAAAATGCACACGCCGATGTGATTCGTGCAGTTGATTGCATACACCTATGGTGAAACGATTATCCGATAATGAATATCTACTTGATATTACTGGCACGCCTACTCTCAGAAGGTGTGGAATTGAGGGTGCTGGGAATGAGTTAAAAACATGCTTGAGAAATCAACCGGGCTTTACGAACGTGGCTGTGGGTATTGCCCAATCAAAAATCTGTGCACGAGTTGTAGCAAGAAAGGCAATCCCTGAAGGGATTATTGTTTGTAATTCGAGTGCCAATCCCGAGTTTCTTCAAGCTGCAGTTGACTTGTTGCCCAACTTAACGACACCTGAGAAAGAAAAGCTTCACAAGCTTGGAATATTGCGAATTAATCAGCTCCGTAATTTGGGAAGAGGGATTCTGCGAAAGTTGTTTGGAAAAAATGGAGAACGTTTATTTGCCGCTTCGATGGGGATGGATTTGGATGTGGCTGGTGAGGTTGTAGCATTGATTGCGGAAGAAGAAGTTTTAGAAGTGGACGTCAACGATCTTGAGGAATTGTTTAAAATAGTTCTTCGTGTCACCGATCGGGTATTTGACAAGATACAACAGCGAAAAAAATTAGTAAAAAAATTGGTTTTAACGATACAGTATGGCGACAATCAAAAAACGGAGACGCAAGTGGATTTGCCATATCCCACAAATCGGATTGAAAATCCCAAATTACTAAGGGATAGGTTTGTGGAAACATATACCCGTAGAGTTGCCTTGAGGTCTATTAGCATTCGTGTGGTGAAAAGCCAGCCAGAGCATGGGCAATTATTATTGTTCGATTCAACAAGCCATAAAAAACAGAAAAGAACACAAGCTATCAAGGACGTTCGAGCGCGATTTGGTTTCGGTGCCATTGAAAACGGTAATTATTTTGGGGTATCAAAAACAGGAAAATGAAGAACACAAAATGGGAAGCTATTAATAGACCAGTAGATCTAACAAAAAAAGGATTCTATATAGGTTCTGCAGGATTTAATTTTAAGGATTGGGTAGGGCGATTTTACCCACCAAAATTCTCGAATTCAAAACTATTAGATTTTTACCAACAGTATTTTCGATTTGTGGAGTTGGATTGTGTTCATCAGACGAAATTACGTGCATTTTTTGAAGAGATTGCCAAACAGAGTTCTGGGAATATTTGCTATGGTATTCGAGCTCCGAGAGAATTGTCTACACCATCAGATTTCAAAAAGGAATCAGGTATTGTCCGTATGAAGCATTTTTTGTCAGAATTGTCACCGCTTGTGGAATGTGGGCGGGTTTACTCTGTCTTGTTTCAAGTAAGTTCAGATTGGGCGAGAACGCAGGAGAGATTGGACTATCTTTGTGCTACTGCCAGAATTGCTTTAGATTTGCGTGTTGATGTTCATTTTGAGTTTCGGAATCGAAGTTGGCACGAGTATCAGGTTCTCGATGTTATGCGGAATAAGGGAATTGGGATATGCAATACCGAAGTTCCTTCGGTGAGAGCCTTTCCCTGCCGACCATATAGAACGACTGAGAAAGGATATTTTCGATATTTGGGTAAAAATTATGGCAGTTGGAAGAAGCTTGGATGGAAGAAAAACCCTCATGAGCGGACAACTCAAAAAGAAGAACTGTTCGATTATCTATATAAGGAAAGTGAGGTACAAGAAAAAGTTATAGACCAGATTAAGCTCTCTAAAAAAGTGTCGGCCCAAGCAGTGGTTTTTTGTAATTGCACAAGGGCGCAATCAGTTGTAAATTCGGTACAAAATATCCAACAACTTCAAAATTATTTCGATATTCAGAAAATTACATATTAAGCTGAGTGCTTATGTAGCACAAGTACGGCTTCTTCCTCGTTTAGGGCGTGGATATCTTCTTCGATTTCCCCCATTCGATCTTTGATATCCTTTAGAACGTCTCCTACTTCAGTGCGACTTAAAATGTTCGAATATCGTGTAAAGTTTTGAATATCAAAGAGTTCAAGCTGGTCTTGGTTTTTGATGTTTTTTCGCATTAAGAATCACCTTTGGGGAGTGGGGATGTTGTTCCAAAAAACAAGGGACAACATGATTACAATAAAGAATCCATTTCGTCAATGTGAAAATTTTTGATCTGAGGAGAGGGTAGAGATGATACCAGATTATCTGAAATTAAATCCAGACATGTCCCTTTCTCCAGACGTAGAAAAGTTTCTGGAAAATAGGGAAATTGAGTGGGGCCAGATTCAGTGGAGTGGAGATATGGATTTTGAGGGGGTAAAGTTTAAGGTTGGGTTCGTAAAATCCAAGAAGAGCGTTGTTTTAATATCGTCGTCAAAATGCTTCTCTATATCTATTGAAGAATATATTACGCAAATCAAAATGTCAGAATAGGTTCAGTTGGGGCGAGCAAAATCTGATATCATCATCAATACCCCATATTTTGTTATAAACCATTTTTGCAATATGGGGAGCAAAATTATCAGATTCAGTGTGTGCGAAAAATGAAGGCTTCCTTCCTTCCTTTTTCCAATGTTTCAAACATTCACCCCAAGCATTAATCCGACCTGTATCATAGGAACCGTCTGTGTCAACATATCTGACAATAGGATTTTGTCCTGGGTCGATAGAGATAGGATCTTTCCTTTTGTCCGAGTGTGAAGTGTTGTTGGCAGAAAGTCTATTGTCTAAAATGACCAAACTAAAAACCCCATCCCGAATGAGATTGTAAATTTCGAGATGAGGGTCTATGAAAAAATCTGAATGGCGAAATTCTATGGCGTAATTAAAAGTTGGCGGTAATACGTTTTTCAGCCTTAGGAGTCGATTCATTAAAGATGAATCAAAGGATGGCGGGAGTTGGATCATGATCGTCCCCACTTTGGGACGTATTTCAGCCAATAGGGCTAAAAAGAGGTGGATTTCCTCGTCAACCTCATAAAGTTTTTTTTTATGGGTTATATTTTGGGGAAATTTAAAAGAAAATTTAAAATGGTCAGGTGTACGTGTTGCCCAAGATCTAAGGCGTTCTATGGGAGGGGTGGCATGAAATGTTGAATTTCCTTCAACAGTGTTGAAAGTTTCTGAATAAGTTTCGAGCATGTATTGAGGTTTGGTATTGTTGGGGTAAAATGACCCAATCCAATTGGGGTTTCTCCAAACGCCCAATCCAACTCTAATAGTGCTGTCTTTGCAACAAGCCATCATTTTATTGGCAGCCTTTATTGTTTCCCGTTCAGTATGTCATCAACCAAATTCATGTTGGTGATCGCATTTTCGACTGCTGCGGCTTCGTAGTGATTGTTAAAGGCAACCGCGACACAATCCGTTTTTTGTCTTACTGCAAGTTGGCCTTGTGCCCGTTCTTTGAGTTCCTCAATAGAGTATCGGTAGTCGTACCTCTTGTTTCTTGCGTTGATCTGGTCTTGGCGTGTTCTTTGTCGCTGATAATTTTGGCGCCAATTTTTTATGTTGCGGCCTGAATACCGAATATAACCCTTTCGAGATGTAGCATAAGATTTTAGTGGAAAAATAGATCTGTTGATCTGGGGGATTTCTGTATTACATATCCCAATGTTTCTGTCCTTGAGGTGTTGGAGTATGTGATGTTGGTGCCAGGTTATATTTCTGAATTCAATATGAACATCCAATCCTTCCAATAACGCAATCTCTGAAATGTGGGATAAGTATTCTAGTCGGCGCTCGTTATATGTTACACGGTCTTCCAATTGAATTAAAAAGCTATAGAATCGGTTGGTCTTAGCGACTTCTTGAACAGCGGTTACGTGACGAATCATTAATGGTTCTATTTTGTGCCAGTCCCAATTCCAATTGTGAGAAATGGTTTTATGAATTTTTACTGAAATTTGGGTGTTTTCCTTACACTGGATGAGGAATTTACTAAACCAAGCTGGGTCGGGTTCTCGGTAAAAAGTATGGTTGATCTCCACAAAACCGAAATATCGCAGATAAAATTGGAATCGGTTATCAGTTGCTGGGTCTGGGTGCCCTCTGGGTGGGTTAAATACCCCAATCCAGTCGTCAAAATGGTATCCTGAAGTGCCAAAGAGGTAATTGTTTTTTGATAAGTTAGGTGGGGTTGGAAAAGGCATCCAGATATCATTGCTGTTCATATTACGCTCGGTCCTTTTTTTGAACATCTAAGGGTTTTGCAAATATACTCAACATTTGAGATGGATGCACAAATATCCAAAAAAAATGCTTCTCAAGCCCATTTGAGGCTAAAGAAGCATTTGGTTTCATTACCCGAATTTGCTCGAAATATTTATGATGTTACTGTCGGAGCGAGCAATCTCCTGTGATGGTGTTAAAGAAGGTCTTTGTTTTATATCGTCACGGTTGGGAAATTTTTAACCGAGTTTGTTGTTTTTGGGAAAGAATTCTCTTGGTTTTGAAGCTTACGTAAAATGGATCTTACTTTTTCACTTTCTTCTATTTTTTCCATAATGGCCAAATGTAGTGCTGTATATCCCAATTCTGAATAGTGTACCATGTTATAGCTCCTTTCTGGTTTTTGATGTGTATAACAATAGACAAGCAATTATTACACCAACTGTGCCACGGTTGACAGGGAAAAATCTATGCCTGTGAATAAATCGCAAAGTTTAGATGTTTATTTTGGCGATCTGGAGATTTCCTTTAGGAATGCAATTACACCAAAAGAGGAATTGGAGTTGTTAGATGGGTGGGAATCCAAGGATGAATATGAGAGAAATAAGATCCGGCATGAACTGGTTGTCAAGAATTTGAAATTTGCTGCATCTGTGGCCACAAAATTTAAAGGACAAGGCCTGCCGTTAGAGGACTTGGTTGGT
>Ga0233429_1005222_pt1 | contig 10920 bp, 15 predicted proteins | sample SI_118_April2016_3_FD_179879 | JGI IMG/M metagenome (GOLD analysis project Ga0233429, IMG submission 179879) | Seawater microbial communities from Saanich Inlet, British Columbia, Canada - SI_118_April2016_135_MG | ecosystem: Environmental > Aquatic > Marine > Inlet | place: Canada: British... | reverse complement strand
GAGAAGTTTGTTCTCAGCCCAAGATCGATCCTGGCACCATAGTCTTTTGCAATCGGCTTCTCTGATCTGGGTGGGCTCGCCTCTTTCCAAAACAGAATGTTGTAGTGTGGCATCGCTTCAAAAGAGTCCGCTGGATCAAACTTAAACATGACTCGAAACTTTGCCCACTTGTGGTTTTCGTTTTCAGACAACCCGCTTTTGACACAACCATAGGTTTTCTGGAACTCGTTTATGATATGGATATTTTCATCCAGGCCGCTGTTGTAAATAAAGAATCTCAGGTAGTAATATGCGCCGGTCACGTCCACGGCATATATGAGAAAGGTTGTGTAGGGAACCCTACTGTCTCTAGACACTCTGTCGGATCTATCTATCCACAGCGGCTTACAAACAATAGAAAACGGGGCGGTGTCTTTTTCTAAGAAACTGTATTCAGATTCAAAGTGTTCTTCTATAAGCTTTTTCTTACCTTCTACGTAGGGGATGGAGACCCCCACGTTTCTCCCCTCGTAACGAAAGGGGCGTGTTAAATTCATGAACTGACCAGCGAACACTATTTCGCTGCGTCCCATGACTCTGCTTTCTTCCTGGTCTCCCACAGAAGAGCTCCTTTCGTGTTAAGAACACTAACATTTTCAAGGGAAAATCACAATTCTATAATTGCGTATAGAACGGCTTTTTTGGCTACTCTTACACTACGCATTCGCACGGCAGAGTGCCCTGGTCAAACGCCTTTAACATTGACGGTTGAGCGTTTTTTATAAGCCTCTTTACAGAAGCCAGGAAGGTCCTTGGGTTATCATTTTCTTCGATTGGCACACCCAGGGCTTTGATTTGTTCAAACAGTTCCGCATATTCGTCTAGATATCCTTCCTTGTGGATTGAAAATCCCACTTCATTCTCCAGCTGAGACCATTTCCAGTAGGAATCATTATCGTGAACGAAGACACAGAGCCAGTGCATGATTCCACCTTTTATGCAGGGGATACAGTTGGCGTGCTGGAACGCTTTGTATTGCTTGGGGATTTCTATCCCAATTTTATTGAAATAATCCATGTCCAATTTGTTGGACCAATTGTAAAGCGGGTAGGCAGTAATAATGTTCCTGGATCCCAGGATGCTGCTTCTCCTGCTAATTCTTCCCGTTTCTTCTGCGGTATAGCCATAGATGACAATATCGTCTTTCTGGTAGTTCTTGTCTAGCCAGTCGAGTGTTGGTTGTATCTTCAGCCTATGGGTGCAGAGAACATTGTCTCCGCCGGCGCTTTTAAACCCAAAACCGCGTTCGTGCTGAACTACTTCATATGGGGATAGGCTTGGGTACTTCTCGCGGTCGCCCTCCACATAGAGAATATCCATTCCGTGGTGGGCAGCGAACTCTTCCTCAAACCTGGCCACATCCTTAGGTTCTCCAGTCACCGGGTTGTTCAGCCATATCGTTTTATCTTTTCCATGCACTTTGAGGGCCATGGCGGCCGCTAACGCAGATTGCCTGCCGCCAGAGTACATGCAGATTGCCCTGCCCTGTTTCATGTCCCCGTCTTTAGGTTGAGATCGATGCTAAACGTACCGATTCTGCCGTCTTCATTGACCGCGCCCTGGGGCGTTTTTTGTATGTCCGCCAAGCCCCGCGTGACTGTTTTTGAAAACATGGTGAACTTATCATCGATTGTGGACAGGGAAGTTTTTTGATCTTGTGCCAACTGTACCAGGATAGCGCTGGCGTCTTTTAAGGGCGCTATGTCTTTGCACATCTTTTCCACAAACCGAATGGCCTTATCTGTCTTCATGACATCGTCGTGTAAAGCTTCCACCTCTCCGCGCAGTTCGTTGAACATGTCGAGTATGGAATCCATCTTCATGAAGGTGTATTCCACCCACTTTTCCGAATCCTCCAAATCGATATCTTCTCTTTTTTCTATGAGCGACCTGGTGAACTCGCTCAGATTTGAATGAGCATCTTCCTCAGGAGTCTCTTCTTCATGAGCGATAGCAGTCACAACCCGCTCTTGTTCCTCTTCGCTTTCAGGCTCTTTGTCCATGTCTTCTACGACACGATCTAGAACCGGGTCCGAGAAACAATCTTGTCCATCGTCCGGTGATTCCATTTTGACTTCCTTTGGTAATGACTTTGCTTTTGGTACCTTTGTGGCTTTTTTTCTTCCTCGCTTGTGTCTTTTGCTCACAAGCTTCTTCAATGAATCTTGATTTTTTTTAAGTTTTTCCTCCAAAAGGGCTACGCTTACACATTTTTCGCAAACTTTTCTCTTTCCCTTGGCGTCTGAAAGATTAAAAAAACCCCTACATCCAGGGCATCGGCCCCTGTTTGGTTGGTGCCTGTAGTCTTCTTCTGTTCTGTCTGATGGTGTTTCTTTTCTTAATATTAAAACATCAAAGCAGTCGTCTGGGCAAAGGTCTCCGTAAACAGATTTGCGTAAATAAGTTTTGGTGCACTTCTTACACCTGACCATTCCTTTCGGGGGGTCTGGCTCGTGAAAAGGATCAACATGGATCCAGGCTATGAGATCGAAAAAATCCGGGTTGTAATACTTCCCGTTGGCGTCAGTTTTTTCCTGTTTGTATTCGGTTTTTTCTTCGGTCATTGAAATAGTTTCATTACACATTTTATGGACTTTCCATGATAATCAAAAAGAGCCGAAAACTCCTTTTAAAAAATTGTGGAAATGAAACTTTATTCACAGAGACCGTAAACCGAGTCACATTTAAGTGGCGGCCTGGTTGATCTCATGGAGCGTTGATTGCCGCCACGCGAGGTCTTGGACCACTCTTCTACATCCGCCGCTGTGGCTAACCCATCGCCCGGGGTTGTGTCTGTCGCAAAGAAGGTTGCCAACCCCTTCTTGGAAGTGGACCTGACTTTTTCTTCCATATCCTGGAGGTTATCAAGAACGGACGGCCATCTTTTGAAGATCTGTTCCAGCCCGCTTTTTTTGTTCATAATGCAGGGCATGCAACCGACTCGAGACATTCCCATTGTATACAGGGGGTTCGGTGTGACCCCGTGCTTGGCGTGCATCTCAAAGACGTCATTCCACTTCCAGTCTAAGATGGGTCGATATAAAACAGACCCTTCCAAGTCACCTTCTTGTTCTTCCCAGACTGGTTTAGCCGCTCGATCTGCTGATTCTTCTGCGCGCTCACCGATCCAACTCACAACCTCTTCATACTTTTCCAGGGCCGGCCTTAAAACCTGGTCCTGGATCGCAAACACCTTTAGCACCTGGGTACAAAATTTCCCTTTTACTGATGGGAACCTTCCGCGGATCACGGCGAGGTCTAGGAAAGCGTTTCCGGAAAGATCATAATTTTTAAGGTTGTTAAGAACCTCTTCAACCCTGGCTTCGGCTATTCCCTCGTCCATCCATTTTTTACGGGTGCTTCCGCCTTCTTCAAGGTTTTTAATTCTCGTAGCCAATTCGTGGGTGAGGTCCGCGGATATTTTTTCAATTGGGAAAACGCTCTCGGACAGGTAATCAACAAACTCATAGGTGAGCGGATGCTCGTGGCCTGTGTCACAAAACACCGCCCTCATGGGTTCTTTGTCAGCTATGCGCTCTCTAGCTAATAAAAGAACCGCGGCGGAATCCTTCCCACCAGAGATATTGATTATGTTGAGTCGCTCTTCCTTTTTATCGTAGGCCGCCATTCATTGCCTTTTGTATCGCTACTTCTACTGCTTGCTGTTCTTTTTTCGTCACCTTGACTCCTTGTTTTTTACGCTCAATGTTGTAGAGCTTCATTATTAAATTCATCATGAACGGACCGACTGGGCCAAACAAAGTGGTCCATTTACCATCCACCCATATTAGATCAAAAATAGTTAGTGGCATGTCTAGCCGTATATCTCTCTGATCCTCTATTTCTATGAGAGCTTCCCCTTCCTGGCTGAGGAACATGCTAATCCTTTGTCCTGTGGCTGTTCCCTTTTTTAATTTAACAACATCGCCAGGGGACAGCGGTAGGAGTGGACTTTCATCTTCCGAAGTATCAAGAACAAGGCAGGTGTGGCCGAGTCCTTCCATTTTTAAGCATCTCACCCTGGAATTTTCCGGCAGCCCTCCAATGTCTTTTTGGGTTACCAGGCTCGCTACAACTTCACCAGCGCACACCAACGACAAACAAAGAAAGCTAGTGCAGATAAATAGGCATAAACTTTTTCGCATCTTCCTCTTCTCCGTTAACTTTTTTCCATTCATTCACGGTTATCAAACCGGAGTTAAGTGTATCATTTTTAATCTGGTCAATCAGCTTTAGTGTTAAATTTCCACCATCGGTCTTATGTGCTTCTACGAGTGCTTCTTCTGTGACTTCAAACTGCGAAACTACTGTGGCATGTACAAAGATTCTTGGCATTTTTCCCTCCGTGTGGAGTTAATATATCACTTCGTTAGAGTGAGTGTATGGGTATTTTAGGAAGCCTCTTTAAATTCATACCTGGCGCTGACAAGCTCGTTAACAGGGCTGTCGATCAGCTGATACCGGACAGGGTCAGTAAAGCCGCCAGGGAAAGGATGGATTATGCCGCGAATGTTTCATACGGCGCAATCTTGAGAGCTGAGGCCGCCAGCCAGAGTTGGCTTGCTTCTTCGGCGCGTCCAGCCATACTTTGGGTCTCAGCTCTCATTCTCCTATGGAACTACGTATTCGTTGGCATCCTGATGCAGCCGTTCTTCATCTTTGGAACATATTTCGATTCAAAGTTTCTTTTACTCTTCACACAGTTTAAGGCGGTAGAAATAGACCAGCAACTCTGGTACTTCATCTACATCTCGTATCCTACCTATGGGTATGCGAGGAGCCATGACAAGAAGGGGGCCATGGAACTCGCCAAGCACACGGTTACGGAGGTGCGAGAAAGTGGTGGTCTGGAAAAACTCAACCAGGAGCTCGCCAAAGAAGAGGCCGCCATACGCTCGATGCGGAAGCCAACAACCATAGCTGACGCGGAGGGGGAAGACGTCACCTGCAGCTGCGGCAAAAAGAGTCGTGCTGAACTAGGCTGGGACAAAGTCCTCTGCCCGGGGTGTGACCACTGGATCGCTAGAAGTGATACCCTCAAAAATAGCGGGTAGTAACGACTTCGCATCCATCATCTTCATGAAGTCAGCGACCTGCAGCGGCCCCTTTACTTGAAAGTTGTCTCCTCTTAATAGTAAGAAGACGGACCCCTTGTGTTTAAAAATAAAGAAGTTTGAGCCCAGGTCTCCCATATAGGCTTCAAACTTGGCTTGATCGATTTGCAGTTTTAACTTCGGGGTTATGCCCCTGTCAAAGGCCTCCATCTGGACCCGGTGTGACATGGTCGATGCGGCCACCGGGCTAATGCGATCTTCCTCATTGATGCTATTTCCAAGCTGTCTAGACCCGTCCCTGTCTAGTAAAGGAACTTGAAAATACCTGTCTATGGCTTCTTCTGATAACCCCTCTTCTGAGGCCGCCAACTTCACACATTCCCTGACAACATTGTCTAAGGTTTGCTCGGTTGACTCCATGTGTTTTACTTTCAGGATTCTTCGCATAGTTGATTTTCTATCCGTCAGAATTTTAACCTGGTCCATTATTGGGTTGTACTCATCTACAAACGGATACTGGAACGCCTTGGCAAGTTTGGGAACTACCAGGGATTCGTTGGGAACATCGAGGTCTTCGTCGGATCCTACAACCCCGTGCTGGAAATCCAGGGCGAACGCGAAGAGACCTTTTGTTTCTACTTTTTTAAATTCAAAGTTAGCCACCGCGATAATGAAAAGACCTGGCCTAGACCCTGGCAATTCTACGTATCTTTCAACCAAGATCTCAGCGTTCGTTTTGAATTCTGTTTTTTCAAAAAGCAGCTCTGTTACCAACTTTAAATCTTCCGTGGCTACAAGATTGCCGTCTTCATCTTTTTCAGCATCAAACTCATACGGGCTGCAGCTTGAGGTTGAAGAAAGGGATCCCTTTTTTCTAGACATCTTGTGAATCAACGGCGCTACGATCGTCTCACAAAACTCATGGGAGTTTTCCCTGGTAGACTCCAGAGAGTAGACGAGGGGGCCGTCATCAGTAGGTTTGTTGATCTTAAAGACGATTAATTTTTTGATATCGATTGGCATAACTTACCTTTCAGAATGGTACTCGCTCCATTCTTTCTTCCATCTGTTCCTTAAGCCGGTCCAAATATTCTAACCATTTCCCAAAACTCATGTGGTGTTGGAGTTTTTCTTGAACCTTGCTTCCAACAATGAACCTTGCCACAGCTACGAGATTGACGCAAGCATGAGTCAGCGGAGTCCCCGGAGACACGTACTCATACAGGCAAAAATGGGTCAGGTTTTCTGGCTTTTCATCAAACATGTGGTATTTTTTATCTGGTGCTGATCTCCATTCTTCAAAGGGATAGGTCATGTGTTCCTGCTTGGGCCTCTTCGCACCATCTGAAAAAAGATAAAAGCCTTCTTCCCAGAGTGTTTTCTGCCTGTCCCACTCGGCTTTTTCTGATTCGTAATCACCCTCCATGAGTGGTATGTAATTTCCATCATTGTCTGATGGATGGACCCAGTTCTCCGGGACCTTTCTGAGTTCTATTTGCACAAATTGTTCTCCTTTACTCTGCATATTTCTGCATTGTTAAAAAAATTCTGGCCCTGGCTTTACAGACAGCGTCCGCCACCCTGTTCATGCAGGGACCTAGCTGGGCGCTGAGACTGTGGGATTTAATTCTCCTGACCGTAATACTTGGGTTTCTTCTTAGAGTTGGGACCATTGACAGCGCTATCCTGTCCAGGCTGTTGTGTTGAAAGCGATTCGACTGGTTCTGACCCAGTACCGCCCTGATCGCGGTTTCACAGTCAGAGTGAATCACGGCAACCCCAAACCCCATATGGAGTATATAGTCAGTGGCTTTCATTATTGCGTAGGCTTCTGGTATTGATGCCAGTTCCGAGACCGTTGGAATCCATTCCGGGCATACGTCTGAAAAAATGGCAAGATCTCCGTCTTCATCATGGAAGCAGAACGACCAGGTCGCCACTTCTCCCGGGAAGACGGATGCGTCTGTGTAAATGTTTATGGCTGTGAAGCCCTTTCTTTTTTGCAATTGTTCTCACCCCCTTCCTAATCATTTTGGCGGCTTTGGTCGTTTTACTCCGTTTGCACAATTCGGGCAACGTAAGCCTTTGTAATTTGTCAGACACTTTGAGCAAAGCATGTTCGCACCTTTGAAAGTTTAGTTGGCGCGGCCCGAAGGCCGCGCACGGTTGATGTTGGTTACTGGATGACACCGGGCTTAATAAAGGGTTCGAAATCGAAGTGAGGGGGTGGAATGTAATCCTTATGCCCACCGACAGCGATGATGTAAGGTTTTCCGGGCCGAACCCCGAAATGGATGGTGTGCCACACCTCGAAGAGATGGGACAAGAACAACTTCACGGCGTACCGCTTGCAACGCTGATGGATATGCCCTTTGGGTAGTTTCCCAACGATGTAAGATTTGTATGCCACGGTGGTCTTGCCGACTTTGTTTGGGCCGTTGAGACGCTTCTCCGCCTGATCCGCATAATCACCATTCTCGTTTTTCTTCACTTCGTAGGCCTTCCTCTCGACGATCACATCGTGATAGAAACCTTTGATCTTCGCAAAGCATTCCCCGGTCAGCCAGAGGGCTGTCTTGAGTTTTCGGTTGAACGGCCGAAGCTTACCAGCTTCCCAAACCATGTCAGGATTCAAACCAGCAAAGGAATTCCAATTCCCAGCGCTGATCCCAGGCCTGGTGATGTCGAGTCTCGCAACGATGTTGGAAAACAGGACCGGTCCCATCCCTTCAACGTTGGCACACCAATTCTGCCACAGCGGATGAGCATAGGTATAGCTGGTCAGTGCTTTCTTGGCTTCGTTTTCCATTCCCTTGAAGTTTTTGAAGAACCATTGCCAAAGCGCGTGCGGCTCTTCTGTGTCCTCCGCGGCAAACGCCCTGTTGTTCGTCGCCTTTCTGATCCCCTGGATCTGGTAGAAAGTATCCACTGTGAATCTGATCGCCCTGGGATCCAGGTTTTCAGCAGCTTCCTTCAGGTCCTTATTAAGTTTTTCAACCCCGGGCCAGATGCCGTCCAGGTCAGGCATTTGCATTTCAAAATTTGGATGTGTGATGACTGGTTCTAATTCGGTTTCTTCCATAGATTAATCCTCCGCTTTCTCCTGACGAATTCTTTCTGCCAGGCTGTTGATTCCTTGACCGAAGTCAAGATGATTACCCTTCTTAATCCACTTGCCAGTCGAAGGCCAAAAATCAAATGAGCCTTCAACTCGGTAATGTTGTCTTGAGAACTTCTTGTACTCCAGGCCGCTCTCTTCGATGAGCTTGATGTTACGCCGATGTTCGTCAAGAAAAAAATAAGGGTCTTTCGCTTGAAAGGAAGAGGCTTCCGCAAGCTCTTCCGGAACTTCTTCTTTTGGTGGTGGAATCTCCGCCACAACTTCTTCTGGTGGTGGAACTTCCGCAGGCTCCGCCACAACTTCTTCTAATGGTGAAATTTCTTCCGCAGGTTCTTCCGACGGTAAGATTTCTGCCACAACCGCCTCTATTGGTTGCTCCTCTTCCACCTCTTCTTTTGGTGGTGAGGCGTCTTCTAAAGGCTTGTCTTTGTTAATAACACCCTCGAGGAAATTTAATAAATCACTCACGGGTGCCGTCTTTCTAAAAATGGGGGAAACATCCAAACTCCTTTACAAAATTTTTATGTTTTTTAGCGTACCACACGCGCTTTGGAGTTTTCCATGATGAACGGGCCTACTGATCCGAACATTCCTTATTTTTTTCAGACAGCCCGCGACAAGTCTTTGTTATCGCCTCGCTGCAGCGGGTACAGGCGTGGGCTTCTTCTAATCCGCTGCCGCCATTTGTTTTTACTACAGATATTATTAGTTCTTCTGCAATCTGAATGGCTGGGGGCGGTTTTTCTTTACCAATAACTGCTCCACATAGATCGCAAAAAAAAGCCGTTCTTTGACTCATCGTTCCTCCTGACAGTTTTTCATGTCTTCGTTTTGTTCTTCAACATACCCCACGTAGGTTTGATTTTCTACCACGAATTATGGGCTTCTCATTTGTGGGTTTCTACAATGAACTTAGACATCTCAAAAACCAGATCTTCCAGCTCATCGACGCGAGAAACCGTGTTCGGCAGATCCCTGATTCTAGCTCTGATGTCCGCAAGCGACTTGGTTTTTTCTGTTAATTTTTCTAGTTCTTTTGTGCTCGTCATACGATTAGTTGCGACGGTCACGCCGTCACCTCCACCAACAAGGGCGCTATCTTTTTAAAAAAAGCCTCTTTCGCAGCATAAAGATAAGTGCCGTATTCTGCTGGGTCGTAACATTCTTCCTCTTCTATAACGGGTTTCCAGTCGCCCATGGCGTCGACGTTTTCAAAGTGAAGATTAATATAGGAATCATCTCCGTAGTTTAAAACCCCATAGATTTTGACGCTATCATCTTTCATAGGATACTCTTCGTCTTCCCCGGAAAAAAATAAAATGCACGCCTCGCCATCCACTTCAAACTCAACTGCCGCGTGGAAGAACCCGCCGCCTGAATGAAACTCATCTAACTCAGCCACAATCTTAGATATCTTGGACCCACTAGCCGCGGCGGCTTTTTTGTTCGATGCCCGTTCATCCTCATACTTCTTTGCATAAAACGGGGCTATGTTATCGAGGTATTTTTTCGACTCTTTTGTCAGCCCGCCTGGTACGAAATAGGCCATGGGGTTGCCCATGACTACTATGTCTAGATTTTCTGATATTGAAAGCAGCCGCTTGGCCCTGGCTTTAAGGGTGCCCTTACTATCTCCAAGAAGCGCCAACTCTGCAAGCGCCAACTCTGCAAGCCCTTTCCACACTTCTTCTTCGAAGACACGCGCGGGTTTTTTAAAATTATGTGTTTTAGTCATTATATTCCATCATTTCCAGGCTGTCTTGAACTGGGGCTTTCGTTGAAAACTTGGCCTCTTCTGGAAAGGCTGGATAGGTTTCACCAGAGTCGTTATAAAGCAGGATATCAGCCTTTCTCAACTCTTCGTTCAGATTCTTTTCGAGAAGCTCGTCAAGTTCTGTTTTGCTCAGGTTGAATGTCAGACACGCATTACACATGAAGGTAACGGTACCTTTTTCAACTTCTTTTTTCAAAGCGTCTTCGAGATCGAGCCAGCCTGGCAAGACCACGGTTGTTTCTGGCTTCATGCCCGCGATGGGAATGTGCTTGTTTCTTTTTCTTTTGATCATCAGGTGACCGTTTCTTTTCACAACATGGGATAGGCAGGTGTTCGCCATCCACTCGCTTACACGGACCAGGGTGTATTTCTGGCCCTCTTCGAAAATATCTTCCATACTCATTTCTCCCTTTGAAGTGCCTCGTGGATTTTGATGAATTTGCGCAAGGCGGCCCGCTTGGCGCCATGGCTTAGTTTTGTGCCGTAAGTGGTCTCGATGAAAAGATCCGCGTCATCTAAAAAAACGCTTACCTGCTCGTCCGACGTAAAACCTTCGGCTATGTTCGCGGAAAACACGCTGCCGTCTTTTGGAAAAGATTCGGCTACCGTCTCTTTTCTATCGCAGAAATAAAAAACAGTTCCGTCTTCGTAAGACACGGAATGTACAAAAGCTTCTGACCCTTCTGGCAACTCTATCCCGTTTTGCAAATCAAATTGATGCTTACACCAAGCAAATATGATTTTTTCTTGAACACAATTTTGCTTTGCCCAATCCTTACAAAAAGTATAAAATTTTTGCGCTTCTTCTTGTTTTTCTTCGGACACTGGGCTTACATTGCCATTCGCGCGAACCTTCAAAAAGCCGCGCCCGTTGTTGGCTATCAAGAACATGATGTCTGGTATGTCACAAACAATTAAAGTCCATTTGTTTT
>Ga0233429_1005220_pt1 | contig 10924 bp, 10 predicted proteins | sample SI_118_April2016_3_FD_179879 | JGI IMG/M metagenome (GOLD analysis project Ga0233429, IMG submission 179879) | Seawater microbial communities from Saanich Inlet, British Columbia, Canada - SI_118_April2016_135_MG | ecosystem: Environmental > Aquatic > Marine > Inlet | place: Canada: British... | reverse complement strand
GGCGACATGGCCATCGCAGGTCTCGTAGACGCCATAGGGCGCGGAGGCACCGACGGGATGTTGATTGCCTTTACGTTGGGGCTGAACCCCGCCGGCTGCGTACATGGCGGTAAGGTTGGTCGCCAGTGCGGGATAAACCGCTTCAAGCATGGCGATTTCAACAACCCGCCCAATGCCGGTCTGTGCCCGTTCATATAGGGCGGTGAGAATGCCACAATAGAGATGGACGCCGCCGAAAAAATCACACAAGGCCACGCCCGCTTTCATGGGCGGTCCGTCGCCGGGGCCGTTAATGCTCATGATGCCGGCATTGGCCTGGATCGTCAGGTCCATGGCCAGGTTATCCCGCGCGGGACCCGACAGGCCATAGCCGGTGGATGAGGCATAGATCAGGCGGGGGTTTGCCGCCTGTAGAACCGAAGCACCAATACCAAGGCGATCAAGGGCACCTGGTGCGAAGTTCTCAAGCAGGACATCGGCCTCCTTCGCCAGTTCCACAAGCAGCGCCTTACCTTCCGTTGTCTTGAGATCAATGGAAATATCACGCTTGTTTGAATTCAGCATGCCCATGGCAAAGGATATGCCGCCACGGCCGCTGCGGTCGCGGATGGCTTCGCCCTCGATGGGCTCAACCTTGATGACATCAGCGCCCCCCATGGCAAGCAGGAAGCCCGCATAGGGGCCGTTGTAGATTTGCCCTAGATCGAGAACCTTAACGCCTTCGAGGGGGTGGCGTTTTAAGTCGATCATCGCCATGATTATCTTAGGCCGGCGCCAAGGATATCCCGGGCAATGATGTGCTTTTGCACCTCGCTGGGCCCCTCGCCAATGCGGCGGATGCGGATTTCCCGGTACCAGCGTTCAAAGGGTAAATCCTTGGCCACGCCCAGGCCGCCATGAATTTGCATGGAACGGTCGATCACCCGTCCCGCCGCCTCGGACGCGACCAATTTGCAAATCGCTGCCTCGGTACGAAAATCATCGCCCCGGTCGGCCTTGGCAGCGGCATCGAGCACAAACCAACGCGCGGTGCGTAAATCGATCTCGTTCTCCACCAACATCCACTGGATACCTTGGCGCGAAGACAGGGCGGCGCCAAATGTCTCGCGAATTTGGGAATATTCGATGGCCATTTCGTGGGCCTTAAACGCCGGGCCCAGACAGGCGGCGGCATAAGGTATGCGCTGGCGGGTCAGGCGATCATTGGCGATGGCAAAGCCGCCGCCCTCCACCCCGAGGATATTCGTGTGCGGTACGCGCAGATCCTCCATCTGAATTTCCGTGGCGTGGCGGGCCTGACGCAAGGTATGGACGATCCGGCGAACATTGAAGCCGGGCCAATGGGTCTCGACGATGAAACAGGTAACCCCGCCCCGGCCTTCCTTGGGATTAGTGCGGGCAAACAGTAAGCCATAGTCGGCCTGGTCGGCTCCGCTGATCCAAAGTTTACTGCCATTGATAACCCATTCGTCGCCATCACGCACCGCGCGTGTTTGAATGGCACGGGCCGGATCGCTGCCGCCCGAGGGTTCGGACAAACCAAAAAACGTCTTCATTTCGCCGCGCAGGGTTGGATAGAGGTATTTCTCTTTCTGTTCCTCCGTCGCCTCAAACATTTGCGCCAGGCCGGCCCCGCCAAAAGCGCCGTAACAAGGCGCATACAGCCCGGCGCGATGCTGGCTGTATTCTATGGCGATCAAGGTGTTGGTGGTGATATCAACTTCCGGCCCGCCGTATTCGGGCGGAATGCCAAGGCCATAGAGGCCCATTTCCTTGGTCTTCGCCACCAGCTTATCGAATTGTTCGGGGGGCAATGTGTCCTCGTCGGGATCAAGACTGTCCTCAAGCGGCGCGACTTCATCGCGTACAAAACGCTTGACCATCTCGACGATCAATTTCTGTTCTTCAGTAAGAGAGAGATCCATGATGAAATTCCTAACCTAGCGCAAGCCGGCTTAGCGCAAACCCGAGCCAATAATGTCGCGGGCGATGACATGTTTCTGAACTTCGCTGGGCCCTTCACCAATGCGGCGGATGCGAATTTCGCGATACCAACGTTCCAGGGGTAAATCCTTCGCGACGCCCAGGCCGCCGTGAATTTGCATGGAGCGGTCGACAACCTTGCCGCTGAGTTCGGAGCATTGCAGTTTGGCAATCGCGGATTCAGTGCGGAAAGGATCACCGCGATCCGCCTTGCACGCGGCATCGAAGGTCAACCATTTCATGGCCCGGATATCAATCTCGTTTTCCACCAGCATCCACTGGATACCCTGCCGTTCCGATAGCGGCGCGCCAAATGTTTCGCGGATCTTGGAATATTCCACCGCCATTTCGTTCGCCTTGACCGCGATACCAATGCATTCGGCGGCATAGGGAATGCGTTGACGCATCAGGCGGTCGTTGGCAATGGCGAAACCGCCGCCTTCTTGACCCAGAATATTCTCGTGTGGTACGCGCAGGTCCGTAAGCTCAATTTCATTGGCATATTTGGCGGAGCGCAAGGTGTGTACGGCGCGCCGAACGTTAAACCCTTCCCATTGGGTCTCGACGATAAAAGCGGTTACGCCGCCACGCCCGGGCCCGCCCGTGCGCGCGAACAACAGACCATAGTCGGCCCGATCAGCGCCGCTGATCCACAGCTTTGTGCCATTCAATATCCAATCATCGCCGTCACGAACCGCACGGGTCTGAATGGCACGGGCCGGATCACTGCCGCCTGATGGTTCGGACAAGGCGAAAAAGACTTTCTTTTTCCCATCCAGCATGGGGTAAAGATATTTGTCCTGCTGCTCTGCCGTTGCTTCGAACAGTTGCGCCTGCCGTGCGCCGCCAAACACATAGTAGCACGGTGCATATAGCCCGGCGCGATGCTGGCCACATTCAATGGCGATCAGGCAGCGGGTGACAAGATCGATTTCCGGGCCGCCATATTCGGGCGGCGTGTCCAGTCCATAAAGTCCCATGTTTTTGACCATCTCGACCAGGCGATCAAAGTCTTCCGCCGGCAACTCATCAGCATCTGGATCAAGATCGGCTTCCAAAGGCACGATTTCTTCGCGAACGAAACGCCGTACCATATCGACGATCAGTTGCTGTTCTTCAGTGAGGGCGAGGTCCATCCCCATTCCTTCCATTATTCTTTCGTCCCGCCAGGCTTGCGGTGTTTTGTGCCGCTATGGCGATGCTTCAACCGGGGCGAAGTCGACCGATGCTGTTGGCGTCGATGTCGGTGTTGGCAGCGGGTAGTTCGCCATGGTCGTGCATGTATGTCTGCAACAGCTCAAGCCGTCGGGTGCGATAGGACATATTTACCTCGATGCGGAATTGCGTAACGCCTGCCGGTGGCTCTTCAAGCGCCGTCTTCAATTCACCCTTCAAGCCGAATAGTGAACGCGCGCCTGCCATGCCGATATAGAGTATCTCTCCATCGTCGTTGGCAAGTTGGTATACGCCCAGATGGGCGGCCAGTTTCGCGACGTTCTCGTCGTTTAGTGGAATCCAGGATTTGTCCAATCGGACAGCCATCGATGCTTCCTCCTCTTACCCGCCGGTGCAAACCGGAATTCATTCTTATTTGGCGCAGCGATGCCATCTTGATCGACGCCCCTCAATTCCGAAGGGGCATCATTATCCTGATGATCGCATGTGGAAACTATTCCGACAACTCCGCCCATATGTCCCAAATCCGCGGCGAAGGGTTCAGGCATATTCCTTTAGGGTTCGCCGGGCGATGACCATGCGGTGGACCTCCGTCGGGCCTTCATAAATTCGCGACATCCGCAGGCGTTGGGACATGATGGCGAAGGGCATCTCGCGGGTCATGCCCATGGCACCAAAGCTTTGCATGGCGTTATCAAGTACTTCGTGCGCCATTTCGGTGGCAAAGACTTTGACCATGGAGGCGACGGTGCGAACGTCTTCACCACGATCCTGTTTTTCGGCGGCATCCATGACCATCAACCGGGTCGCGTGAATTTTGGTCGCGGCGTCCGCGATCCACCATTGAATGGCCTGGCGGTCGCTCAATTTGTGGCCAAATGTCTCGCGTTGTTGGGTATGCTCACACATCATCCGCAAGGCGCGCGATGCCATGCCGACGCACATGGCCCCCATTTGCAGGCGTTTCACGGTCAGCCGCTTTTGCATCGGCGCGAAGCCTTGGCCCACCTCGCCCAAAACCTGGCTTTGCCCTAGGCGCAGATCCTCGATACGCAGCTCGTACGTCCGCGCGCCGCCAAGCATGGGAATTTCCCGTTCGATGTTGAAACCAGGCGCGCCCTTGTCGACGATGAAGGCGGTAATACCCCCGCGTGCGCCTTTCTCCGGGTCCGTCATAGCCATAAGAATAACAAAGTCCGCCTTGGGCACGTGGGAGACCCAGATTTTTCGGCCGTTGATGACCCAATCATCGCCGTCCTGAACCGCATGGGTTTTCATTTGGGCTGGATCGCCACCGGCACCGGGTTCGGAAATTGCGATGCAGGATTTCATCTCCCCCTGGGCGTAGGGCAACATGTATTTCTGTCGCTGCTCAGGCGTTGCCACGTCCATCAGCATATGCAGGTTCGGTGAATCCGGGGGGAAGATAAAAGGTGCAACTGTGCCGTGCTGGCGCTCCTCAATCGCCAGCATGACCTTGGTCGATAGATTGGCCCCGCCAACTTCCTCCGGCGCATCAAGGGCCCATAGACCCAGCGCCTTGCATTTCGCCATCAGTGGCGCTTCTTCCTCCGGCGTTAAGGCCCATGGTTGGCCCGCCGCTTCCCGCGCCATGACAGCTGTCTCCAACGGGATGAGTTCATTTTGAACGAATTTCTCGACCAGATCGATGAGCATCCGCTCTTCTTCGGCGAATTCAACACCCATGTTATTGCCTCACTCTCGTTGCATATTTTTTGAGGCGGCCCGCGAATGTGCGTCTTTTTGCACGCCGTCTATAAGGTAAGCCTAACAACAACATAGTCATCAGCCAATGGAATCCAGCACAACATCATGGCCAGGCAGAAATTGCGCCTTTGATAGGGAACAGCTTTATGAAGGCAGAAATACGCCCTTGCCGGTTTTTTGTTCGTCGAACAGGCGATAGGCCTCATCGCCCTGTGATAATGTCCAGCGGTCCGTGAACAGACGGTCGACTTCGACGCCCCGCTCCGCCACGAAGCGGGCGCAATCGACCAGCCCGCCGGTGGAAAAGGTCCACGAACCAAGCAGGGTTATTTGTCGACGCAACAGATCCGGGCTGACGTCCAGGGTCACTTCACCACCCTCACCCACATAGCAACAGGAGCCCCAGGCCCGGGTTGCCCGCACGGCTTGGGCGCGGGCCTGGGGCGATGATGATGCATCCATGGTCTTATGCGCACCTTCGCCCTGGGTATGTTCAAGGATCATCTCAACCGGGTCACCCACCATGGGGTCCAAAGTGATGTCCGCGCCCATTTCAGCCGCCAGCCCCCGACGCTCGGACGAGATATCAAGGGCGATCACACGGGCACCCATGGCATGGGCCAATTGGGTGGCTGAAAGACCTACCGGGCCCTGACCAAAAATCGCGATGGTTTCGTCCCCGTGCAGGGATAATCGGTTTAGGGCGCCGAATGCGGTGCCGGTGCCGCACGCGATCGCAGCCCCTGTTTCAAAGGACAGTTCATCGGGCAAGGTCACCAAAGTATCGACCGGCACACGCATATAGGGAGCGTGCGCGCCGTGGGCGACAGAGCCGAACACCACCGCGCCGTCAACGCACATTTGCCGCCAGCCGCCCATGCAATGACGGCAGACGCCACAGCCTTGATAGTGATGATCCATCACCCGTTGCCCAATCCGGGCCTCCCGCTCGCTGACGGCGGAGCCGAGCTCGACGACGACACCACAGGGTTCATGCCCGGCAATCACCGGTTCCATTGAGCGTTTGATGCCGCCCCGCACAGCACCGGGAACGAAGGTCTCGCGGTACGGCTTGAGGTCCGTGCCGCACATTCCGGAAGCCTTGATTTCAAGGATCACATCACGTGGCCCGGGCTGTGGATCAGGGAACTCGCGAAGCTCCGTTCTACGTTCACCGAGAAATACAATGCCCTTCATCTTCCCATTTTCCTTTTTGCCTGTTTTAAGTTTCAGCGACGCCCAGGGCGCGGAGGCCATCCAAAAGGCCTGTGGTTCGCGCGCCAGAGCGCGGGCCTCTGCCGTAGCAACAGTTTACCCACCCGCCTTCAGGGGCGCTATGCCAACGATCCATGATCTGTTTGAATTTATGTATTGGCCGCGACATGCACTAGCAGTCTGCTGAAAAACTCCGCCATCATCGCTCATTTTATGATTCAATACATTATTGAATCGCTTGGAGATTTACGATGCGTGGAGAAGATCGGCACAACGGCAATCTATTCAGCTACATTGATCTTGAAGCACGGATTCCCAAGGGGCATCCGTTACGCTTGATACGCAGCATTGTGAATGACGTGCTTGAAGGCCTTTCGGGGGATTTTGATGCCGCTTATTCTGATACCGGCCGTCCCGGCATTCCTCCCGAGAAGCTGCTTCGGGCTTTGCTTCTGCAGGTGTTCTACGGGATCCGCTCGGAACGTCAGTTGGTGGAACAATTGGACTTCAACATTTTGTTTCGCTGGTTTGTCGGGCTGGGTCTGGATGATGGTATCTGGGATGCGACGGTGTTCACCAAGAACCGTGACCGGTTGTTAGAGGCGGAGATTTCGGCGAGGTTTCTTGCCGGCATTGTTGCCCACAAGCGGGTCAAGCGCCTGTTGAGCCGAGATCATTTCTCGGTCGATGGCACGTTGATTGATGCCTGGGCCTCGATGAAGTCCTTCCAAACCCGTGATGGGGATAGGGATGGAGATGGGGGTTCGGTTGGCGGCAATGGGGGCCGGGACTTTCATGGCGAGAAGCGTCGCAATGAGACCCATGCATCCCGCACTGATGGTGATGCCCGGCTTCACCGCAAGGGCAATGGCAAGGAAAGTCGGCTTTGTTATATGGGCCATGCGATGATGGAGAACCGGCATGGCTTGGTGGTTGAAGGTATGCTGACCCAGGCCTCGGGCACGGCGGAACGGGACGCCGCTCTTGCGATGATTGATGAATACCGACCGTTGGACGAGAACGGTCGGGGTCGGCGGATTACCGTTGCCGGTGATAAGGGCTATGACGTGGAAGCCTTTGTTGACGATCTGCGCCTGCGCAATGTCACCCCACATATCGCAGTACAGACGCATCTGAGCAAGACCGGCAAGCGGCGCAAGACCCGGATCGATGGCCGGACCAGGCGGCATCCGGGCTATGGCATTAGCCAGGTTGTCCGTAAGCGGATTGAGGAAATCTTCGGCTGGATCAAACAGGGCGCGGGGTTGCGGCAGAGCAAGTTCCGTGGGCTTGAACGGGTCAATGCCCAATTCACCTTCGCCTTGGCTGCCTATAACTTGATCCGACTACCGAAGTTGCTCGGAGCATCACCATGAACCAGGCTCGGAGTCTGCCCAAAGACAGCCAAACCCATCCAAATCCATCAGAAAAACCGCAAAACCAACACTGAAATCCAAAGCCCACCGCATCCCGAGGCCAAAAACCTCGACAAACCAAAATAGCTAGGCCTTTTTCAGCAGACTGCTAGGCCATCGAGATCCTAGCCGGCCGTCTCCCGCCGGGTTATGTGGCGATAATGCAGCCATAACAGGCGCGCAGCGTAGGTGCGATAGGGCCGCCAGGGTTCCGCCAAGGGCCCCATTTCCTTAATCGTCGGTCGTTCGGACAGCTTCAGCATATCCCTTGCTGCTTCCATCAAGGCTATATCCGCCGCCGGCCAGATGTCGGGGCGCTCCATCACCGCCAGCAAATAAATCTCCGCCGTCCAGCGGCCAATGCCTTTGATCTGGACCAGATCGGCGATCACATCCTCATCGGCCATCGTGCGTAATCTGCGAAAATTCAGACTTCCGCTGTCCACCGCCTCCGCCAGGCTGTGGGCGTAGGCAGCCTTTTGCCGGGACAGCCCAAACCCGCGCAAGACATCTTCATCCAGGGCCAGAACGGCACCAGGGTTCACCGCGCCCCCAGCGGCGATGAGGCCTTTTCGAACCCGTGACCAGATGGCATTGGCCGAGGCGATGGAGACCTGTTGTTGCACGATGATCTTCAGCACGGTTTCGAAGCCACCCCGACGCTTGCGGGACGGCGGCTCCCCATGTCGTTCGAGGATCTGGGTAAAGCGTGGCTCCAACATGCCAACTTGATGGAAGCCGTCTTCCACTGTCCTAAGCATCATTAGCACTTTCTGGGGCGTTTTCTGGTGGATTGTCAGGTGCATTGGGCGGCCCGTCGGGGCGGTCACGGTCCAACAGGGCCAGCACGGCGGTCAGCAATGCGCCGGTCTGCTGCTTATAGCCGGGCACATCCATCTGCCGCCAATCGTAGAAGCCAATGCCTGTTTTGGCCCCAAGATTATTATCCTCATACTTCTTTTGCGGCACGGGGCTCGGCTCCCGGCTAAGATGCAGCGCCGGGATCAATTCCCGCTGCGCCAGGGCATGGGTATCCAGGCCGGAAATATCCTTCTGCTCAATCATGCCGGTCACGCTCATCCGCGGGCCCAGCAATTGCTTGGCCACCAGATCAATATCCCGGGCCGTGCAGATACCCTGTTCGATCAGATAATAGGCCTCGTGATGCAGGGCATGTTGCAGGCGATTGACCAGCAGGCCATCGATAGGTTCGGCCAGGGTGATGGGCATCTTGGCTGCCTGACGCAGCAGGGTCACGGCCCGTGCGATGGTATCATCCCGGCTTTGGGAAACCCTGGCGACTTCGACAATAGGTGTGATATCGGCGGGTTGGAAATAATGGATACCGCAGAACGCTTCGGGATAACGCAGGGCGTTCGCCAGTTGCTGTAGGGGCAGGGATGATGTGTTGGAACCTAAGACGACATCGCCTTGATACGCCGCCTCAATCTCCGCATTCAGGGCCAGCTTTAGGTCCATGACTTCCGGAATGGTCTCCACAATCAGCTCGGGCGGTGTATCGGGCAGGGTACCCAGCACCGTGATACCAGGTTCAACGGCACCGACATTTTCCGGATTCCGACTTAATATGCCGGTCGTCAGACCACCTCTGGCGAACGATGCGGCAATGCCCTTGCCCATGACGCCTGAACCTGCAACCAGGACCGTGACTGGGTTATCTGACATGTTAGTCTTCCTTGCAAAAGATGTTGCCCCCCTGATAGCGCAATAGGCACGCCCATGTCACTGTCGTCACCGATGCCAGACCCTAATCCGATATTTCGATCTGCCCCGTCCATAGAAGGATCACCTAGGTGATACGATAACGCCTTCTAAAATTGACAATAAAATTTCTAAGTGATACAATAGTCTCTATTAATGAGCCAATAATGAAGACCGTACCTAACAATGTCGCGTAGCCAGAATCCGGCAGTCCGAGGTTTCATTCTCGACAATGTCAGGGAACATCCCACAGACATTGTGTCTTTTACTGTGGCCGAATTTGGTATGGGCCGAGCGTCCATCAATCGTTACCTCCGTCGTCTCATTGAAGACGGCCTTTTGGATGCGATAGGTAATACAAAGGCGCGTAGATACAGTCTCAAGAAACTGGTCGATGAGACATTCCTGATCGAAGACATCACAAGAAGCACGTCTGAAGACACTGTTTGGCGATACCGGGTGCTTCCATTCCTGGGCTCAGTTCCTCAGAATATCATTGATATTTGCCACTATGGCTTTACCGAAATTTTCAACAACGTCATTGACCACTCCGTCAGTGACAGCGCTTCGATCTCCATTCATATGACCGTCGCAACGACTGAAATCATCGTTGCTGACTATGGTGTCGGGGTGTTTAAGAAAATCCAAGATAATTTTGACCTGCCTGATGCAAGAAGTGCGTTGTTGGAGCTTTCCAAGGGGAAGCTGACGTCCGACAGGGAAAATCATGCTGGTGAAGGTATTTTTCTAACATCCAGAATGTTTGATGAATTCAATATCTTGTCTTTCGACCTGTTTTTTACCAGAACACGGACTGACGACGCGGATTGGCTGATTGAAACCGGTGATGCAGATGAGGGGCATTCGGGAACATTTGTTCGGATGACTATCTCCAATAACGCAAATTGGTCCACAAAGGACGTGTTCTCTGAATATATAGGTGACAGCACAGGTTTTCGTAAAACTCATGTTCCGATAAAACTCGGTAAATACCCAGGAGAACAGCTCGTGTCGCGATCCCAAGCAAAAAGAGTTCTTGCCAGGTTCGATGAGTTTTCGGAAGTTAATCTGGACTTTGAAGGCATCGATACAATTGGCCAGGCTTTTGCAGATGAAATTTTTCGTGTCTTCAAGAATAATCACCCAAATATCGAATTATTGACCCTGAATGCAAATGAAGCCGTTCAGAAAATGATAAGCCACGTTACCTTTCAACAACCAGAAGCGTAATCTTATTTTACCCCCGATAGCGCAATAGGCCCGCTCCTGTCACCGATGCCAGATCCTAGTCCGATATTCAGATTTGCCCCCAGTCCCACGGGTGCCTTGCATCTGGGTAACGGCTTTTCCGCCCTTTACAGTTTCGCGGCGGCACAAGCTACCCAGGCGGCGGGTGGCCGTTTTTTGCTGCGGGTGGAGGATATTGATCAGGGTCGGTGCCGTCCCGAATATGAGGCGGCGATGTTGGCGGATCTGGCTTGGCTGGGCCTGGTCTGGGAGACGCCGGTGCGTCGGCAGTCGGAACATATGGCGGACTATGCCGCAGCGCTGGCGACCCTGGATGATGCGGGCCTGATCTATCCCTGTTTTTGTACCCGCAAACAGATCGCCCGGGAAATCGCCGCCGCACCCTCGGCCCCCCACGGCCCGGATGGTGCCCGGTATCCTGGAACCTGCCGCAATTT
>Ga0233429_1005211_pt1 | contig 10932 bp, 8 predicted proteins | sample SI_118_April2016_3_FD_179879 | JGI IMG/M metagenome (GOLD analysis project Ga0233429, IMG submission 179879) | Seawater microbial communities from Saanich Inlet, British Columbia, Canada - SI_118_April2016_135_MG | ecosystem: Environmental > Aquatic > Marine > Inlet | place: Canada: British... | reverse complement strand
CTCATGCAGGACTTTAATAATCTGACTCTCTGTATAACGACTCTTCTTCATTATCATTCTCCTTTTTGCTTCGCATTATGCCGGAGAACTCTAATTTACAATGGTCCTATTTTAAGGGAGGGTTACATATCCATTTGGGGAAAAGAGTACCCCTTAAAACGCATATCACCTCATGTTGATTTGAACAATATCCTTTGGTTTCTTCCTCTTTTGGTGGGGAACCAGCAAACCCAATCGAGGGCAATAGTAAAATTAAATTAATTAACACCAAAAAAGTTTGACCTGTTCTTTTCATTGGGATTTAACCGTGCTTTTTTTTTCAGGGAATTTCTGTTCAATTCCCACCGTTCTTTCAACAGCTTTAATTGCCTGATTAATTATTCCGATGAATAATTTGCTGCTGAACCCACTAAGAAAAGCAATGCCCACGGCCACCCCCAAAAATTGTTTGGGTTCCAGTTCCGTACCGTAACCACTGTGGGTAAGAAAAATATAAAAAATCCAACCCGTAATCGCCCCTAAAATAATTCGGAGGTAATTTGATTGAGAATCTTCAACATCAAAAGCCTCCTCCGAAACAATCCCTATAATATTGAACAATATGTAGGAAACTGAACCTAAAATTCCCAGCGAAATCACAAACAAAGGAGTGACCATCTCAACATAAATCGAATCTTCTTCAATAACCAATAGATCTGAGTTGAGCATCATGAAAAGTCCAATTGAAACAACAAGGCACAGGAATGATAAAAATGCCATTTGTTTTTTTATTAGATGCAAACTTTGCGCAAAGCCTGAAAAAAGATGTCGTTCAATATAGTCTGCAACTATCGATGGTTTTTTGTCGATTATAGATACCGAAATAAGACTTGAAAAAATTGCAGGCATTTCAACATCCTCAATAACCAAAGGCAAAACACCGATGGTAATTTCATCGGCGTTCAGAGTCCCTAAAGGGTCTTCACTTGCAGATCCAAACGATTCTGCTAAATAACTGGCCATCTTTTTAGTAATTAAAACCGTGACCATTTTTGCTTTAGGATGCTTCGAAGACCATTGCTCCTTAAGAGGGCTCGTATCGAAGGGAGCTTCGTCCAGCACTATTTGATGCCCTTTGTTTTTCATAGAGGCTTCAATCAGGCCAGCTATTTCCTTGTCATCTTTATGATAGGCCAATATTAATTCAGCCATTTCTAACCCTCATAGAAATTAATTTCCCTTTAATCGGAGTCCCCTGTGAATTTCAAGAACCACCAAAATCACCCTGATCGGGAGAAACACCCCTTGAAACTACAAATTTTATGTATTAAACAGATAATGCCATTTTCGGACTACTCTGTCAATTTATTGCGATTATCGGATTGCCCTGCTAATTGGTGGGGTAATGCGGCACAAACCTAACAAATAGCGGGCCATTGAAAACAGGCCTCGCCCCCGTTGGCTTGGTAGTATTCCGGCTCAATTGGAGTCGGTCTGGAGGGCGTTTTGCAAACGCGCAATGGTGGCTTCTTTTCCGAGAAGCAGGATGACATCGTAAATGCCGGGACTCACTATCGTGCCGGTGCGGGCCACACGAACCGGTTGCGCCAGCTTGCCAAGCTTGGTGCCCTCTTCTCCCATAATTTTTTCGTACAATATCTCTATTTCTTCTGCAGAAAAGTTTTCGAGCAAGGGCTTGGCTTCAGCAGTCAGACACTTGTCCTTCTTCCAAGGTTCCTTTTGCCAATAAACGCTGTCAAAATTTACTATTCCCCTCTTCTCCGTTCCCAGATTTTTGAATGTTCCTGGGATTTTTTGTCATCACCGAGCTTCTTATAACAAGTCGACAGGTGCAGGTGGGCTTCGTAATAGGCGGGTTTAAGGTCCAGCACATTCCTGAACCCTTCAACCGCCTTTGCAAATTCTCCCTGACCCAGGTAGGCATAGGCCAGATTGAATTGGGCCTGGGAATCACGCGGTTTTCTCCCCAGGTAATCCTGATAGCTTTCAATAGCTTCCAAATTTCGTCCCGCCTGCTGATGCGCAAACCCGAGCAGGAAACCTGTGCGTTCGTAGCCGGGATAAGGCTCTTGAACCGCCTTTAAATAGGTAATGGAATCCTCGTACCGTCCAGCATTTTGCAACAATAACCCTGCTTTGTACTGGTATTTCGACCACGGATGAAGATGCGCGGCCTTCGCCGCGGCCTCCGCCGCTTCGGCCACCTTACCTGTACGGTTATAGGCGATGGCCAGCCAGTGATATCCTTGCCCCTGATCAAAATTGTGCGCCGCACCTTCTTTCACCAGGTCAAGCCCTTCCTCCTTCTGCCCTTTATGTATCAGAAGAAGACCCAGATTAATCTTTGCAAGAGTGTAATAGGGAGCAATTTCCAAAGATTTCCGTAAATAGATCTCTCTCTGGTTCACGTCACCCAGATTCATGGCTACATTTAGATAGTTCACGGGATTTTTCCTGGGCCAGTTTTGGGCAATACTATGCTTCCAAAGGGTTTCTCCATTTTTCCAGGTTGTATTCAAGTAAACCGCGATAGCACTGAAATAAACAAGCGTAGTAAGGCAAATGCCAACCAGAACCTTCCTGTTGAACATCTGAAAAACTGTGAGACCCAGGGCCAGATAAATATAGAAGCTGGAGGGGTAAGCCCTGTAATGAGCGATAATGACATGCAACGGAACAATCGAAGATGTCGGGATAAACGCTATCCAGTAAGCAAAAATACAAAACGATATGATCGGCTGATCCCGCCGGATTCTCCAGGCCAGATAAATTGTTCCCAGAACAAATATCAAGCCAAGCCACAGCAGTGACTCAGTCCACTGGATGGTTCCATCCTCAACCGGTCCCAGATGAATCGACAGGGGCCAGATAAAATTTATCGCATAATGAGAAAGGTGGGCTCTCAACTGCATGAGCGGATACATCCAGGGGGCCTCGATCCTGGGGGCGATTACCGGATTCCAGCCGGAGACCGCTTGGTTAAAGATGGAAAAAGAAGAAGCAAGATGACTATAAATGAGTACTCCTGCCACTAAAGCACCAAAAGGGGCGGCCCTCAACCAGGGGAAGAGGGTCGAAAAAGAACGCTGACGTACGGTACATTCATAGGCAAAAATCAACCCTGGCATCACAACTGCGTTTTGTTTTGAACACAGTGAAAGAAGGGACAACAAGAGAACAAAAAACCACTGCCACCATGAATCTCCTATCCGGCGCATTCGGATGTACAGAAGAAATGAAGACATCGAGAAAAACTCCATCATCAGGAGGTCGCGTCCAGAAATGTAATTTACCGGGATTCCCGATACGGGGTGCACCGCGAAAACGGTCGCAACAAACAGAGCCAGCCAGCGATGGCGTGTGGGTCGATCCCCCCAAAGTGATGTCTGGCATAACAATTCCAGGCAGAGCAGATAGGCGATCATCGCGGAAAGGGTATGAACCCCGATATTGAAAATATGGTACCCGGAGCGGGAATGGCCACCGCTTATTGCGTAGTTGATCGATAAAGTAAGCGGAACCAGAGGGCGGAAAATCTCAAACTCGGGTCGAGTAGAGTATGTGGAAAAATCAGAAAAGTGCCTGGACAGGGGCCAGACTTTTTTGATGGCGGGATTCCCTAGAACAATGTTGTCATCATCAATAAAATAATCGTTATCAAGCGTGTTGGAGTAAACAACACAGGATAACAGAGCGATCAGAACAAGGGCTCCCGCCGAAAAAGTAACACGGGGCGTTTGCCTGGATATTGAGCCGGTTTTCATTTAGCCTCCTGATCAGGAGCAGTGGACTCCCGCGTTCTTCAAACGCTTTATAGTTTCTTCTTTTCCGAGAAGCAGGATGACATCGTAAATGCCGGGACTCACTGTCGTGCCGGTGAGGGCCACACGAACCGGTTGCGCCAGCTTGCCAAGCTTGGTGCCCTCTTCTTCCACAATTTTTTTAAACAATGCCTCAATCTCTTCGGCTGAAAAATTCTGAAGTTCAGAAAGTCCGGCAATGACTTTTTCCAGCAAGGGTCTGGCTTCCGCAGTCAGAAACTTTGTTTTCGCTTTCTCATCGAACTCCACTTCCTTTTTAAAATAGAACGCCGACTTTTCCGCCATTTCGATGAGGGTTTTAGCTCTCTGGTTCAGGGACGGAATGACTTTGGCGATTTCCGCAAAATCCAGACCGTGGCCTTCTTTCAGGATGCCGGAACTGATGAGAAAGGGTTCCAAATTCCGCGCCAGTTCTTCCGGAGCGGTGGTCTTTATATAATGTTCATTCAACCAGGACAGCTTGTCCGGATCGAACACCGCCGCCGAAGTATTAACCGAGTCGAAGGAGAAGTGCTGAATCATTTCTTCCTGCGAAAAGATTTCCTGATCTCCATGCGACCAACCCAGCCTTGCCAGATAATTGATCAGGGCAGAAGGCAGGTAGCCCATATCCCGGTAGGCCAGTGCCGAAGTCGCCCCATGGCGTTTGCTGAGCCTGGCCTTGTCCTGCCCCAGTATCATGGGAATATGAACAAATTTGGGTCGGGGAAAGTTTAACGCGTCATACAACAAACATTGCCGGGGTGTGTTGGAAAGATGGTCATCCCCACGCACCACATGGGTGATACCCATGTCGGCATCATCGACCACCACCACAAAATTATAAGTGGGAGAACCATCGGTCCTCTGTAAAATCAGATCGTCCAGTTCGGCAACATCAAACACCACCTTGCCGCGCAACAGGTCTTCAACCACCACCGACCCCTCAAGCGGTGCCTTGAACCGGATCACAGAGGAAGCCCCTTCCGGTGCATCGGTGCGCTCCCGACAAGTGCCATCGTATTTGGGTTTGAGTCCCTTTTTCTGCGCCTCGCTACGCTTACGGTCCAGTTCTTCCGGTGTGCAATAACAACGGTAAGCTTTACCTTCCTTAAAAAGCTGGTCGACCTTTTGCGTATAAAGTTCCTGCCGCTCCGTTTGCCGGTAGGGGCCTTCGTCCCAATCCAAACCCAGCCAGCGCATGGACTCAAGAATTTCGGTGATCGATTCCTCCGTCGAGCGTTCGTGATCTGTGTCTTCAATGCGTAACACAAATTGTCCACCATGATGACGGGCAAACAACCAGTTGAACAGGGCCGTCCTCACCCCGCCGATATGTAAAAACCCTGTAGGACTGGGCGCAAAACGAACTTTGATAGGATCACTCATTATTTTCTCTAAAAAAAGACCTGTTATTATTTGATGATTTGCGAAACGGCTAAGAGTAACAAATTAGAGGAGGGGGTACAACGAACCATTGTTATCTACTATGGGGTTTCAACGTGGACCTTGTATTCAAAAAATCCGCAACCAGTTTTTCGACCGAGCCGGTTCTCCCTGACGTTCTTCTCCAGCAGTGGGCTGGGACGATAGCGCTCATCCTTGAATCCAGCATACAAGGTGTTGAGAATATTTAACACTGTGTCGAGCCCGATCAAATCGGCCAGCGCCAACGGACCCATCGGCTGTTTGGTTCCCAGCACCATGGCACGGTCGATATCCTCCGCCGTTGCGATGCCCGACTCCAGAACCCGCACCGCCTCGTTGATCATGGGAATCAGGATCCGGTTGATGATAAATCCGGGAGAATCTTTCGACTCCACCCACTCACACTCAACCGACTCCACAAAATTCACGCAGTCCGCGAAAACTTTGTTGGATGTTTGATCGGCCCAAATTATCTCGACCAAAGGGATGATCGGAACAGGATTCATGAAATGTAGACCAAGAACCCTTTGCGGTCGTTCCGTCACGCCAGCCAATGCCGTGATAGGGATAGAGGATGTGTTGGTGGCCAGGATCGTCTGCGAAGAACAGGTCTTATCGAGGTCGGAAAATATTTTTTTCTTCAAATCTGGATTTTCATTCACTGCTTCGATCACCAGGTCGCAGGAGGAAACCGCTTCAAAATCCGTGACAAAATCGATCAAAGAGAGCACGTTGGAAAGTAAATCCCTTGAGAACACCGCCTTTTCCATCAGCTTGTCTACCGACTGGACGATACGCATTCTCGCGGATTGCAGGCATTCCTCCTGCATATCCACCAGAGACACACGATAGCCAAAAGTAGCGCACCGCTGGGCAATGCCCGCACCCATGATGCCCGCACCAATCACACCGATTTTCTGGAAAACTGTCATTGTCAAACCTCCCACAACAAAGGACCGCATTCATCTAAAAAAAACCGCTAGTGAATCGCGTCAAACCCGGTGATCTTTTTTCCCAGGATCAACGTGTGAATGGAATCGGTTCCTTCATAGGTGTACACACTTTCCAGATTGAGCATGTGCCGGATCGTACTGTACTCAATGCTGATCCCGGAAGCACCCAGGATATCCCGCGCCTTTCGCGCGATGTCCAGAGCGACCCGGACGTTGTTTCGCTTAGCCATGGAAATCTGGGTATAGTGCACCTCCCCTTTTTCCATCATGCGGCCCAGTTGCAAAATCAAAAGTTGGGCGCAGGTCAGATCAGTAAGCATGTCGGCCAGTTTTTCCTGCACCAATTGGAACGCTCCAATAGGTTTTTGAAACATGATGCGGGTTTTGGCGTGATTCACCGCCTCCTGATAACATGCTGTCGCAGCACCGAGAACGCCCCAGGCGATCCCGTAACGCGCATGGTTCAGGAATGACAGGGCGCCGGCGAGCCCTTCAACACCGGGAAGCATATTTTCAGCGGGAACCCGGCAATCCATGAAGTGAATCTCACCTGTATCAGAGGCCCGCATGGAGAATTTGTGCTTGATAGGCAGAACCGTCATGCCCGGCGTTCCCTTTTCCACCACGAACGCACGCACGGTCCCATCCACATAAGCCCAAGTCAGGAAGTAGTCGGCAATATCCGCGCTGGTGATCCACATTTTCGATCCGTTCAAAACATAGAAGTCCCCATCCTTGACAGCCCTTGTTTTCATGCCTGAAGGGTCGGACCCGAAATCAGGTTCCGTCAGTGCAAAACAGCCTACCTTGTTCCCGCTGATGAGATCCGTCAGCCAGCGGTCTTTCTGCTCCTTCGATCCATATCGATGTATGGGGAAAATCACCAGACTGTTGTGCACCGAAACGAAGCTCCGCAGTCCGCTGTCCCCGCGTTCAAGCTCCTGCATCATCAGTCCATTTGCCACCGGGCCCAGTTCGGTTCCGCCGTGACTGTTCACGTTGGTACCCAAAAATCCTTCCTCGCCCATACGCTTAATCAAGTGGAGGGGGAACTTGCCCTCCTCAAAACTGTCCTGAATAATGGGCAGAACTTCGCGATCAACGAATCCGGCCACGCTGTCACGCACGAGTTTCTCTTCGTCTGTAAGAAGACTCTCAATATCGTAAAAATCCACGGGAAACATAAACACCTCCCTTAATGGCTCAATGCGCCATTAATTTTCTGTCAATGATCCGGTTCACTCAAAGCCAGGGCCAGTCCGTTTCGGGTAACTCAAGGTCGACACCCAGTGCCAGCGCTTCGCCGCCACCAATGCAGATGGCCGCGACCCCACGGCGGAGATTGCGTTCGCGAAGGTCGTGAAGGAGCGTCACAAGAATACGCGCTCCCGATGCGCCGATAGGATGCCCCAGTGCCACCGCGCCGCCGGAAACATTGACCCGATTTCGGTCCAGCCCAAGCTTGTCGCAGACCGCCATGGTCGTGACCGAAAAGGCTTCGTTGATCTCGTACAGATCGACGTCTTCTTTCCACACCCCCCAATTTTCCAGAAGATGGCGAATGCAATCTGCCGGTGCAAGTGGAAACTGGTCTGGTGGACGTGAAACCGAAGCCTGTGCGACGATTCGTGCTATCGGATTCAAATTCTGGTCAAACGGTCCCAGCACCAGCACCGCCGCTCCATCACTGATCGTGGAAGCATTGCCCGCCGTGATGGTACCCTTCTCCTTGTCGAACGCCGGAGGAAGTGCTCCTATCTTTTTCAGGTCATGGGCAAACGGTTGCTCGTCCTTGTCCACCATTTTCATTTCACCCCCTGCGTTGACCACGACGGGGACAATCTCGGCGGAAAAGCGGCAACGTTGCTGAGCCCTGCGCGCCCGGTCAAAGCTCTCCAAGGCATACGCATCCTGAGCCTCGCGGCTGTATTCCTCCTCCCGCGCCAATTTCTCGGCAATGGTTCCCATGTGCACATCGAAAAAACTGTCCCACAATCCGTCATGAACCATGTGGTCAAGACAACATTCTTCACCTTTTTTGACACCAGGCAAACACATGCCCGGAGTACGGCTCATGCTTTCCATGCCACCTGCCACGACAAACCCGGCCTCTTGTAATCGGATGAGGTCATCGGCGAGAAGCACAGCCAGCAAACCGGACCCACAAACTTTATTGACACCCATCGCGTGGACCGAATAAGGCAGTCCCGCTTTCAAAGCCGCCTGGCGGGCTGGAGCCTGACCCACTCCGGCTGGCAACACATTGCCCAGAATCACATCACTGATTTTATCCCTGGAAATACCACTTCGGAGAAGGCCTTCACGAATGGCAAACGAGGCAAGTTCCGGCGCCGAAAGGGAAGACAACGCACCCTTAAACTTCCCGATGGGCGTGCGTATAGCACTGTAAATAAAAGAGTAACTGTCCAAGGGTCGCATAATTCCTCCCCCGGAAAATCCGGTATCACAACAGACACACCCTAGATAAAATATAAGCCCCTGAGTGAATTATTTCATGGCGGGAGTGTATATTTATTGAGAGTGGACGGATTCAAAAATTAATGTTAAGAGGTCTTCATGAATGCCGAAAAACATGTGACTGTATTGGAGGATGAAGACATCGCCGTTCTCACCCTAAATCGCCCTCCCGCCAACGCACTGAACATTGAGGCTCTTACCGAGCTGGATTCTGCGATTCAAAAATTAAACGGAAATGATGCGGTCCGTGCTGTGGTACTTGCGAGTGGATCGGAAAAATTCTTCTGTGCCGGAGTGGACATCAAAGAGCTTTCCACCATACAGTCGGAAAAAGACGGGGTGAAATATGCCGAGTTGGGTCAGTCGGTTTTAGGTAAAATCAATTCCGCAACGAAACCCTACATCGCAGCAGTGGAAGGGGTGTGCGTGGGAGGCGGATGCGAGCTGGCGCTGGCCTGCCATTTGAGGATCGCCGGAACGGGTGCAAAATTCGCCCTGCCCGAGATCAATCTTGGAGTCATGCCGGGATTCGGCGGAACCTACCGACTACCAGAATGTATCGGCACCCCCCGCGCTTTGGAGATGATGCTCACAGGAAAAGAAGTGAGTGCCGAAGAAGCACAGTCGATGGGGCTCATCAATCAAGCAGTCAATTCCGGTGCCGCGCTGGAAACGGCTCTACACCTTGGCAAACAGATCGCTGGCAAAGGTGGTCGCGCCATCGCTGCCATCCTGTCCGTGGTCAACGATCCCGACTGCGTTTCGATCGAGAAAAAACTGAAGAAAGAAGCCAACGCGTTTGGGAAACTGTTCACAACCCACGACGCCCGCGAAGGATTTTTAGCATTTCTCGAAAAACGTTTACCGGATTTCAAGAATAAGTGAATTGAAACTAAAAAAACAGCCGACCTTGGGAGAAGGCCGGCTGTTTCAGGGTAAGGACAAAGCTCGCTGACTAAGTCCTCACTACAAAAAAAATAAAACTTAGTTACAGATAACAGTAACCGGGACGGAACCCGTGTTGGTGATTTTCACCAAACCACTGATATCACCAATGGAGTCTCCACGGCTGAAAATAGGCTGAGAGGTAAGCGTTACTTTTCCAGCGCCCATGCCGCCTCTCTGAGGCAGACCCGTTTTTCCATGATCGGTAGCGTTCAAGCTGTCGTTATTATCGTTCGGTCCCAGTGCAATAAAAGTAGTGGTGAAGTTGGAAGACCTCCACACATTCAAATTGGCAGAACCCCGGTCATTGTCGGTGTAACCGAATTTGTCAGTGGTCGCGTTGGCAACCTTGGCGGCTTCCAGCGTAATGCTTGAGGCATTGTTGCATTTTGCCATTTGACCGTTGCTGATTTGAGCCGCGCTGGCAGAAAATGAAAGACCCGCAATAAACACAACCGTTAAAGCAAAAACCTTTTTCATAATACCTCTCCTTATTTTTGTTTTATAAAAATCACTCACTCAGCAGTGCTAATAGATACCTTGCGTAATTATCGGAGAGTTTAATGAAACAAATATGTTTTGGATATCAGCCGAAGACCATTTTTTTGATGGCCCTCCCTCCTATTTATTGCCAGGAAACCTCTTTATGGTTATGAGAAAAAATATGGCAGTTGTTGAAAACCCAGGAAACCTTTATTCAAAAAGAAAGCGTCTCAAGCTCTTTCAGGCAGGAATATAGTGTAACGACTGCAAATTGGAAAAGTCGCTTACTGAGGAGGAATAACAAGGACAAGAACTAGGACTTCACTGACAGGTCCAGGACAAAAAAAAACAGCCGACCGGGAGAGGTCGGCTGTTCTCTAGGGCAAGGGCCCAACTCGCTTATTAAGCCCTTACTAAAACAAATCTTAGTTACAGGTAACCGTAACAGGGTTCAGACCGGTATTGGTGATCTTAACCAAACCGCTGATATCTCCAATGGAGTCGCCACGGCTGAAGTTATTCTGAGAGACCAGGGTTACTTTGTTTTTACCCATGCCGCCTCTCTGAGGCAAACCGGTTCGTCCACCATCGGTACCGTTTACGCTGTCGTTATTGTCGTTCGGTCCTAATGTAATAGGCACTGTGGTGAAGTTAGAAGACTTCCACATGCTCAAGTTCGCACCACCGCGATCATTGTCGCTGTAACCGTATTTGTCGCTGGAAGTATTACCCGGACCTGCATTTTCAAGCGTAATGCTTTTTGCATCGTTACATTTTGCGGTTTGGCCTGTTGAGATTGAGCCAGCATTTGCAACCATGGCAAAACCTGCAATGAAAGCCACTGT
>Ga0233429_1005208_pt1 | contig 10934 bp, 7 predicted proteins | sample SI_118_April2016_3_FD_179879 | JGI IMG/M metagenome (GOLD analysis project Ga0233429, IMG submission 179879) | Seawater microbial communities from Saanich Inlet, British Columbia, Canada - SI_118_April2016_135_MG | ecosystem: Environmental > Aquatic > Marine > Inlet | place: Canada: British... | reverse complement strand
CAGCACATGCTCAACAACAGACCAAGGAAGTTACTGAACTTCATGACTCCTTATGAAGTATTTATCTTACAGAACCAATAGTTGCACTTATTAGTTGAAGTTACGATTGTAAATAAGATCAGCTTAACTTTTTAGGTAATGTAGCCTTTAGATCTTCTAAGTGGCCTCTATACTCCTTTGTCAAGTCGCCTTTATCAATTTTGCCAAGACCTAGCATATATGAACCAATTTTATATGCTAAACCAGAAGCACCAGGTTCCATTTTATTATTTCTAAATATAGTTCCTTTCCAAGGAGGCTTACCTAAGATCAATGGTAGCTTTTCAATCATATCAACCACTTTTTTCCATTCTGTTTTTGACACCGGTCCATTTTTGTCTTTAAACTTATCTTTATATGCTAATGCAATAAGCTTTCCATAAATTTCTAAGCCTATTGGTCGAAGCAGAAGTTTCCCTTTTGCAGGATCGCTATCCTTTGATGAGCCACCTTTGGGTTCCCTATAATGGATGGCATCATAAACATTGCCCTCTATGTCCTGTAAAAAATCAAACTTATTGATTATCTCTCCCCATAAATCTTTAATTGTACAAAACATTTGTTCAACATCTCCAGAAGATGGTCTAAATCTCAAATACTCACTATCAAAACCGTAGATGGCATGCAGAACATAATAATTAAAGTTATAAAGAGCGGCAAGTGAAGTAAATTTTTTCATATCTTTCTTAGATTTGGAAATATTTTTTTTCTCATATTCCATATGCTCAGGTGAAAAAAGCTTGTAAGCTTTGAGAAGCATTCTAGTAGCAATAGATACTACATTATCTTCGTCAAGTGCAATATTCTCTCCAGTAGTCGTTGGTTTAGCATAACGATTTAAAGTATGAAATAACCTCCTCGTATGAATAGTCCCTTCCGGAGTGTCTTCGTGAGTAAGAATTATCACTGATATTTCTTCTTTCTTTAGTTTTGGATCCTTCTGAATCGCGTCTTTAATAGAAGACAATCTATGCTGTCCATCTAGTGCAAAATATTCTTGTTTCGAATTAAATTTTAATAATCCATAATTGAAATCATCATTTAGTAAAGGATGATCTTCCATCTGAACTTTTACAAATTCAGGATTCCCTCCAAACGCTGCAATTATTAACGACCCATAAAATCTTTCTTTTTGTTTTAAAAGATATTGAACCATATCTTTACTTCTCTTCTTTATCTCTCTTTGCAGCTTTTCACCTAACTCTGCATCTGGTCTAATCTCATGAAAAAAACTCACCTTAGCTGCCAAATCCTGAAAGGTCATCATTCCAAGATAATAATTATTCCCTCCCATTCTTCCTTTTAATACTGGTATTAAATCAGCCACCTCTCTGCCCCCTATCTGTTTTTGAAGGTTTAATAAGATTAATTTCTGGATCAAAAACCCTATATATCAATTCTTCTAGATCTTCTCTTCTCGCTGAAGAGGAAACATAGCAAAATTTAAATTTAACATTATCATTATACTGGTGGAACATTTTTAATATTTCTTTTCGGGAATCATCATAGTTTTTTGCATTTAAGAGATATGTCCTAAACCTCTCTTTCAAATCTTCCGTTCTACCTATATAAAGAAGATGTTCAAAATGTACGTTGAAAATGTTTAACTCTATATAAAAATAGTATATAGCTCCCTTACGAGGAAGCAATTCATATTGTTGAGTAGTAAAATCTACTCCCACCCATTCAAACCCTTCCGCATTTAATAATTTTTTGTTTTTGATATATTCATCAAGATTTATTTTAACATCCCGATTTACTTCTTTCTCCTCTATTAACCAATCAATATTTAGCTTTGCATGAATTACTGTTTTATCGTAATAGCAAATATAATCAGCTTCTTGCTTCTTATTAACTTGATCGTTAAGAAAATATACTTCTTGTGAATCATGACAAAAATGAACTAACTGAAAATTCTGCATTTTATCATTCAGAAAAGGACTGCTCGCCCAAAAAAACAACTTGTCTTCCCCTGTATAATCTCTACCGATCGGATTCTCATCTACTAATTCGCAATAATGACTAATATATCTTGCATTGAAAACAAAATAATCAAAGTCAATTAGCATTAATAAATCTTGAATTGCTTTATAGAATGGATCAATTAATTTTGCAAGTTTTATATCACTTGGCCTTATATGGGCATCCTTATTTCTAATGAATAAAAACTTCTTTAAGAAGTCAATAATACTATAACTCTTTGATAAATTCGTTTTTATTCCAATAGATTTGAATACATCTAAAACTTCTGACAAAAGCACATCTATTTCTTTTAATTTTTGCTTTTTATCATGTTTATCATATTCTAAATAGAAACTCCCATATTTTGATGTCTGCTTTATATCTTTTAATGCCTTAGAGCTCTCTTCGATTGCATTGATCCATGGACCTACACTTGAACTAATAAAAATTTTTCTACTCAACTCTTTAAATAAGTCGATGTCATATTTAGATAAAATAGAGAGACTAGCAACTGCAAGATATTTAGTTAATACTTCTGCTGTATCTTGTAGAAAATCAAACTGGCCTCCTACATTATTAGTAGATTTAATTGATTTGTACTTTCTTAATGGCCTTAAGATAAATGTAGGTACCCTGTATATGGACATATTAGTAGTTTCTCATTACTAGACTAAATATTAAAAGCATTATGAGTAGCGATTATTTCCATCAAAAGCTCCTCTAGGTGCATGCACATTCCTACAACATTTTTTTACAAGTTACAAATCTAACATGGCATGTCATCGTCTCTGCCATCTAGTACTTTATCCTGCTCTTTACAAAATACGCAATTAGTTTTACTCATATTCTCTCATATAAACTACATTATTTATTATATGCAAAGGAAGCCTCACGCTATTAATATTACGCCTTAAAATCAGTCTTTAGATACTTTCTAAGCTTGATTCCCCACTGTTCTCTTACATCTTGAAATGCTTCATACAGAACATCATTATTAAAGGCTTCATCCTCTGCACGTGCAAAAGCCATCAATATTAGATTGAATGCTCTTTGCACGGATTCATCTTCTTCTTCAATCTTGGAATAGAGATCTCTGTAAAAAACAGATCCAGTATTTATTGTTAACCAACAGTTTCCCATTTTGCTCGAAATATCAACAAATGCAGATGTATCACCTAAATCCCTAAATTCAAGCTTAACAGGAGGAACTAATGCATTTTTTACATCTCCTTCACTTGGATTTGGATTCCCTGCATCAATTAGTCGTTTTTTTCCTAGTTCAAAAAGTTCTGCCTGGCTCGTGTTTTCTTTGTTGTGAAAGGATGCCGTTATTGTAGGGTTCTTTCCTTCTACAGCCTCAACAATGGCCTCTTCTGGCAATTTACCACCTGTTTTAGTTTTTGTCCTTAATCCCTTTCTTCTTGCCTCAAGTTTCTTGAAGATTTGTTTAATCTCATTGCCAACAATTTTGTTCAACAAAAACCATATGGGCTTTAGTTCTTCTTCTGCATACTCTTCTTCTTCCAATTCAAACAGCTCAACATGTTGTTTGTTATTAGCAACACCAAAAACTTCGTCTAGCTCTGGTTCAAACCTGATTTCACAACCCCACCATCTATGCTGAGGTTTATTTACTTCAGAAAAAAAATCAAATTTACTAAAATCAATTTCCCTTTTTGCACGGATTATAGAAATACCAACATTTTTCCTGAGGAATTTCCCTATTTCGCATTCGCCACCAGCAAAGTGAAATGCTGGTTTTGCCCAACTAAATTTGATTTCTACATTTGATTCTCTTATTGTATCACTTGATATGTCAGAATATTTAACTGGCAAATTGACAGTCCCACAGACATCACCGTTCTCCCAATACTCAAAGATAGATTCTCCCGTCTTCTTAATATGTTTTGGATCATTTGTGTCACCCATGATCATATTGTCATCCATTAAGCACAGTGGATCATTCGGCCTAAGAGATTCATCTTGCAGAGTAGTGCCAGTTACCGTCAACCCTACATAATGAGTACCTTGGTGAATAAAATATCTAAACTTCCTTCCAAGCAGAAATTTAAAACGCTCAAACAGGGACACCACTGTTTTTGGTTTCAGGCGATCACAATTGTTCCAAACCACTAATGTTCCTGATTTATTGAAATCTATTTTCTTCCCAAGATGTTCGTAGTCACTAAAATACTTCAAATAACTATCTGGAATTTGCTCCTCACGACTGCCTTCTATTTCTTTTTGTACGCCTGACTTTATCTCGTCTACATCCAAATAAACCTTTCGAATCTGGTCTTTACTTTGCCATGAAAAAACTTCTACATTGGGACAAACATGTAGTGATGCCTGTGGAAGGCCAACACCAAATCGTCCCATACCTTTTCTCTTTCTTCTCGTACTTTCTCCTATGACTAAACATTTTTCTAATGTATCCTTATTCATACCGATACCATTATCTAAAATAGCAATTTCATTAACCACCTTACGACCAGTTGAGAAATCAAGGGAACAGATAATTAAGACGTCTTTTGCATCAGCTTCTAAGCTATTATCAACTATCTCAGCAATTGCACTCTCAACATTCTTATAACCCGTATTTCTTAAAGCATCAGTATAATTCTGAATATTTATAATATCTGCCATAACAACCCCTTAAAGACTCCAGTAAGAGTCAAAAAAATTAAATGCCCAGCATTCATCGCCAAAATCAAGATTATCAACGACTTCAATTAACTTGCAGCGTTCATTTCCTCCCATTCTTGGCCCTCTAATTCCACGGCCTATCATCTGGCTATACAGAATTATGGAAGTAACCGGTCGGCTAATGAATACACAATCAATATTAGGGCTATCAAATCCTGTAGTTAGTACACTAACATTCACCAAAATATTAAGAGAGCTGCTATCATCCTTAAACCCATCTATCTGCTTTCTCCTAAAAGTACTTGCTGTCTCTCCTAAGATAAGCCCAGAATCTATATTATTGAGTCTTAACGCAGCATTAATTAATTTGGCATGCGCAACATTACATGCAAAAAATATAGTTTTAATTCCATTGTTATTAAGTTCGAATAGTCTTTCTAATATTAATTTATTCCTGGTCTTATTATTAGCAATTTTACTAATAATTTCAGCATTAACTTTTCTTTCACCATCAGATTGCAAAGATTTTTTGATATTATTAATCTCCACTGGTGAAAGGTTAAGTGTTTCTGCAGAAATCTTGATCGGATCTCGATCAAAAGCAGACAAGATCTTCCTTTTTTGTAGTAATTCAATTTCATTTTCTGCACTAGAATAACCGGGCTCATATTTATTCATTAATTCTACATCAATTCCTAGTTTTACATTATCAAAAAGCATTCTAAGTTTTATGTCCTCAACGTCATAACCTCCTTTTCGCCCAGGAGTAGCTGTTAGACCAAGTAAATTAGGAATCTTTCCAGAAATATTATTCCTAATCAATAAATCTAACAGCAATTCATGTGTTTTTGTTGCAGGTGCTTTGTGGCATTCATCAACAACAATAATATTTAAGCCCTGAGAGATTAATTCCAAACTCTTTTGATTGCGTTTCAACATCGCTTGTAGTTTCTGAATACTAGCAAATATTATACATCCATCAAGATTTTCATCTTCCCAGTCAAATTCACCCCATAGTTTTACAATATTTGCAGGAAATGCTCCCAAGTTTCTCCAGACCGATTTAAAGGAATCAATAGCTTGCCTTAAAAGTTCCTCTGAGTGTGCTAGCCACAAAATAAAGCCTTTGTTATTATAGTCAAAAGCCCATAATTCTTGAAGAATGTGCATTGCTGTTTTCGTTTTACCAGAGCCGGTTGGCATGTGAATGAGTGCTCTAGCACCTTGTTGTTCTCTATAAAAAGAGATGAGTCTCCTTCTAATATCATATTGATAGTCAAGTAGTTCATAAAAAACTTCTGAATCTTGCCCTTCAATTCTTTCAATTCTTTCTTCAGGCTCTTTTTTGCCTGCCGGCAAATAAGTATCGTTTAATCCGATCTTTTCTAAAATATGACAAGAAACTACACCGTTTCTAAATGGAAGACATGCAATCTTAGAAGCGACCTTCCTGGCATCATCAGCAGGAATATTTAATCTCTTAGCCAACTCTAAAATCTTGTCCGAATCCAAAGAATTGATTAACAAAATATACCTCACCTCAATACTCTCTAACAAACTTTTTCCATAACCGCTTATAGCGATATCTACAAGTTTCTTAGATGTCATGTCTGGTGTCAGGTACTCAGCCAAATTTATAATCTCTTCACCAAAACCAGTCTTGAGATCATGAAAAGAACATTTTAAAAGTAAGCGCCTTAGTTCTGAATACATTTTATCCCTCTAAATCATTCCAAATATTTCTTAGTTCGTTTCTAATCCACTTCTCATTCTCATGTATAATATTATCAGCTTTTATGATTCCCATAATTTGTTCATACATGATTCTACGCAATCCAACATATTCACTATTCTTTAAGAACGTAGCACAATTCGTTATAGATGCTTTAGTCGCTGGGCTCAAAGATTCTTCGTCAAAGATATCAAGAATATCATTTGATTCTATTGCCGTTTCAGCCATATTTACAACAGCATGAATTATTCGAGCATTTTCATTATTCCATACCTTTAAATTGTCCCTGAGTTTCTTGATTTCTCTTTTATCAATATGCCCGTCTGCTTTCATTGTTACTAGAAAAAGAAAACCTAGAGCAATTAAATAATTGTCTGGCACAAAAATTTCCCTGTTGCACATTCTATATATTAAGTCGTCAACATCTACTAGTTTCTCACTCCAATTCTTTTCAATAACAGTAAGACATTTTCGTTCGATTTGCGAGATATCACCATCCGACAAAACAATATTTTTAATATCCTTATAAAGGATAGACAAAGACAGATCACCGAGTTCATTCAAGAGGTCTTTTGAATAAGTATTTATATCCTCAATAAGTACATCCGGATTAGTATTTAAAATCTCTTGTTCAATGAACGTTATTTCTTGTGAATCATCCCCCATGTTCCAGCGGGAGAGGATATTTTCAAATTTAATATTCGTGTTCTCTCCCTTTATCTTTTCAAGAAAATAAAAGGTTCTCAATATAGACCATATCCTAATATAAATATTTATCATTGGCGTGACATTAATATCAACTATCTTTTAGGTTCTAATATTTCAGTATGGCCTGGTCTTGAATATTCAAACTTATCCTTACCTAGAGTTTTTAACCATCCATACAATATCTGTACATTCTCGGTCAATTCTCTTCTTGATGGAACAGGTACATTTGTACAATGAGTTTGAACCCACTCTTTAAATTCTCCAAACCTCCTGGGCCTATCAATAAAACTACATAATTTTACAATGAATGGGTGAGAGAAAAACCTACCTGATAAGTAACTCTCAAACGCTTCAGCATTATCCCACTCTTGCTGCCCCAAAGAATAAAGAGCTATATCATGAGCAACCACTGGTTTTACAACAGAACTGTCATTTATATTTAATATTTCCATGTATAACTCTTTGGGTGAGTTCGTCATCGGTAATTCAGATATTAGGAAATAATCTTTTTCCATAATCACTTCTCTAAAATTTTTCTCTAGTTCTTTTAATTCAGTTGGATCAAAATCGTTTTTTTCAGAAAACCCAGAAACTATTTCTGCTATTTGATTATATATTTTATCTGTAATCAAGAAGGAATTCTTTAATATTTTTTTCAAATAAATTGCATAATCATTTGGAATTGGATCTACCTCAACAAGGGTTTCAAGATTTGCATCCTTACAAATACCTAGCCCTTTGGACGTTAGATTGGCGGATCCTGTTAACAGATGCTCATCATCGAATAGATATGTCTTAAGATGCAATGACGGACAGTAAAACAGATGATGCCCTTCTTCTTTAAGCAAAGTATAAACTTCTATATCTGAAACACCTTTTACCAAATCCTCTATCTTCCAGGAACATATCATTTGGATGCTGACATCAGCGCCCACATTAGATGTTAATCTTTCAACAACTTCCTTTTTTATATATGGAGAGTATAGTGTCACACAATGAACAGCGGCTCGCAATTTGAATAGAAGTATCTCGTGAAGTTTTGCAAAATGTACCTTCATAATCCATATTAATGTTAAATATTAATTACTGATTACATCCTTCTTATTAATTTGCACCATGTTCACTATAATAAACTATATTAATGCCATTAACGCTACTTGTTTTTAACCTATAGGCAATATGTTTATACAACTATGAGGTTTGAGATGATATAAGGAAATGAGATATCCTACAATTGGCAGACCAAACAAGGTGTGTCTCCATCCTCGCTGTCTAACGCTTCTTCAAAAACTTCATGAAGAGGCCGATCCCTCTTCTGGGATTTTTCCTTTTCCATCTGTTTAATGTGCCATGCTTTAATTTCCGCGACTCTCTCAGGGCGTGATAGTTCTTCCAAGCTTTCTTCTTCTATCCAGGTGAATTTTTTTCCAGTTTTAGAATCAAACTTTTCATATTGCATTGCCTTTTTAAAGAGATCAGGATGTTTCTCCATCAATCCTACCCATTCAAACTTTCTCTGAAAGAAACAGAAGTAACAGCCAGACCGTGTTCTCCATTCGTAATACTTAGGCAGGCCGATACCGGCATCATCTAGGATTTTATAAACACCCGCTTTATTAATACCAGCGTCTATGAATGGATACTCAACCTCTATATTGCCTTTAGATGGCTTGATGTAACCTTTACGATTGTCTTCATCAGCTCTGATAGCTACATAGCTAATAGTATTCTTGCTTCCTAAGTACGCCTCTATAGGTTTTATCTTTAACACAACTGTGCACCAGCGTTGTCGTGCAGATGGCAAAAAATTGCCATTCATATCCAGCCAGTAATTAAAGTACCTTTCTCCTTTATCCTCAGGTTCACCTATTCTAACGATAGGCTTGCCAAGGTATTTTTCTAGAAGGTGTAAATAGTCATATGTTTCAGGTAATTCAGAACCGGTGTCACAGAAAAAATATTCCATATCTGGGATTTTATCTCGCATATATATTGCAAGTGCAGTGCTATCTTTACCTCCTGAAATCCCCATAACATGTCTTATCTTTTTTTGCTTTGGCATATTATCAATCCTTCAGTTTCTGCTTAACATTTCCATGCTCTTTAATTAGATTTACAGCATATTCACTAAGAGAGCCGAGTATAAGGTCTATGTTCTCATCATGGTCAAGCTCATTAAATACATCAGATAGCTTTGATTGAAGTTGTTCTACTTTTTCTTTTTCACTCGGAGTTTGATGAATGACCTTAAAACTTTCATATTTTCTATTTGATGTTATTGAAATTTGTATTAGATCACCTTGTGCATTTGCTGATTTGCTTTTTGATTCAGACACTAAGCGTTCATATTTAGCTATCCTAGAACTCATGGCTATCATTTCATGTTCAAACCTCAAAAGATCATCGTCTGTCCAGCTTAAAGGTGGACGTTTCGTAATTACCGTTCCAATAGAATCAATCCATTGTTTGTCATCAAGATCGTCTACTACACGTGTTAAAAAGCTCTTTACGTCTGAATCAAAAGCAACGTCTATTACACAACTAGCCCTTTCCACAATGGAAGAACGATTATCACTATGAGTCTCTGACAGAGAAAACGTATGTAATAAAATATTTTCCATCTTTCCAAACAAATCTGACTCTTTTCGTTGTAGCTCTGTAAGGACATCTTTGAGCATCTTAACAAATTCCATTGCTACGTTCTCTTTTGCCTTGCCATGTCCTGCTATTGGCTTGAGCCCACACGCTTTCGGCAAATCACGATAGAGAAGAGTTGCAGGCTCTTTTGCTTCTAAAAGACATTTCCGTACGGCCTTCGCCCTGTCAGATACAGTTGTTGTTGTTTTTGTATATGATGGTAGATTATTAGTAAATTGACAGAGCATTTTCACAATCTGCATTAAACTGTATTTCTTCGATGCACCAACGCCCTTCCCCTTAACAATTGTTTTTGTTATTTGATCAAATACCTCTGCTTTAACTCCGGTTATTCTACATAGCTGTAAAGCAAATTTGTGTGGCACTTTAGTAAGCAAATCATAATCGGTTGATTTAATTACCGGTCTAAAAGTACCCAATTCAAATAATGCAATTTCTGTATCATATGCCTTTATTATTACAGATAAAATAATTGGGATTACTCCTGCCTTAATTCCATAAGGTGGTTCCTTCATCAAATCAATCAGATCTGTAACAGGTACTTTACGATCTTCTCTCTTTTCAAGGAATCGTACAATATCCTTCCAAAGAGGCCTCCAGGACTTCTCTAAATCTTTGTGCTCTGTGACAAATCCCCACCCATCATTGTCTTTCCTTTTATGAAGCCCACTGCTATTAAGAAGCGATTGGTACAAACTATATTCTGGTGGGAAGCCTTCTATGCCAAGCCTTTCTTCGTGTGGTTTATCAAGAATAGCATGAAGAAGACGCCGGCGAGCAGAGACGGCAGTTGCAGAGATAAAAGCCCTGTTCACCAATTCATTTTTTATAACCGGTGTTTTATAATACACACGATTACAAGTATCAGAAACCATCATGGAGAGTTCTTTTCTTGTAATATTGACTCGTGGCTCATCAAGATCACTATCTATCCAATGCGTCTCAGAGTCATGCTTAAAATTGTTACTATAAAACAGCTCATTAGTTGCTTCATTAACCATACGTTCCATTTGCAGTATACGTGCGTCAACTTCACGCATAGCAACCGGATCTCCTTGAAGTTCAGGAGTATTTTTCTTTATCCATTGAAGAGCCAACAGTTCTGTGAAAACATTCAGTACTCGTTCGGCATTAGGCAAAACCCCTATTATGGTTTTCTGCTTTTCTTCACTCTCGCTATCTCTAAATA
>Ga0233429_1005201_pt1 | contig 10940 bp, 9 predicted proteins | sample SI_118_April2016_3_FD_179879 | JGI IMG/M metagenome (GOLD analysis project Ga0233429, IMG submission 179879) | Seawater microbial communities from Saanich Inlet, British Columbia, Canada - SI_118_April2016_135_MG | ecosystem: Environmental > Aquatic > Marine > Inlet | place: Canada: British... | reverse complement strand
TCGATTTGAACCTGATAGTGTTTCTTCGTCGCCATCGATTCCTCTCCCCTACACGGCTACTGCCAGTTCGTGCTCTTTCACAAGTTCGACGACTCCCGCCGGCGTCGCGGCAACACGGATCCCTGCCGCCTCGAGGGCGGCGATCTTGTCATCGACGGTGCCGGAGCCCTCTCGTACGAGGGCCCCCGCATGTCCCATGGCCACACCCGGCACGGCGCACCGGCCAGCGATGTAGGCGACAACAGGCGTCTGCATGTGCTCTCGCACAAAGTGCGCGGCGCGCTCCTCCTGCGAACCACCTACTTCACCGATCAGGACGACGACACTTGTCTGTGGATCGTCGTCGAAGGACTGCAGTAGATCCGTGATATCCGTGCCGACTACCGGATCGGCGCCGAGTCCGACAACGGTACTCTGACCGATCCCCGCAGCGGACAGACCGCCACTCACCTCGTAACTGAGCGTTCCCGAACGGGAGACGACACCGACCGGACCGGGCTGAAAGAACCGGGCGGGCATGATCCCGACCTTGCACTGTCCTGGCGAAATGATACCGGGCGTGGCGGGGCCGACCAGACGGGCGCCGGCCGCCTCGGCACGAGCGCGCATGCGCATCGTCGAGTGCACGGGAATGCCTTCGGTGATGAGGACCAGTTTGCGGAATCCCGCATGGAGAGCCTCATCGATAGCCTGTTCGGCGACGGCGGGTGGCACGAAGAGCAGCGACAGATCGGCAGCGACATTGGCCTGTGCCTCGGCGACGTGGTCGTAGATCGGCACGCCCTGTTCTGTTGTGCCCCCCTTCCCGGGAGTCACACCGGCAACGATTCGCGTCCCTTCGGCGAGCATGAATTGCGCCTGTGCTCGACCGACCCGACCGGTCATGCCCTGTATCAGGACGCGTGTGCTTTGGTCGATGAGGATGCTCATTCAGCCAATCCCCATCTGTCGCATCAACACGTCGACGGCACACTCCGTCTCCACATCCCGCACGACGGTCACACCCGCCGTTTCGAGAATCTCCCAGGTCTCCTCCTGGTGATTACCGAGGGCCTTAGCGACGACGGGGATATCGAGCCCCTGGGCCATCACATCCGCCACGCCCAGAGCGCCGTCGTGGATGGGATTGATCCCACCATACACATTGATGATCACCCCCCGTACACCATCACAGGCCAGCACACGTTCCATGGCCCGTCGCATGAGACCCCGGTTAATCCCACCACCGGTTTCAAGAAAATTGGCTGGTTTCGCATATCGAGCGACCAGATCCATCGTCGCCATGCCAAGGCCGGCACCAGAACAGATGATGCCCACGTCCCCACCGAGTTCAACGAAGGTCATGCCACCGTCGCGCTCGCGGCGAGCGTCACCCTCATCTTCTCGCAGGGGCAAGCCAGCCAGTTCGCGTGCTGCATCATCTACTTCGACCACCGCGTCGAGGGCGACCACCCGGCCATCGGTGAGCACCGCCAGAGGGTTGATCTCGACGATCAGTGCCTGCTGTTCGGAGAAAATGTTCCATAGACCCAGTAGAGCGGAAACGATCGGTTCGGCGGGAATCACACCAAGTTTTGCCACCAGGTCTTCGGCGTCAGTGCGGGTCACACCGATGGTGGGATCGAGCGAGCAGCGTAGCGGCCCGCCCCCCGCACGGGCTAGATCTTCGACAGCGATACCACCTCGGCCCAGCAACAGGACGGGACGACCGGCGACGGGGTCGATGGTCATACCGGCGTAGAGTTCGGTGTCGATCGCAAGGCGGGCTTCAATGAGAACGTTTTCCGGCCACAGCCCCCGGCATGATCGGCCCAGGATTCGCGTCGTCTGCTGTACGGCCTGGTCCTCGTCATCGGCGGGCTGAATGCCTCCATCGCGACCTCGGCCACCTGCCAGCACCTGTGCCTTGACCACCACGGGGCCGCCGAGTTTCCGGAATGCAGTCGCAGCCTGCCGGGGGTCACCTACGAGGATTCCCGGTGGCACATCAATCCCGGCGACGGACAGCAGTTGCTTGCCTTCGTGCTCGTGCAGTCGCACAGCGCCCTCCCTCCCATCCTCTTCAGGAGCAACCGGCGTGCCCGGTGTCAACGACCTGCGCCAGCATTGGAAAGCGAGTCGCCGTGGCGTGATTTCACGGACTGAAGTGGGACGCTCGTGTCTCTGTTCAGAGAGTCTGAGACGTGGATGCGACGTTCTGCTCGTTGGTGAGCCTTCTATGCCCCATACATCTGATCGGGTGCAAGCTCCGCAGGATACTGGTCTCTCAACACGGTCCGTGTCCTGTAGCAGAGCTCACACGCGTCAGCGTATCCGTCCTGCAGTTCACCCACGCCGTAGCGGTCGGCCAGTTCGACAGGCCCACCCGCGATCAAGGGACCGATCACCGGATGCCCTTCAGGATCGTAGCGGTCACAGATCGTCTTCAGCGGTTCCGCGAAGAGATTCCCCATGGAGATGCCCTGGCACACGTGGAGATAGCCCAGAGGATCGACGTGAACACGTGAAGGCGACGCCAACTTCTCATGGGGACACGTCGTGAACTGCGCCGCTGGATACTTCTGCACCTTGGCCGCCAGCTTTTCGGCTGCCCTCCCTCGAAACATGATCCGCGACCCACCATCCGGGAGGGTCCCGACCACAGACTCCGCTGACACCACCTCCGGCTGGGCAATCGCAATCACGCCGATGTTGATCCCCAGTTCCTCAGCCGCAGCCCTCGCCGTCTCAGCGTGTTCAGCGAGCTCTTCGTTCCAGTGATATAGATCGCTGCTGACAGAAAGGGAATCAATCTTTCCTGCGAGCGGTTTCAGCCATTGGACCGCATCCGCTTCGCTCGTTGCCCAGTATGCATTCGACACGATCCCGACGGTGTATCCCATCTCCTTCGCCCGCTCGACACCGTGTTTCAGCAATGCGTAGTACAGGAACGGTTCGCCGCCCTCGAAAAAGACTGACCGGATCGACGGCACCTGCTGCGCCTGGTCCAGAATTTCGTCCAGTTGGCTGATCGTCAGCGTCCCCTTCTGCCAGTTGTGGCTCCACACAAAACAGTGGTCGCATTCCAGGTTGCATTGATACGTCAGCAGAACGTGAAGTCCAGTCAGTTCCATGATGAGATCCCTGTCAGGAGTGATCGATGCCGCCGCCGCGCCGGCCGAGAATCAGTTGTAGTAGGTGGAGTAGCGTTCCATGGCACCCATCAAAGCATCCGCATTCTCCAACGGCACACCCGGATAGAGCCCGTAGATCATCATCAATCCGCCTTCACGAGATCCGAGTCGTTCGACCTCGTCGCGCACCAGGGCATCGATCTGCTCCGGTGTGCCAAAACGGGTGATGGCCTGTCGGTCGATGTCCAGATCGATGCAGACGCGTCCAGCCAATCGGTCCTGAATCCAATCGATGCCGTTGACCAGGTCTTGCAGGTTGATCACTTCCACACCGGCATCGAGCAGGTCGTCGACGAGTTCACGGATGTCCCCATCCGAATGCATGTGTACGATGCAGCCCGCTTCACGTGCCTGAGCGATCAACCGCCCATAGGATGGTTTGAGATACTTGCGGAAATGGGCGGGCGAGACCATCGGCCCCTCCTGCATACCTAAGTCGTCAGCATACCCCATCCACTCGGCTCCCGCCGCAACGTAGCGACGGACGGATTCGGCGTTGAAGGCCTCGACCGTCTCGAGCAGCTGCCACAAGCGTGGTTCCTCATCGGCCATGTCATACATCAGATGTTCGTAGCCACGCAAATCGCTGAGGGTGAGGAACGTATGGCCGTGGCTCAGGCCTCCGCGTGCAAGTCCCCCGGACTCGATGGCCGTTGCGAAACCGGCCTCGACGGCCTGCCAGTCGATCGGTCCGGCGCCGGAGCTGGTCGCCGCATCTGGGGCGCTGAAGGCGGGCAGGTCATCCCAGTTGGCTAGTGCGTGCCGGGTGACGAGGGTGGCGATGCCATCTTCCGTCGTCTCGCGGGTGCAGCCCCAGGGATCGACAAATATCCGATGCGCCTCGGCGCCGGCATCGCTCGTGAGTTCGACCCGTCGGTCTGAGGCTTCGAACTCGGGGAACAGCATCGGGTGTGTGTTCATCAACCCCTCGAGTGCCTCTCGAGGATAGTGGTGCCAGCAGGCGGCGTTGATGTGGAACACCATCGGGATGTAGTCGGGTCGTTCGAAACGGACGACACGAAGCAGATTGTCACGTTCGGTCATTGTTGCGTGCTCCCCTTTGAGAGACACTACTCCAATCAAGGGACTTCGAGCCACCCTGGGCTCGGTTTTACTTGAGCACACCGGCCTGCTTGAGTCGGTCCAGGACGCGATTGATGGGCAGAGCCTCTCGGACGTTGCCGTTGTAGCCTACGAGGCGCGTCGCCTTGAAGAGCGCATTGAGGATCGCTTCTTCCGTCGCCTCGGCGATGGCTTGAAATGGGACGTCAATCAGGGATTCGTCCTCCTGCATCGCCTGACGGATAGTAGGATTCTCGCCGTTTCGAAAAGTGGTCGAGAATCCAATCACATAGTCCCCACTGCCGTGCCCACCTCTTGAACCGGTACGCGCCAGCCCGAAGGTTGCCCGTTTGGCGACGCGATCCAGGTCAGAACCTGGCAGGGGCAGGTCCGTCGCATAGATGATCATGATGGATGCCCCAAGTTTTTCCTCGTGCGGCTCAGGCTGCAAATCCCCCATGCGTACGCCAGAAACGGTCAAGGTGCCGCCAAAATTCGCCTGCACAAGGACACCCACCGTCGCCGTCTCTGTAGCGATTTGTACGACCCGTGAAGACGTGCCAATACCACCCTTCCAGCCGAGGGCGCTCATCGCCGTGCCGCCGCCGATGCTGCCCTGTTCGACAGGCCCCGGTGTCGCTGTCCGAATCGCCTCGACACAGTGTTCGGGCCGCACGTGCAGTCCGCCGATATCGTTCAGTCCTGCATCTGATGTTTCGCCCACAACGGGGTTGAACCAGGGGATACTGGAACGCTCCTCGAAGCAGTGCTCCACCATGTAGCGGACGATGCCTTCGAAGGCCGTGCCGACGCTCAAAGTATTAGTCAGCAGGATCGGTGTCTCGATTCGATGATACTCGTCGATGAACGACAGCCCTGCTGTGGTTCCCGCGCCGTTGATGACGAAGTTGCCACCCTCGACGGGGTCTTTCCACCAGTTGTCACCTGGTGGTAAGATGGCCGTGACACCGGTCCGTACGGGGCCCTTGCCAATCACCAGAGGACCGTCGCCCTCGATCAGAGTCGAGTGACCGACCCGTACTCCAGGGACATCTGTGATGGCATTGTTTGGCCCAACCGGGAGGTCGCCGATCAGGATCCCGACGTCACGTGCTGCTTGACGATCGTCATTCACGACGAAGTCCTGTCATGTCGCAGCCCCCCGCGCCTCGATCGGCCACACGGCATCCACCCGATCACCTCTCACTGCGTAGAACTGGTCGTGAAGATTGCACGTCCCGCAGCAGTGGGGAGGGATCAGTTCGAGCGTATCACCCACCTGAATTCGTTGGAAGTCTTCTTCGCTCACCTGGATGAGTCCGTGCTCCTCCGAATGCGCGATCACCTCAGCCCCTGGTAGATCCTTCACCTTGGGGAATGCGTTGATCGAGTAGTCGGCCGTGTGCTCTGTGGCGATGGACTTAATGCCGCAATCGGTGATGATCACATTCTTTCGGTCGCCCTTTGCCTGATTCTTGCTCATCACCGTGGTCAGCACCGTCAGGGCGCACTGGAAGTCCTCCATGCCTTCCATCTGCTGATACGGCCAGTCCATCAGTACATATGACCCCACCTGCACATCTGTAATCTCAGCACTGAACTCCGGTGTGATATTCCATGTAGCCGAGAACCCGCAGCTGACGATCTCCACATCGATGCCCTCTGCTTCGATGAGATGCTTTGAGCGGATGACCCCCTCGAGTGCCACGTGGTGCTTGGCCTTGCGCTCCTCAAAGTCGACCACATCAGGTGTCGACAGGTCGTGTGACCAGATCCCCCTGAACTTGACGCCCGGCAACTGCACGATCTCCCGGGCCAGCTGTGCGACCCCTTCGCCAGCCTCCACGCCGCATCGACCCATGTAGATCTCGATCGCCACATTCACGCGGGCACCAGCCGCCTGGGCCGCCTTTGAGATGGCCTGCACATTGGCCAATTCCTCCACACCGACGGTCATATCCGCCCACTTGGACAGGTCCACCAACCGCGCGATCTTGCGGGGGCCCACAATCTGGTTCGAGATCAGGATTCCCCTGATCCCGGCACGAGCGAAGATCTCCGCCTCGCCCAGTTTTTGGCACGTCACCCCAATCGCCCCCGCCTCGATCTGCTTGTGCGTAATGATGGGTGTCTTGTGGGTCTTCATGTGCGGCCGCAGGTCGGCGCCCAGCCCCTGGTAGTACGCGGCCATCTTCTGGATGTTGTGCTCCATGGCATCCAGATCGATAAGCAGCGCTGGAGTATCGAGATCGGCTATACATCCGGACATGCCACATCCTCCTGAGACAATTTGTGTATACGATGAGGACCGAACATTGGTTGAGGCGGGGCCGTTGTCAAAAGCGTGAGCTTCAGTCGTCACGCGGACCGAAGCCCTCCTCCCCAACGGGTCGTTGCGTCGCAGTCGGATCGCCGCTGGCAGGACGACCGAAGTGGTCGGGTTGCCAGTACCAGATATGCCCCTGGTCCGCCCCTGCAACCAGCTCGAAGGCGCCATCGCCATCCCAATCGACGGGGGCCATGTGCACCCCATGCCGCCAGAATTCCAATGGCTGACCTTCCCCATCGAACAACAGGATGACTGGCTTACAGAACACCGGCTCACGATTGGAGCCGACGTTCTTTGCAAACAGGACATAACTGCCGCGATAGGGGCTGCCGTGTTGTGGGCCAACTCCAATCAAAAGATCGAGGCGACCATCACCGTCCCAGTCAACCACGTTGAGCTTGGTCCGCCCGCGCCCGTCGCCGCCATCCGGCGTGTAGACACCGTGTGTCTTAATCGTCGAACCGTCCTCGTAGCGCAGCTTCTCGCCGGGCTGCAGTGCTGAAAGGTCGTCCGGCCCTGTTCGCCGGTACAGAGCCAGATCCAGGTCCTGATCCTGGATGATGATATCCGGGAGCACGTCGTTGCTGAAACAGCCGATCCCTGGCTGCTGTCGCCATGGTCCTATGAGCGGCGATCCGTCGGAAATGTGCAGACGCTGTGGTGGCCCCAGTTCCGGCACGGTCTGTGTGCCCCCATTGGGATACCACTCATAGAGGCTGACCATATCGGACACGACCAGGTCAAGCAGTCCGTTGCCATTCCAATCGATCAGAACGGGATTGCTGTAGCCACCGGTCTCACCGTCGTACGGGCTCTGAGAGCCGCCCCAGTGCTGTTCGCCTGCGGGATACGGCGTCGCCAACCGGCGAATCTCGGTCGTTCCATAGCGCACCCGCTCCGGTGGGGCAAAGCGCAGTGGATCGGTCGAAAGGGTTTTGTACCAGAAGATGTACCCCTCGATGCTACCGACGAGGAGATCTGGCACACCCGTTCCACGCCAGTCGCCCACCGTGGGGACCGAGAAGATACCGCCGTTAACGTGTGGATTTCGCTGCTTGACCTTGCGCGGCGTGTCGTAGATCGGTCGATTCGCGGCGTCCCGTCCGTAACACCGCGCCCAGTCGATGTTGCCAGCGTTATCGGCGGCGAAAATGTCGAAGCGGCCGGCGGCGAGTAGATCGGAAACCCCGATTCCCGACTGCAACGTAGCAATGCGGTTGAATGGCTCGCCGTGCAAGGTGAACAACTCGGCCACGGTACCCCACTCGGGAATTTCCCCCGGCGCCGGCAGCGGCAAATGGTGCACGCTGCCATAGTAGTTCAACAGCAGAAGCCCGGAAGCCGGATCGGTGGGGTCGACGACACTGATGTGGAAGGTATGCCGAGGCAACTCGATGGACGCGATCCCTGCGTAGGTGAATCCGATGCCGTCTGCCGTGCTGGTATTGCGGAAGAGATGGAGAGACTGTCTAGGAAAACGTGTGTACCAGGTACCATCCCGGTCATACCGATCCCGCTGGTCTTCAGGTACGACGCCTTCCGCGTCCATGCTCCACATCTCACCCCGATCGCTTTCAAGCACGATGAGGTCCACCACGCCATCGGCATCCCAATCGATCGCAGCCACTGTGCCACCACCGAAGTTGATCGTCTCCTGGCGGCCTTCGATCGTGATCGGGCGACCGACCTCCCGGTTCGTGGGAGCACCATCGTGCAACGTGACCGCCACCGTTTCCTTCTGTGAATAACCTCTGGGCACCAGGATTGCCTCCGCAACGCCGTCACCATCGAAGTCGGCGACGACGGCGATGGTGCCTACCAGTCCTGTATCCCGCTCGTTGCGATGCAGTGCCCGCGATACTTCCCCCCACTGCATGCCGCGATCGACGATGGGTGTGCCATCAGCCAGCGTGTCCGCGATCTGGTAGCTGTAGATGTCGCCGTTGCCACCGGAGGCGACAATCTCGAGCTGACCGTCCCCATCCCAGTCCAGAACGTGGGCAGCGCTGGCACCGGTGAACAGGTCCCCGACGACGGTGTCATCGCCGAGAACGAGAGGCAGTCCATCGCCCGTATTGCCGCCCGCTATGGGTCGGGGAAATTCAGCTCCCTGCACGTTGGGCCTCCTTTGAGGTACGTAGCCAAAGCCAAACCAATGACATCAACGTGCATGGACGCAATGTGCGCCTTGGCAGGCACGTTTGGACGGACACGGCGGCCACTGTTGTTTTGCCGGAGAGAGATATTGAGCAGACCCGTCAGGAGAGAGCATGACAGCATCGACCGTAACGGATGAGATGTTAGAGACGTATCGACGCGATGGTGTGGTGAAAGTGCCGCAGATCATCACGCCTGAGGAAGTGACGCAGTTTCGGCAGGTGTCTATGGATCTTCTGGAATCGATGCCACAGAATCCGGATCGGCCTTTCAACCAGAAGGTGAATGTCTGGCGTGATGAGCCCGTATTGAAGCGTCTGACACAACACCCGAATGTGGCCGCCGCCGCCGAGAAGTTGTCCGCTGTGCGATTGCGAATCTGGCACGACCATATCCTGGCGAAAATGCCTGCCCTGGGTGTACCCACCGCATTTCACCAGGACTTGGTGAAGTGGCCCTATGATCGTCGCGCCCACGCTCTCTCCGCCTGGATCGCCTTACAGGATACGCCGGTGGAGATGGGTTGTATGTCCTTCGTGCAAGGATCACACAGGATGTTGGATGTCCAGGACATGGGCACAAATGATCAGGACGCGTGGCGGGAGATTGCGCCGGAGATTGGCTGGCGTCCCCGAGTAACGCTGCCCCTGCAAGCAGGAGATTGCACCTTTCATCATGGCATGACATTTCACACGGCAGGTCCGAACCAGACCGAGGATTGGCGCGTCGGATTTGTGATCATTTTCGTGGATGCAGGTGCCACGTATACAGGCGAGAAACACGTTGTGACAGATCCGCTGCAGCTCGAACCCGGTGCGCTGCCACCAGATGACATGTTTCCCCCAGTCGCTGCGTTTTACCAATGACCCATTACAGTTTCATGCTCATCGATTCTGCACCGATCCTCGATGCCGACCCGAACCACGTCTTCGGCTTGTTGCAGGAATATGGTTATGAAGGCGTTGAACTCAACCTGACGCCGCAACTCGTAGATCGCCTGGATCTGGTGGAGCGGACCGTACGTGGCTGTGGTCTGAGCCTACCTTCTTTCCTGACCGGCGCCGCCTATAGCCCGGATTGCTGCCTGAGTTCTGCCGACGTCGACGCACGAAAGCACGCTGTAGACCGTCTCGTCGGCCACCTGGACATCGCCGAACGCTTTGGCGCCATCCTCGTCGTGGGTCTGCTGCAGGGATTGCACACCGACGAGCCAGATGCGACGCAGGCCAATCGCCGCATTGTTGACTGCCTGCGACAGGTTGGTGACGCAGCCGAGAAGCGTGGCGTGGACATCGTGATCGAACCCATCAATCACCTGCAGGTGGGCTTCAACAACTCTGTTGCCGAGGTACGCAGCCTGATTGAAGCGATCGGTTCACCTGCACTTCGACCGATGGTCGACACGATCCACATGAACATCGAGGAGACGTCGCTGACTCAGCCCATACTGGATTGTGGCTCTGAGTTGCGCCACGTGCACCTGTGTGAGAGCAATGGCGGTGTCTTGGGCAAGGGTCACCTCGACTTCACTGCTGTGACGTCGACACTTGGTCAGATCGGATACGAAGGGTTCGCGTCGGTGAAGGTCTACCGGAAGGCAAGCCTGGAAGAGGCGGCGCAGGCAAGTATGGCGTATCTGCAGAGTCTGGCGGTCTAGTGCGAGTCAACCGACTCACGGATTGAGGTTGCCAGGTGCATCGAGCCCGACATCGACGAGGGCACCGAACAGTTCCTCAAGCTTAGCCAGATCGCCTTGTGGCAAGGCGGGCGCCAGAATAGAGTCTATGTTGGCCTTCAGGTGGTCTGCATTGCCCGTGCCAAAGAGAATGACATCCGTCCCAACCGTGTGTCGGCAGTATCTGTAGGCGGCATCGATGATACTTCGTGCGCCGGCCTCGTGCAGCAGAAAGCCCAGTGGCTCCGCCTCATCCTCTAGCTGGGCCGGCAACTGCCCCTCTCGCACCAACTCGTCGACAACACGTTTCAATCTGCCTGCCTCGCTGAAGAGCACCCTCACAGCGAACATGATGAGTACACCGATCCCTTGACGTGTCGTAAGCGGCAACAAGGATCGAGCCGACTGGTGCATCATGTGGTAGGCAATCATGATCACATCCGGCCACCCAGTCTTAATTGCCGGCGTCAGGGACTCATGGCGGGCATCAAGGGGTGGGATTTCTGTGACACCAAGAAAGCGAAACTTGCCCTTCTCCCTTTCT
>Ga0233429_1005195_pt1 | contig 10951 bp, 8 predicted proteins | sample SI_118_April2016_3_FD_179879 | JGI IMG/M metagenome (GOLD analysis project Ga0233429, IMG submission 179879) | Seawater microbial communities from Saanich Inlet, British Columbia, Canada - SI_118_April2016_135_MG | ecosystem: Environmental > Aquatic > Marine > Inlet | place: Canada: British... | reverse complement strand
GCAACCGGAACCCTCTATGATAATTCCATGCTTCCAACCCTCTGCCGGGACTGCCTGACCCACATCAACACCGACGCCGAAGTCTGCGCCACCTGTGGCTCGGCACGTCTTGTCCGCCATGCAGAACTGGACGAACTGGACATCGCGCATGTGGATTGTGACGCTTTTTATGCCTCTGTCGAAAAGCGCGACGATCCGTCCCTGCGTGACAAACCCCTGATCGTTGGCCATCCCGGCGGGCGCGGTGTTGTCACCACGGCCTGCTATATTGCCCGCAAATTCGGGCCGCGTTCTGCCATGCCCATGTTCAAGGCCATGGAGATGTGCCCCGACGCCGTAGTCGTCAAACCAAATATGGCCAAATACAAGGAAGTCAGCCAGCAAATTCGGGCCATTTTCCACGAAGCCACCCCGGTGATCGAACCCGTCTCCATGGACGAAGCCTATCTTGATTTGTCGGCAGAAACCCGCGGTGACGGTTTGACCCCGGCCTGGCACCTGGCCCGTATTTCCCGGCGCATTGAAACAGATGTTGGCATCTCCGTTTCCATCGGTTTGTCCTATAACCGGTTTCTCGCCAAGCTGGCCTCAGACCTGGAAAAGCCGCGCGGTTTTTCTGTGATCCCCCGCGAGGGCGTCATGGAATTCCTGGCCCCCCTGCCCGTGCGCAAGATCAATGGTGTTGGCGAAGCCACAGCCAAAAAGATGGATGCCGACAAGATCGTCACCATCGGTGACCTGCAGGCCCTGCCCGAAGCCCAGCTGGTGACGCGTTACGGCAAATTCGGCAATCGCCTGGTGCAATATGCCCGAGGAGACGGCAGCCGCCGGATCACGCCTTCTCGCGCCAGCAAAAGCATTTCCGCCGAAAATACCTTCCGCCGTGATACCTCATCGTTCCAGGTTCTGTGTGAAGCGATCGAGCCCATGTGCGAAACCGTCGCCAGACGCCTCGACAAAAGCAAACTGGCGGGCGGTACCGTTGTCGTCAAAATGAAAACCGGCGATTTCCAGACCCTGACCCGCAACCGCAAACTGGCCAACCCGACCCAGCGGGCCGACATCCTCTATCAATCCGCCCGGCAACTCATCGAAAAAGAAGCCAACGGCCGCGCCTTCCGTCTCATCGGCGTCGGCGTCGCTGATCTATGCCCGGCCACAGAGGCCGACCCCCCGGATTTGTTTGGTGGGTTGGAATAGGCTTTGGTGGTCTGATAAGATTTTGAAATGATTTACGTATTTGGCTCCCTCAATGTCGACTTCTTTATGCAGGTCGAAAAACTGCCGGCCCCTGGCGAGACCGTCATTGGCGGGGACTATTTCACCGCACCCGGTGGCAAGGGCGCGAACCAGGCAGCAGCGGCGGCCCGGTCAGGTGGCGCGGTTGCCATGTATGGCGCGGTGGGTGATGACCAATGGGCGGCAACACCACTGACAGCCCTGGCCGACTATGGCGTCGATGTGACCGGTGTGTACAGGACGAGGGATGCCGGAACCGGCTATGCCTCGATCATGATTGATGCCCACGGGGAGAACACAATCGCCGTGGCCAGTGGTGCCAATCTGAAGGCATCTGCGGATGGCCTGAAAGATGTGGGCATGGGCGCGGCCGATTATCTGATTCTGCAAATGGAAGTCGATGTCGCTGCCAACTGGCAGGCGCTGGAGATTGCCAAAGCTGCGGGGGTGACGACGATATTGAATGTGGCCCCGGCGGCACCGGTTCCGGATACCGCCCTGGCGCTGGTGGATTATCTGGTCGTCAATGAAATTGAGGCCCGGACAGTGGCCCAGGCCCTCGCCGCAGACAATATCGAAGACATGGCCAGCGCTTTAAGCAAAGCCCATGACCTGACGACCATCGTGACTCTCGGGTCGGATGGTGCCCTGGCGACCTCGGGCGACGAGATCATCCGGGTCCCTGCCCTGCCGGTTACAGCCGTCGATACGACAGGTGCCGGAGATGCCTTTATCGGCACTTTGGTTGCGGCAATGGCCGACGGATTACCCCTTGAGGCCGCCATGAAACGCGCCTGTATCGGTGCGGCCCTTGCCTGCACCAAACCCGGTGCCATGCCCAGCTATGCCAGCCTTGAGGAGATTCTGGCCTTAACCTGATTTGGCAGTTAGCCACCTGGCGACAAAGGGTGCCAGAATTATTATTTCGAAAATCCGGGCGATGTGATGCAGGGCGACAAAACCTGGATCCACATCCATAGCGATGGCAATCAAACTCATTTCCGCGACACCGCCAGGGGCAAAGGCCAACATCACGGAAAGAAAATCAAGGCCTGTGACGTTTGCCACGGCGAAAGCTGACACGGCGGAAAAAGCAATAATGATGGCAACTGCACCCAGGGCATAGATCGCAATCCGGCCAATTTCACGTGGTGAGACGCGGGAAAAACGGCTGCCGATGGACGAGCCCAGAACCACCAGTGCCACATTCAACAACCACGGCGGCGGCAGGCCCTGAACAACACCCGTCATATAAAGCGCTGCTGCCGCAAACATCGCCCCCGTCATATAAGGCGATGGCATGTTCAGTCGTCTGGCAACCAGCGGCCCCACAACCGCACAACCCACCAACATCAGAGCTTCGCGAAGGTCATTGGCCGCAACCCCTTCGGGCGCTGTGCGCGTGGGCACAATTCCTGTCACAGCAGCGATGATCAGGGGAATTGTGAAAACCAGCAACATGATACGCAGACTGTGTACAAGGGCGATCTTTTGTTCGTCACCACCGGCTGCGGTACCAAGGATCGTCAGCGTCGTCAGCCCACCCGGCGCCGAAGAAAAGACCGAGGTAACCCGATCAAACCCTGCCACCCGGCGGTAATAGACCATCACCAGCAAGGTCACGACCGGTACATACAACAATACGGCCACCAGACTGATCGGCCACAAACCAGCGTTATCCAGCAAGTCTGGCTGAAAGGCTGTGCCCAGATAGATACCGATCACCGACAACATCACGGTGCGGATGTTCATCGGCACGGCCACCTTGACCCGCGCAAGGGCCGCCACCAGATTGGCCACCATTGGCCCCAGCATCCAGGCCAGGGGGAAATCGATGGCGTTGGCGACAATACCCCCGACCAGGCCGATGACCAGTGACCTGGCTATTTGTGGCAACAACGTCTTGAAATCGGACACGTTTTTCCTTGTATTTGCATGACCCCGAACGTGGGCGTTGTTATAATCGCCCAGGCAGACCAGAATCAGGGAAAAAGGCGTGACAGACAAGGCATGACGACTAAATCATGACGGGCAAAACAAGTGAGGCAGATGCAGACGACGAAAAGTTGTCGCCCCTGGCTGATGTCTTTTTTTCCCTGCGACAGGAATATCTGGAAGGTATCGAGACCGGCACAATCCGCAGTCTGACGGCCTTTCAACGCGGCGTGCACAAGGTGCCGGATGTTTTCAGCGACAAGAACAGCGCCTTTGTTAATCGCCTGATGACTGACGATGTGCAATCCGAGCTGGAAGATTTTTACAAGCGCAGTAAAAAGGCCACGCGTCTGCGTCGCCGGGACATGCAGGTCGGCACGGAATTCGGTGATGGTGATCTGGATGCGCCAAAGTTTCGCTATTCCGTGCATACCCGTCAAAGCCCGGAAAACCCGGCCCGCTATGAAATCGTTCGCAGGCTTGAGCTGAAAAAGGGTTGGCGCAAACAGCGCGAAGCCATCGATCTGATATTTGCAGAAGATTATGAACGCCTGGTGTTTGAGACCGATGCCACAGATCTGGATTATGATGATCTGGTGGATCGGCTGGAAGACATCGAGGAAAAGCACGGTGGTCATGTGGATGAAGAACCCGGCAATCTGCGCGTCAGCTGGGTCGCCCCCAACCGTTCCCGCCTGACGTTCGATCTGAAGGCCGGTCGGTTGGAGATGTCCTTTGGCCAGCGTGGCAGCCTCGACCTGGTTGATGCCGCCCAAAGCTTGCGGCCAAATCTGGGCGGCAAAGCCAGCGCCCTGTTCAAGGACGACTGAGCTTTCTATGATGCCGGTTCTGTCGGACACGGAACTTGTGGGGGGAATTTAGTCTATGTCAATTTTGCTGGGTGCCATTGCCGATGATTTCACCGGCGCCACAGACCTTGCCAACAATCTGGTCAAACAGGGCATGCAGACAACCCAGTTAATCGGTGTCCCCGATGCGGATACGCCGGTACCCGATGCAGACGCCGTTATTATTGCCCTGAAATCGCGCACCATTCCGGCGGCTGAGGCTGTGACGCAATCCCTGGCGGCGCTGGCATGGCTGCAATCGCACGGCACACAACAGTTCTTCTTCAAATACTGTTCAACATTTGATTCGACGGCAAAAGGCAATATCGGTCCGGTGGCAGATGCCTTGCTGGATGCATTGGGCAGTGATTTTACCGTCGCCTGCCCGGCTTTCCCGACAAATGCCCGTACCGTGTTCAAGGGTCACCTGTTTGTTGGAGATGTTTTGTTGAACCAGTCCGGTTTGCAAAACCATCCGCTGACACCGATGACGGATGCCAATCTGGTTTCGGTGTTGTCCAGCCAGACGCCGCACAAGGTTGGCCTGGTGGCAGAAGAAACAGTGATCCAGGGCCCGGCGGCAATCCGTCAGGCCTTTGATGATCTGGCACAATCTGGACACCGACATGCCATTGTCGACGCCATCAATGATGACGACCTGATGCAAATAGGCGTAGCTCTGGCAGACGTGAAACTGATAACCGGCGGATCAGGCATCGCTATTGGTCTGCCGGAAAACTTTCGCAAACAGGGAACCTTGCAGGAGGGTACTGCTCCGCAATGGCCCAACGTTAAAGGCAGTGCAGCGGTCCTCGCAGGCAGTTGTTCAATCCGCACACGCGAGCAGGTTGCCGCCTGGAAAACGCATAGCCCCGCCCTGGAGATTGATCCCTTTGCCATTTCAAAAGGCGATGACGTGGTTGGCAACGCCCTGAGCTGGGCCGCTGACAGGATCACAGATGGACCGGTCTTGATCTATTCCTCAGCTGACCCGGCGGACGTCACCCGCGTGCAGGAAGAACTGGGCCGGGAAGACGCCGGGTCCATGGTTGAAGATACGCTTGGTCGCATTGCGCAAGGCCTGGTCGAACAAGGTGTGCGCAAAATGGTCGTTGCGGGGGGTGAAACCTCAGGTGCTGTTGTCAGTGCCCTTGAAGTTAAAGCCTTGCGTATTGGTCCTGAAATTGATCCCGGCGTGCCGTGGACGACGGCGGTCGGTGACAAGGAATTGGCACTTGCCCTGAAGTCCGGTAATTTTGGTGACGTTGATTTCTTCAAACGCGCTTTGGATCTGTTGCCATGAGTGAAGAGACAAAAACCCGCGACAATATCGCCCGCCTGGCCAAATCAATCTTTGATCGCGGCCTGACCTTTGGGTCTTCCGGCAATATCAGTGTGCGTATGGAAGACGGCTGGTTGATGACGCCGACCGGGTCCACCATGGGTAACATTGATCCGGCGCGCATCTCGAAACTGGACAAGGACGGCCAGCATATCTCCGGGGACAAGCCAACCAAGGAAACCTTCCTGCATGTCGCCATGTACGAGGAACGCCCGGCAACCGGTGCCGTTGTCCATTTACATTCCACCCATTCCGTCGCAGTCAGTTGCCTGGCGGATATTGACCCGACCAATGTGTTGCCGCCGATCACGGCCTATTACGTTATGAAAATCGGCAAGTTGCCTCTGGTGCCCTATTTCCCGCCGGGTGATCTGGACCTGGCAAAGGCCGTGCGGGAAATGGCCTCGGATCACCACGCCGTGTTGCTGGCCAACCACGGCCCGGTTGTTGCCGGAAAATCTCTGGAAGATGCTGTCTATGCCACCGAAGAACTGGAAGAAACCGCGCGACTGTTCCTGATGCTGAAAGACCACAAGACCCGCTTCCTGACGGATGAACAGGTAAAGGCCCTGCAGGACAGATATTAACCAATTTCCACGCCGTCATGCCGCACTTGATGCGGCATCCATGCTTCTTTCATAATGTTCATTACACCCTGAATAAATGACCGCGTAGACCCCGGATCAAGTCCGGGGTGACGGAGTGTTTGTGGTTAGGGAGATCAATAACTTGCCCATAAATATGCCGATTTAGCGCTGAATCAGGACAATATCTTGTGCCTGCCCCCCAAAACCGCTAGATATTGAGGCCTGACATTTCCCTCCCCCGTGGACCTGAAATTTGACCTCGACCGGCCCCGAAGTCCTGCATTTGCTGAAGTCAAAATTTGGCTATGACAGCTTTCGCCCTGGTCAGGAAGACGTGATTTCGTCGTTGCTGGGGGGCCGGAATGTGCTCGCCGTGATGCCGACGGGGTCGGGAAAATCCATGTGTTTTCAAATCCCCGCCCTGATCCGCGACGGCCTGACGGTTGTCGTCTCGCCACTGGTCGCGCTGATGGAAGACCAGGTGGCTGCCCTGCGTCTGGCCGGGATCGAAGCAGGCACCATTAATTCCTCGCGACACCGGGAAGACAATGTAAATACCTGGCGCGATGTCGCCGCTGGCGTGGTCAGGCTTTTGTATATTGCACCCGAACGCCTGATGACCGATCGCATGATCAGTGCCTTGCGCAAACTGCCGGTGACCATGATCGCCGTTGACGAGGCCCATTGCATCTCGCGCTGGGGACCATCGTTCCGGCCGGACTATGAAAATCTTGGCAGCCTGCGCAGTCATTTTCCCGAAGTGCCGATGGCGGCCCTGACCGCAACTGCAGACGAGGCCACCCGCAACGATATTCATGACAAGCTGTTTGGCGGTGACGGTAATGTCTATGTCACCGGCTTTGACCGCCCCAATATCCGCCTCGCCGTAACACCGCGGGCCACCTGGAAAAAACAACTGCTGTCCTTTGTCGAAGCCCGCAGCGACCAGAGCGGTATCGTCTATTGCCTGTCGCGCAAGAAGACCGAGGAAACAGCAAAGCTGTTGTGTGAAAACGGCTTTAACGCCCTGCCCTATCATGCAGGTATGGATGCCGGCACCCGTCGGTCCAATCAGGACACGTTCATGATGGACAACAACGTGATCATGGTGGCGACCATTGCCTTTGGCATGGGCATCGACAAGCCGGATGTGCGCTATGTTTTCCACACCAATCTGCCGGCCTCCATGGAAGCCTATTATCAGGAAATCGGGCGCGCTGGTCGTGATGGTCAGCCTGCTGAAGCCTCAATGCTCTATGGGCTCGATGATTTGCGTTTGCGGCGCATGTTTATCGATCAGGAAAATGGCAGCGCCGATCACAAGCGCCGGGAACACAAACGCCTGGATACCCTGATCGCCTATTGCGAAACGCCGGAATGCAGGCGTCAGTCATTGCTGGCCTATTTTGGGGAAAACCCCGAACCGTGCGGCAATTGTGATGTTTGCATCAACCCGCCGGAACTTGTGGAGGGCAGCGAGCTTGCCCGTCAGGCCTGCGATACCGTCAATGCCACCGGCCAGGTCTTTGGTGCCGCCCATATCATTGACGTCCTGCGCGGGGCGGACACCGAAAAAGTCCGCAAGTTCAATCATCAGGATGTTGGCAGTTACGGGCAAGGCAAGGTCTGGTCACTGGATGACTGGCGCAGTCTGATCCGGCAACTGGTGGCCGCCGGTTTCCTGGTCCTGGATGTTGCAGGTCACGGCGGCCTGAGCCTGACAGCAAAGGGCTGGAACCTGCTGCAGGGGTCCGAGGACTTTTATTATCGGAAAGATTCTGTTGGCGAAGGGGCCAGGGGCCGCAAGGCCAAAGCCAAAACTGCGCGCGCAGATATCGAATTGCCGGACGAGGATATTGGCCTTTACGACGCTTTAAAGCGTTGTCGCCGCCGCCTGGCTGCCGAGCAAAAAGTACCGGCTTATGTCATTTTTCCCGACAAGTCCCTGATCGATATGGCAACCAAAAAGCCGATATCTGTTTCTGACTTTGCCGGCGTTCATGGGGTTGGTGATGCCAAGCTGAAAAAGTTCTCGTCGGCCTTTATTGATGAAATCTCCAGCTGGCTTGAGACGGCTTGAACCTTAAGTCAGATCAAGCGTCTGACCCCCGCACCATCACAGTCATATCGCCGATCCCTTCGATCCGGCAATCCAGCTTGTCACCGGGCACCACGGGGCCTACGCCTTCGGGTGTGCCGGTCAGGATCACATCGCCCGGATCAAGGGTGTAATGACTTGAGGCATAGGATATCAGCCGGGCCACATCATAGATCAGGGCGCTGGTGGCGGATTTCTGCCGGACCTCACCGTTGACCTTCAGCTCAAGCGCCAGATTGTCGGGGTCAGGAATTTCGTCAGCACTGGCGAACCAGGGTCCCAGAACAGCAAAACTGTCGAGGGATTTTCGCAAGCTACGATCTTCGGTGCCCCGGATCGTCATATCAAGACCGATACAATATCCGGCGATATGACTATGGGCCTGATCTTCTGAAATATTGCGACCGCCCATACCGATTACCAGCGCCAGTTCGATTTCGTGATCTGTGCGTTTGTCGGATCGTTCCGCGACGACGCCTTGACCAGGTCCCACCAGGGCACTGCCTGCTTTCAGGAACAATCCCAGATCGTCAACCGTTTTGACCGGCATGCCGAAGGTGATTTCATCGTCGTTGTTAGCTTCGGCCTGATGCAGCAGATAATTTACCGGTGCGCCGATGATCTTGCCGGGGTTGGCAATAGGGGAAAGCAAACAGATGTCAGACAAGGCATATTCTTTTGCCCCATCACGCAGGCGCATCATCTCAGCTGTCACCAGCTCCAGATTGGCAATGAAGGCATCACCCCGCGGCAGGGGCCAGCGCAGATCCGGCAAAATGTCGGCGGCTGCAGTAACATCAAGGACCCGGTTTTTATCCACCAGGCCCAGTTTATTATCGTCAAATCGACAGAACTTCATAATCAGTACCAGTATCAATCTTGGTCAGGATATCCGGTCAAATGTACCGCATATCCTGACATGATCAATATCTGACCTGATGTCTGACGATCTCGTCAGCAAACCGGAAATCAGGCAGCCTGTTTTTTCTTCTGGCCCTTGAAACGACGGGGACCAAGCTTGCGGGTTGGCTTGCCTGACTTGTCAAACTTGCCGCCTTTGCCAGGTTTGCTGAACTTGGCACCCTTTTCGGTGAAAGGTTTGCCGGTCTTTTTGGCCTTGGCGGGCTTGTCGTCTTTGGACGGTGCCTTGGCGTTGGCAACTTTGGCCTTCAGGCTGTTGATAGCCATGGGATCGACGTCAAACACTTCGTCGAAATTCCGCGGGCCTTTACGCTTCTTGGCTTTAGGCGCATCGACCTTGGCTTTTGAGGCGTCATATTTGTTGGCTTTTGGTGCATCATATTTATTGGCAGCAAATTCTTTCGCCGGTCCTTCGGGGCGAAACTTGCGGCCCGGCTTGCGACCCTCGGCTGGCGCTGGCGCACTCGCCGCGTCGGACTTTGGCAACTCGCCTGCAAACTTGCGGTTCGGGTTATAGCTGTTACCTGTCGAAGGCTCATGCCTGCCGAAGGATTTACCAGAGAACTTGCGACCTGGCTTGCCCTTGTTCTTTTTGCTATTTCTGTCCGACCACGAACCACTTTCGTCATGATAGGGATGGTCAATATCGACAGCAACTTTTTGGCTGAGCAGGCGTTCAACACCGCGCAGCAAGTTGACGTCTGTATTGCTGCAGATGGAGAAAGCCCGGCCCTTGGCACCGGCGCGACCGGTACGGCCAACGCGGTGAATATAAGCATCAGCTTCCATAGGCATATCAAAATTGATCACATGGGAGATGTCTTTTACATCCAGGCCACGCGCGGCAACATCAGTCGCGACCAGAACATCGATCTTGCCATTGGTGAAATTGCGCAGCATTTTCTGGCGGATATTTTGTTTACGATCCCCATGGATTGAGTCGGCCTTGTAACCCGCTTCCTGTAATTCCTCGGCGATGGTTTCGGTCATGGATTTGGTGCGGACAAAAATCAGGGCGCGGCTAAATTCTTCGCGCTCCAGCAAATGCGTCAGCAATTTTCTCTTGTCGCCGTGCTTGCAACGGACAACCCGGTGATCGATTTCTTCGGCAACTGAATTTTCCCTTGCCACTTCGACAAAGACCGGGTTGTTCAGCAAACTTGCGGACAGCTTTTTGACGCCGGGGTTCATGGTCGCCGAAAACATAATGGTCTGGCGTTGCTTCGGCATGGAAGCTGCTACTTTGCGCACTTCATCGACAAAGCCCATGTCCAGCATGCGATCACATTCGTCCAGAACAAAAGTTGTGACCTTGTCCATGCGCAGTGAGCCGCGATCAATGTGGTCATGCATACGGCCTGGTGTGGCGATGACGATATGCACACCACGACGCAGGTCAAACAGCTGTTTGTTGTACGGCGCACCACCATAAATGACGGTGTAAAAAAGTTTTGAGCCTTGCTTGAAGGCGCGGACGGTATCACCGATTTGCTGGGCCAGTTCGCGGGTCGGGGCCAGGATCAGAACTTTGGGTGAACCAGGTTCAGGGCGTTCGTTCTCTTCGATCAACTTGTGCAGGATCGGCAGCAGGAACGCAGCGGTCTTGCCGCCACCTGTTTGCGCCGCACCCATAAGGTCATTGCCTTCCATCAAGGATGGAATGGCTGTGGACTGAATGTCGGTCGGGGCTGTAAAGCCCTGTTTATCAATGGCGGATAGAAGCGGAGCGCACAAATCAAGTGCGGCAAACGTTGTCATGTCGTTACCCTTGCGGTTATGGGATGGACTTGAGGTCCATCCGAATTCCGCAATGACGTCGGGCCTTGATACCCTGAACATACCCGATAAATCGGCCATGCCTTTCACGACGGAACACGTTACAAAAAAATCCCGCCAAAAGTCACGACAACAATCGCGCCAGCGGGAAGCGTGCTATATCGTTGGTTTTGTGCTTCAAGTCAAGCGAAACAGACAATAGCAA
>Ga0233429_1005188_pt1 | contig 10958 bp, 7 predicted proteins | sample SI_118_April2016_3_FD_179879 | JGI IMG/M metagenome (GOLD analysis project Ga0233429, IMG submission 179879) | Seawater microbial communities from Saanich Inlet, British Columbia, Canada - SI_118_April2016_135_MG | ecosystem: Environmental > Aquatic > Marine > Inlet | place: Canada: British... | reverse complement strand
TACTCTTTAAGCGCGCATAGCGATATTAATATTTTCTAAAAATTGCATGACTTGTAAACCCGCATTTTCATCATTCTTGGGTTTATCACCATCTTTCAGGCAGGAAATAAAATAGTCTACTTCATTTTCTATAGCTTGTTTGGAGGAAACCGTCAAAGTTTTAATTGAATTATTAGATGGGTATTCTAAGTTCCCACTTTTACTATCATAGGAAACTATTTTATTATTATAAAGTTTCAACTTATTACCGTTTATAGCCATATCATCCCAAAGAAGAATGGCTTTTTCACCAGCTATAAATATTTTACGTTCCTTTATTGGGCATAACATATTGTTAATAATGTCCGCATTAAATCCATTTGGGTAAATTATTGAGACCACTGCGGTATCTTCCAAAGGATTAATGATATGTGCTGTTCCAGAGGCTTTTATGTTTATAGGTTTTTGTTCACCAAAAAGATCTAATAAAATATAAGCATCATGGTACATCAGGTGCCCTAAAATATTTATATCGCTTTGAAACCTTCCAAAATCTGCTCTTGTCGAATGAAAATGAAATAATTTTCCCAGGTCTTGATTACGGATAATTTCTTTTACGACTTGATACTCTGGGGTAAACAAAAAAGTATGATCTACCATTATTTGTAAATCACATTGTTTATTTATTTCAACCAGTTCCTTGGCCTGTTCTAAATTTAATGCGAAGGGTTTTTCAACAAAAATATGTTTACCTGAAAGTAACCCTTTTTTTACCAGATCATAATGTGATTTTCCTTGGGTGGCGATAATTACAAAATCAATATCAGGGTCAGAAAATATACTTTCAGCATTTTGGCTTACTTGGCTTGAAGGCGAAATAGTTAAGGCACTTTCTAATTTGGAAGGGTTTCGATCGCAAATTATTTTTATCTCAACATCACTATGAGAACTGAAATTGCGCAGCAATATGGGTCCCCAATATCCATAACCGATCAATCCAGCTTTAAAAATCATTTGGAATTCTTCTGCAATGGGTGATTTGCAAGATTTGCCTCCGATAATCCTGTCTCTGTGATCCTGCTTCTAAAAGGAAGGGGTTAAATGAAGACCAGAGATTTATGTATGGAATTTAGGGAGTATAAGCAAATTAATCAAGAAAAATACTTCTTAAGCCGTTAAGTTTAGAGAGTCTGATTATTATCGACAGTTTGAGAAAAAACTTCAGAGAACCTAATACGACAGCAAAATAAATCATATAATATATGTAATAGTGCTTATTATGCAATGCTATAATGCGGGAAGAACTTGAGCAATTAATTTGCAAAATATGAGAACAAAAACGACATTAATTAACCCTCAGCAAATTTTCAGCAAGGGTCAAGTTGCAGCCGGCCTGACTCCCCCCTTGGGTGTAGCCTATTTGGCTTCTTTCCTCATTGGAAACGACTATCCCGTCCAAATCATTGACGCATTAGGAGAAGACCCACATGAAATCAATTCTTTTGAAAAAGGGTCTTTTTTAAGAGGGTTAAAAGTGTCAGAAATTATCAGAAGAATTGATTCTGACACCAATTTGGTGGGGATTTCTAACTTGTTTTCCTTTGCTTACCCGGCGGTCGAAGTGCTGTGTCAGGAAATTCGCAAGGCATATCCTGAAAAGAAAATAGTGTTAGGGGGTCCTCACCCTTCTGCTCTTTATGATGAAATACTAAAAAATGTTCCAGAAGTTGATTTTGTAGCCATAGGAGAAGGTGAAGAAAGCTTATTGGGACTGGTAAATTATTTGGATGGAAAGTTAGAATTAAACGAGCTTTCAGGGTTGGCTACTCGGGATAAATCTGGGAACATTATTGTATTAAATTCAAGTAAAAGAATTAAAAACTTAAATCAGGATAATATACCTTTTCCAGCTCGACATTTGTTACCGATGGAAAATTATATTCAGGCTCAAGAAGGACATGGGCCTTCCTCAGGGAGGTGGACCTCAATTTTAAGCTCCAGAGGTTGCCCATACGGATGCACCTTTTGCGAATCAAGAAGAACAGTATGGATAGCGAGAACCCCAATGGATGTTGTCGATGAAATGGAATATTGCCTTAAAGAGTGGGGAATAAATGAATTTCATTTTGAAGACGATAACATGACCATAAATAAAGAGCGTTTGATTGGAATTTGCGATGAAATTCTTGATCGTGACCTAAATATAAAATGGCAGACCCCTAATGGAATTCGGGCGAGTGTGACAGATAGTGAAATGCTTACCAAAATGAGGGAAAGTGGTTGCCTTCATGTTACTTTGGCCCCGGAAACCGGATCAGAAAGAGTCCTAAAAGAAATTATTGAGAAAGGTAAAGATTTTGACTTGGCTCAACTAAAAGATTGTGGGGCTTTGGCGCATAATTTGGGATTGAAAGTGGCAGCGTATTTTATTATTGGGCTTCCGGGAGAAACTCGCAGCGAGGTTCAAGAAACTATAAATTACGCCAAGGAACTAGCTAAATGCGGGATTGATGAAGTGGCTTTTGGTTTATTTATTCCATTACCGGGTACTCCATTATGGAAAGTTGCTAAAAAGAAAAACCAGGAAATGGATTTCCTTGATCTTTTAGCAGTTGGGGACATGAACAAGGCCGTATCCTGGAACGATTATATGGACGCGGAAGAGCTCAATTCCCTAAGGCTCAAAGCTTATATAGGATTCCATTTAACGAGGATGATCTATCACCCACTTTTATTTATGAAATCTTTTTTCAATGTAATGCGAAATATTGAGGAAACGAAGACCGAAAGAACATTGCTTCAATTTATAAAACATTTCGGAATTAAAAAGAAATCTACAAAAAAGACAGATATTGGGTTGGCTTCATATCCCTATGATTCTTCGTCTACTGTGAAGACCATTTTGCAAAGTAAGCCACATTATGCTTATGGCCACAGCCTTTTAAAAACTTTACGTTTCTGGAAAAAAGAAACCTTTAATTCGAAAAACTAATAGAACTGCGTACCGGGAAAAATATTTAACTATTTGCTGTTTTATAGAAACCAGTCCTCAAAAAATATTAAACTCACCCGTTTTCAAGCAATGAACAAAAAAGATCTTAAAGTTACTTTGGTGCGTGGCCCGCTGGTTTTCAGGGAGGGCGCCGTAAATAATGAAGCGACCACGGCTATAGGAATGGCCTATGTTGATGGGTTTCTTCGTTCAGAAGGCTATGAAACAACTTGGGTGGATGCTATTGCAGAGGGGTTGAACGAAATTTGGGCACCTGAAAAATATCCCGGGTTCAATTGCCAAGGTCTTACCTTTAATGAAATATTAAACCGTATTCCAGAATCTACAGATGTAATTGGTTTTTCTGGAATGTTTTCGGGGGAGTGGCCTGTTTACCGTGACCTGATTAACCTGATAAAACAAAAATTTCCTAATATTCTTTTTGTTGGCGGGGGCGAACATTTTACTGCTCTTCCAGAATATAGTCTTCGGGATTGTCCAGCCTTGGATGTCTGTGTACTGGGAGAAGGAGAGCAAACATTCTTTAATTTATTGGAAGCCTATACAGCAAAAAGAGACTTCAAGGAAGTGGAAGGAATTGCTTTTATTGATTCCTCAAATACCTTTATCGGAAGTCAGGAAGCTCCACCACGAATAAGAAAAATTGATGAAATAGGGTGGCCCTATTGGCCGGAAAATTATTTGGAAAAGTTTTGGAGCGCTGGAAAATCTTATGGGGTGACGTCTGAAAGGGATATGCCTTTTTTAGTTTCCAGAGGTTGCCCTTACCGATGCACCTTTTGCTCAAGCCCTCAGATGTGGACTACCCGTTATATTTTGAGAGATGTTGAGGATGCGATTAAAGAAATTAAATTTTATATTAAAAAATATAATATAACGAGCCTGCAATTTTATGACTTGACTGCTATAACAAAAAAAGGTTGGATCGTTGAGTTTTGCCGGAGGATGATTGAAGAAAATATTAATATCAAATGGTCCTTGCCCAGCGGAACTCGCAGCGAAGTATTAGATCGAGAAGTGCTGGAATTACTAAGTAAAACAGGTTGTAATTACCTTGTTTATGCACCGGAAAGTGCATCCCCAGATACGCTTGTCCATATCAAGAAAAAAATCCACCTCGATCAAATGGAGGAATCCATTTTCGAGGCCAAGCGACAAAATATTATAGTTAGAACTAATTTGATAATTGGTTTTCCTCATGAAACCTGGTTCGATATTTTTAAGACGCTTGCATTTGGAATTAAAATGGCTATTAAGGGTGTGGACGAAGTTCCAGTATTTATTTTTTCTCCTTACCCAGGCACAGAAATTTTTCGCAAACTCTTTACCGATGGAAATTTAAAAATTGGGGATGATTATTTTTTACAACTCACCTCGCTCAACAGTGATTATTTATCCTGGAATGTAATTTGTAGTAATCCGCGAATTAATTGGAGAGTTTTAGGTTTTGTTCGAACAGTTTTTATATTAACGAATTATTTCATCAGTTATATTTGTCATCCTTTGCGTATCTTTAGAACGATAAAAAATATATTATCGGAAAATATATCTGCAACGGTGTTCGAACATCGATTAAAAGATATGTTTAGAAGAAAAAAAGCCCCATCTTCATATTCCCCTTAAAGCATCCATCTCTTGAGTGAAAAAATTTTATATTGAACCTAATGTAAAACCGAAATAAACCACGTAGGTGTTTTCATTCTTAATGGCTTTGTCAAATAACCAAATAAAACATCCAGTTTTGGAGCAAACTACATGACTTTGGCATCAAAAATTTTTACGAAGAATTCTTTTCGGTTGATTCTGGGCATTATTTTTTTGGCAGGTATTGTGATGCTTCCTTCAAGGGTCCCAGCCTGGCTTGATGGTTTGCCTTGGAATGGTGTAGCAGAAACTTGGGTGGTTCTAGCCATCATTCCCTTTTTGTTTGCTCTAGGTAGGAGGTTTTTGTCATTTAAGTATTCTATTTTTTTTCTTGCGGGAATATTGGTAGTGAAAATCATCCTGTATTCTGGGGCACCTGCAGGGGGATGGCTGGTGAAAGCATACCCAAAAATGAGCCAAGAAGAATTATTTTATGACACCGGATATTGTGTGTATTTCAAAGATGTGTGCAAGCGTCAGGAACCTCGCCACATGATGGGTAAATTTAACCTTTTGACTAGTGAAGGCTGGGTCAAAACTTTTGCGACCACATGGAATCAGAATGCATCAGGAATCCTTCAGAAACCTTGGAGGGAGAAAATGGACTTTCCCTTAGATTGGGCCATTCCTCTTTCGGTTAAAAGGTACGAAGATTTGAATCCGATTTATGAAATTGAGGGAACTCTGTTTGTGCCGGAGGGAAAACAATTTGCTTTGATTGCAGAAGGGGTTGAAGAGGGGAGTTTGCTAGCAAAAAATAAGGAAGGTAAAGATGTTGTTCTTTTCCCAGTAAAAAGTTTTGCAGAAGTGAAACAGGTAGCACTTTTGCCTGAAGGAAAATGGAGGGTGTCAGGCAAGCTAAAATACAAGGGAGCTCAATGGTCTCTTATTCCAGTATGGGTTGAGTCTAATCAAGCTGTGATCTCTAATATGAGCCGAGGAAGTTTTTGGCAGGATGAGTCTGTTTTATCTCTAGATTCAAATACCATAGCATTCTATAAAGGTTTGAGTTGGGTGAGTGATGCATTGATGTGCCTGTTTTTTCTGGCGTGGGCAATATGGACAGCGGGTATTTTGGTTAAGGAGCAGGTGCTTACGTTGCCATTGGCTGGCTTTAGTTCATTAATTCTTTTTGTTTCAATATTTTTTGGCCCAATGATTGATAAGGTTTTAAAAATGGTCAATCAGGTGGATGTGACAAAAATTTCTCATCTAGGTGTATCAACCATCTTTGCAGGTTTAGGATTTCTTTTCTGGACCTACATCAAAAAAGATTACCGAATTTTTCACTCTAGCCGAATTGTACGAAGTACATTTGTATTTTTCGGACTCCCTTCACTAGTGTTCTTTCTGCATACCTGGGGACATAAAATTGGGCAGTGGTATGTGTTTGTTGCGGGAAATGATATGACAGGCTATCAATTTTTTTCACGTCGAATCGTAGTCGGAGGTGAATGGTTTACCGGGGGAGAGTCAGCTGTGATGGGCAGGGAATTGTATCCTTATGTAAGGGCTCTCGCAGGTGGATTATTTGGACAGTCTGTAGTTTCCTGGTCAATGTTTGATGTTTGGTGTGTATTGGGGGCAGCCACCCTTCTCGGAAGCTTGGCTTTAAAGTTTCGAATGCCTCCTCTTACAGCTTTTTTAACCAGTATGGCCTACCTTTGTATGACCTTTAATGGGAGTTATAGATATTGTATTGGTCAGGGGATGAGTGAGAACACAGCAATGTTGTTCCTGTTTCTAGCTGCCTGGTTTTTGCTTCAAGCCCGTGAAAGCGGCAGGATTAATATTTTTCTGGCTACCCTTTGCGGCATTCTTGGATATTGGGGACGACAAGATCATTTGGGTGTTATCGCGGCTATAGCTTTATTAACCCTTGAACCAGTTAAGGGTCCAACTGGAGGATGGAAGGAGTATTGGGAGCGCTTTAAAATAGGTTGGCATCGACTGGCTTATTATTGGACAGGTGGAATAGTTATAGGCGTTGGCCTAGTTTGTTGGCGGAACTGGGTTCTTGAGGCAGGTTTCTTCATTGCCGGTAAAGGTCACCCACGCTTTGAAGACGAGGGTGTTACTCCATTGTGGCACTTCTATGAGATAATAACCGGCAATAACTGGCCCATTCCTATGTCTATATCAGCGTATTTTTTGGCCTCAGGCTTATTTGTTGCATTACTAGCGTTGGTTTGGCGTCCTAAACCACTCTTCAACTTCCCGCTGAGTTTTGGAATAGCCTTTTTGGGGTTGTTTGCTCCCTATATTTTTGTGTCAACGATAGCCTATTCGCCTCGCTGGAGTTTACACTTTCTTCCTCTGGCTCTTCTTTCGTTAATGATCTTTTTGAACAATGTTTTTAAGGAAAATCGAATAATTTTAAAATTTAATGAAAAAAATTAATATTCTTTCCTTAGGACAAAAAGTTCTATCAAGGTTCTCACCACGGAAAAGAAATAAAAAATTTGTCCTTCAAGCCGTTCTAATGATATATGTTTCAGTACAAACCATCGTATTTGAAACGAAATAATAAATATTTAGAATTTCGGTCAGTTTTGGGGATTGAACAAATTTGGAATTTTTATATTACTCAAATATTGAGCCTTAGAGATAACAGGTTCTTGACTTTTTCGAGGAACTGGATAACTATCATAAATACACGAGGAAGTAGGAAGGGCCAATTGGTTTAAGGCGGTGGTTTTGAAAACTGTTGAACGAAGGTTCAATGGGATAGAATCTTACTCCCTCCACGAATAATTAAATAAATTTCCCAATAAAATCAGTTGTTTAAAAAAATTCGCTGAATATTCTCAGCGTCCAAATAAACTGGAGAGGTGGCCGAGCTGGCTTAAGGCGCACGCCTGCTAAGTGTGTGTGGGTTTACTCTCACCGAGGGTTCGAATCCCTCCCTCTCCGCCATCCTTTATAATGAGTAAGGTAAAAGATTTGACACGTTTAATTAAAAATAGAATTTGGCTGATACTTGTGTTGTCGGTGTTCATCGGATGCACCCATGAAAGCAAGGAAGACATTGCAGACTTGCCTACGACCGATATAAATAAACTGAATGTTTCCCAGTTTGAAGGGTCCCGATCAAAACCTGCTCAGCAGGTGGATGCTGATTATGCTGGCAAGCCGGTAGACGAAAACCACCCCAATGTTCAGGAAGCGGTCAAAGTAGAGCGGGCCATTGATGTGCCGGGTGGGGTAAAAGGTAAGTGGAAAGCGGTCAAGCTTCTGATCAAGAATAAAAAGGATGAAGAACGCAATGAAATGAAGACCGTCACTCTGGGATCCAGTTTTGAGTTGGAAGATTCCGGAATCAGGGTTACAGTGGGGCCGTTTTTGCCTAATTTTGTAATGAGCCAAAATGCTTACACGTCAAACGGAAATGAGTTGACCAACCCCGCTATTCAATTAGTGGTTGAACAAAATGGCAAGACCCTTTATACAGGGTGGGCATTCGCAAAATATCCCACAATGTATGCGTTCGAGCATGAAGACTATGCTCTGCAATTGATGGATTATATACCTATTGATGTATCCTGATTTTTAATTGGGATCCTATCCCAATATGCGCCCATGGCTCAGCTGGATAGAGCGACGGTTTGCGGAACCGTAGGTCGCAGGTTCGAGTCCTGCTGGGCGCACTCTTTTCTCCCCACCCACTCCTGTGGATGGGAATGAGCAACAATTTATCTATTTAGCCGAGATAACTCCTTGCTGACCAGATTAAGCTATTTACCCCTGCGGGGCACAAGGTTAATGAAGAATATCACGGCTACTGGCTCCACGCCGAGTGGCAACTTTAAGATTGTTCTGGGCATCGGCATAGTCTGGTTTCAGTTCTAGAGCTTTCTCAAATTGTATAATCGCTTCCTCAGTATTCCCTTCAGACAGTAAGGCTACCCCTAAATTATTGTAAGCATCGACAAAATCCGGTTTGGTACGGATTGAAATTTCGTATTGAATAATGGCTTCTTGGGTTTTGCTCTGGGCGAGAAGGGTGTTGGCCAGATTGTAAGAGGCCCGGGGAAAATCAGGCTTGATGCGAATCGCTTCCCGATAATGTATCAGAGCTTCCTCGACTTTTTGTTCATTGATGAAAACGTTTGCAAGATTGTAATGAGCCATCCAGGCATTGGGATTTTTTTGAACCGTATCACTCCATAGGGTGAAGTCATTTTTATAAATAGAAATCTGTTTCGAGCTTAAATGTCCGAGACCGAGTAAAAGCAAAATGGCAAATAAGGGCAAGCTTTTCCCCGCTAACCGGGCTACTCCAACGATAGCGATAAGCAGGATTCCGATTGAAGGGAGATATTGAAAGTGGTCCGAGACCAGTGAAAATCGCATGAAGTAGATATTAAAAAATCCTAAAGCAGGAAGAACCGAACCAGCAAAAAATAAAACAGCGGTCAAGGGACCTCGGCCGATATTTTTTCTAAGAGCCCATAAAACCAGAATAAAAAATAAAAATGTTAAAGGATAAAGGTATTGCCACCAAACCGAGTCGTCAATGCTCCACATGGGGTAGATAAAAATAATCGGAGACGGCCAAATCAATTTCCCGATATAAAACCAAAGAGCTTGGCCGGCAATTATAAATCGGTCCCAGAAAGAATAATTCCATTCAGGTCCTAAAGCTCCGGCGTTTACTTTTTCCAGCCAAATGGTCAAAGTAGCCAAACCAAGCCCGATCATAAAATAGGGCACCATGAGCCGGATAGTTTTCAGGTCGATGTGGTTTTGTTTCCACCATATAAGTAAAAGGATAACCGCGGGTAGAGTGCAGGTAACGCTTTTGCCAAAAAGCGCACAGATAAAGAAAAATAATGAGAGGCCATAAAGTAGACCCGAACGTTTTGGGTTTTCGCTGGAGTCAACCGATTGTCCCGAAAAATAAAATCGCAGGAAGGTGTAAAGCGATAATAGATAAAAAAATCCTGAAAGAAGATTTTTTCTCTCCGTGATCCAGGCTACCGACTCGACATGAACGGGATGGAGAGCAAAAACTGCGGAAACCAACCAGGCGGCAGGAATACCTAAAAATACCAGAATGCGCCACAGTACGATGGTGTTCATGGTATGGAGCAGGACGTTGTCAATGTGGTATCCCAAAGGGTTCAAACCCCAGAGTCGGTGCTCTATCCAAAAGCTGGTGGAAATCAGCGGATAATATTGTTGAGTGGACCGCACATCCAGCCAGAGAGGTTTTAGTCCATCAGGATTGATTACAAAAGGATTATCAGTTAAATGGCGGTCATCGTCCCAGATGAATCCGTACTCAAGAACGGGGAAATAAACGGTGAACAGAAGTAGGGTCAGCAGGCCAGCGCCCACGATCCAGGAAAATCTATGAGTTTTAAAAAGTGAGGTTATTTCCATTTCCAGTTTTCGGGGGGTTGATTTTGATTCAGGCAAAAGACAGTTTGTCAGTGCGCGAAAGCCAATCTTGACTTTACTGGTAGACCTTCATATCGTGTTCTTGCGCGCGTAATGGCTAACCTTGGAATTTACCCTTTTAGGGCATGAAGATAATGAGGGAATACCACCCGTGCCTTGGATGGGTAAAACGACCCGCCATTATTTTAACAGGTTTTGAGGCAGGGTGTCTCAGTTCCGACGGAGTAAAGGGCGAACAATGGATAGGGGAAAAGGGTTTAAAATTATTCTGATTTTTATGACCATCGCCTGGGTAGTAGGGGCCTGGATGATTTATAGCTATTCAGGAAGCCTCGGGCCAGGTTCTTATATGGGACTCGCTATGATTGGGATGACCTGGACCGTTTGGAGAATTATGTATTAAAAGGAATGGAATTTTTTGGCCCAATTTGGAGGTTCTCCGCTCCAAGAATATTGAAAATAAAGAGCCTGAGCTTTTTTGAAGCGGAATTAACCTTGAAACTTGGAGCAGATAAAATTAGAATACAGCACGCTTTAATTGTGGTCGGGAACTTGGTCGCCAGATAAAGCGATTTGTAGTGGAGAGGTGGCCGAGCGGTTGAAGGCGCACGCTTGGAAAGCGTGTGTAGGTTTACCCCTACCGAGGGTTCGAATCCCTCCCTCTCCGCCACCCTCTAAAAGTAGGGAAAATAAGCAATAGGTACTTGGGCCGAAAGAACGCTTGCCCACAGTATAAAACATAGTATTTGCCAGCAGAGACATTTGAATATATTGGCAGTTTTGTTGGGCCTCACGCAACGTGGCTTTGTGAAATCCGTCAGGTCCGGAAGGAAGCAGCGGTAGCAAAATCCCATGTGTGCTGTGAGTTACCCAGCAATTCTGCCTCTAAATAGCATATCCAGGCGACCTGCAATCAGCG
>Ga0233429_1005177_pt1 | contig 10973 bp, 6 predicted proteins | sample SI_118_April2016_3_FD_179879 | JGI IMG/M metagenome (GOLD analysis project Ga0233429, IMG submission 179879) | Seawater microbial communities from Saanich Inlet, British Columbia, Canada - SI_118_April2016_135_MG | ecosystem: Environmental > Aquatic > Marine > Inlet | place: Canada: British... | reverse complement strand
TGGTCGACAGGTTCGTTGCTATCGCAAAAACCATATTCCCAATCAGTATAGTTATTCACCCGGATTGAATGAACGATACTACTTTAAGGGCGGACCGGGACTTCCGGTGTTCGATACGGATCACGGTCGTATTGGTTGTCTTATTTGTTATGAACGTTCATTCCCCGAAGCCTGGCGTGTGCTGGCATTGCATGGCGCAGAAATCGTCTTCGTGCCAACCGCCGCATGGGGCGCATACCGGGCCGACAGTTGGGGCTTCGAATTAAGAACAGCCGCTGTTCAGAATGGTGTTTTTGTTGTCGCACCCAATAAAGGCGGCGTTGAAGTTACAGAAGGTGACCGGCCGTTCTATGGCAAGAGCGTCGTCTTCAGTCCGATGGGTGATTTACTGGCTGATGGCCCAGAAAAGGAAGGGCCCGCGACGTTCTTCGCCACGCTGGATATCTCGGAAGTCTATCGTCATGGCAAGCGCTACACGTTCTTCAGGGATCGCAGACCCGAACTTTATGGCTCTTTGGGCGATGTCTCACGAAATGTCTATTAAGGGATAAGGATATGGACGTAGGAGTTTTCCTTGGTACTCAGCATCCCGGTGAAGCCGATATGCGCCAGGAGTTCGAAAATCATCTGGAACAGACACGAGCAATTCGTGATGCGGGATTCGATGCCTTATGGTTGGCGCAGCATTATCTGACCCATCCCGATCAGTTTTTCCAGACGACACCTTTGCTGGCGCGGCTGGCAGCCGAAACCGGTGATATGAAGGTTGGCACCAACATCCTCGTTTTGCCGCTGCATAACATCGTTGATATTGCCGAACAATATGCGACCCTGGATATCATAACCGGTGGTCGCCTGATTGTCGGGGTCGCCTTGGGCTACCGCGAAAAAGAATATGAAAACTTCGGCGTCGTAAAGAAAACCCGTGGGCGTCTGTTCAGTGAACAGGTCGATGCCCTGAAATTGTTATGGGAACAGGACGATGCCTGCTTCGAGGGTGAGTTCATCAATTTTGAAGGACTTTCGATCAGGCCCAAATCACTTCAAAAACCACGTCCTCCGCTTTGGATCGGTGCTGCGGCCAACCCCGGTATCAAACGGGCTGCCCTTAAGGGGGATGCCTGGATCGCAACGTCGATGACGACCATCAGCGCGATCAAGGAACAGGCTGATTATTATCGTCAGGTGCGCAAGGAAGCGGGCCTTGAGCCGAACAAGGGTTTCACCAAGTGTGTCGAGCTTTACGTCGCTGAAACTAGGGAGAAGGCCTTCGAGGAAGGTGCCCCGTATTTAGCTCACAAATACAAAGCCTACTATTCCTGGGGGATGGGCAAGAACGTGCCGGGTGAATCCGGCGAGGATTTATCCATGGAGGAATTAGTGAAAGATCGCTTCGTGATCGGCTCACCAGAGGATTGCATCAAAGGTTGTCAGGCGCACAGGGACGAGCTGGGCTGCGACCACCTGCTCGTGCGTATGAACTTTCCAGGGATACCCCAACAGCACGTCATGAAGGCAATCCGTTTGTTCGGCGAGGAAGTTCTGCCGCACATCCGCTAAATGTAAGTTTTGGGAAAAAAATCGGAATTGGAAATTCCTGACAAAAATCGCCGGATTGAAAAATTTATCTTACTTTGTAGTGGAAACCTGACCGATGGATAAGTCCATGTCCCTTCCTGAAGCCGCCAGCGTCGTTGTCATTGGTGGCGGTGTAATGGGTTGCAGCGTGCTTTATCACCTTGCCAAAATGGGTGTGAAGGATGTTGTTCTGTTGGAACGCAAACAATTGACCTGCGGCACGACTTGGCATTCCGCCGCCCAGGTGCGTCAGTTGCGCTCGTCAAATAACATGACCGAACTTATCAAATATTCGACCGAACTGTATGCAGGGTTGGAAGCGGAAACAGGTCAGTCAACTGGTTGGATAAAAACTGGCAGCCTAGTGCTGGCCACAAATGAAGATCGCTTTACATTCATCAAACGCCAAGCCTCACTGGCCAAACTTTTCAATGTTGAAACCCACATCATTGACCAAAGCGAAGCGGCTGAAATGTGGCCGATGATGAATGCCGATGATGTTGTTGGCGCCATTTATTCCCCTGACGACGGGCGCGTGAACCCGTCCGATTTATGTGTAGCCTTAATCAAGGGTGCTAAAGCGAACGGCGCCCGGGTTTTTGAAGACAGCGAAGTCACCGGATTCGATATTGAAAATGGTCGGGTTGCCGCTGTGCGCACCGAACATGGCGACATTAAATGTGAAAAAGTGGTCAATTGCGCCGGGTTATGGGGGCGGCGCATCGGGGAAATGGCCGGTGTCACTGTGCCCTTGTACGCATGTGAACATTTCTACCTTCTTACCAAAGCAATTAAGGGTATGGGGGCGCACTTGCCAACATTGGCTGATCACGACAATTATCTGTATATGCGTGACGAAGTTGGCGGGCTGTTGGCGGGTTGTTTCGAGCCCAACGCCAAGGGTATTGCCCTGGATAAACTACCCCACGATTTTGCCTTCGATCTTTTGAACGAAGATTGGGATCATTTCGAGCCGATGATGATTAACGCGCTCCATCGCATTCCGGCGTTGGAAACGGCGGAAGTACGGATGCTTTTGAATGGCCCGGAAAGTTTTACGCCTGATGGAAACTTTTTGATTGGCGAAGCGCCTGAAGTAGGCGGTTTCTTCGTTGGTTGCGGGATGAATTCGGTTGGTATTGCAGCAGGCGGCGGCATGGGAAAAGCCCTGGCGCAATGGGTTGTCGCCGATGAAGCGCCCATGGATCTTTGGTCTGTCGATATTCGCCGCTTCGCCCGCTTCAGCGCTAATGAGCGTATGTTGAGTAAACGGGTGCCCGAAATGATGGGCCTGCATTATGTTGTTGGATATCCCGGCCGCGAACTGGAATCGGCCAGGGGCGTCCGCCGCAGTGCCTTACACGACCGCTTGGCCCAAAGTGGGGCGCAATTCGGTCTTCGCATGGGCTGGGAACGTGCCGATTGGTTTGCCGAAGATGGCGACCCCGTGCCGCCACCCCTGAAATATGGTGAGCCAGGATGGCATGATGCAGTTGGGCGAGAGTGTTTTGCCGCCCGGAACGGCGTTGCCCTCTTCGATCAATCATCTTTTGCAAAATTACTGTTACAGGGGCCAGATGCCGAGGCCGTCCTGCAGCGCTTGTGTGCCAATAACGTCGCAGTAGAACCGGGTCAAGTCGTCTATACGGCGATGCTCAATGATCGTGGTGGAATGGAAAGTGATTTCACGGCATTTCGTTTGGCCGGTGATCGCTACATGCTGATCACAGGGTCAAGCCAACCCGTCAGAGATAAAAACTGGATCGAGAAAAACTTGCTGGATGGTGAATTCGTGACCCTTACCGACATCACATCGTCATTGGCCGTGCTCAGTATCATGGGGCCCAAGTCACGAACTTTGCTGCAGCGCCTGACAGACACAGATATGGGAAATGATACTTTCCCCATGTTCACCAGCCGTGAAATCAGCTTGGGATACGCCACCGTTCGGGCCGCACGATTGTCCTATGTCGGCGAACTGGGTTGGGAACTATATGTTCCGGTCGAGATGGCGGCTGGCCTATATGATGAACTGATGGCCGCAGGCGAGGACTTAGGGTTACGCAATGCCGGGATGTTGGCGCTTGGGTCTCTCAGGGTAGAAAAAGGTTACCGGTCCTGGGGTCATGACATTACCCCCGACGAAACCCCATTGGAAGCCGGTCTTGGTTTCGCAGTAAAACTGAAAACCGATATTGCTTTCAAGGGTCGACAGGCGATAGAAGAACAAAAACAAGAAGGCCTAAACCAGCGGTTGGTTCACTTCAAGGTTGTTGACCCTTCCCTGCACCTGCTTGGTCATGAGCCAATCCTTCAACATGATAAAGTAATCGGACAAGTCACATCTGCAGCCTACAGCCACACTCTTGGGGCCTGTGCGGCAATGGGATATATCCAGCTGAATGGAAAAAATCCGGGGCAAATCATCGGGGAGGGCAATTTCAAGATAGAATATGCCGCAAAGACTTACCCTGCGGAAGCCGCGCTAGAACCACTATTTGACCCTAAAGGCGAACATATTCGGTGCTGAAGGTATCGGATCTATCCTGCGACAGTTGAAGACGTGATGCGAAGTTGTTCCGACTTAATCTAACACCGCTCCCTTAGCATCATCAAAATCTTAAATTATTCGACCCGTAACTCAATAAAATTGCCCATCTATTATATTTTCCTTGCCAAAGTGATATTGCCTTTCGGCTGCACGAACAAACTGGAGCTCTTTTTATGCCCGCAAAGCTGCAAAAAAACACCGCCAAAAAGAAGGTGCCTAGTCCGGCGCGAACAAAAAAAGTCGTTACGCGTTATAAACGTCTGTTGAAAGAGGCGGCAAGCCCTCACGAATGGGCTTTTGCCTGGCGCACCGAAATTAATCGTGGTGGTTTTCGGGCAGTCGACTTCCTCGCTGAAATGGTCATCGATATTAACAAATGCATTGGTTGCGCAGCCTGTGTCACCATTTGCCCGACTGACGTTTTTGATTATGCCGACGAGCGCCCGGTAAATGCCCGACCGGACAAATGTGTTTACTGCATCCTCTGTGCCGAAGTCTGCCCAGTCTTGCGCCCAACCGATTCCGGGTTGTCCAATGATCTGGGTCTCCTTAAGCCGGTCAAAAATGACGGCTATGGCCCTTATGCTTACGGAGTTTATGCACGGGCAACCGACCCCGAATTTCTTGAGAAAGGCCAGGACGGAGGCATGGTTTCAGCTCTCCTTATCCATGGCTTGGAAAAGGGTGACCTGGGTGGCGCCGTGCTTGGCGATGTGCTCGAAGATAATATCCAAATCGGGCGCCATACCTTGGCAAAAAACCGGAAGTCGGTCCTGGCTTGTGCTGGTTCACGTTACACCTATTCCCCCAATACGATGGCCCTTCAGGAAGCGGTCAGAGACAATGTAAAACCGGTGGCCGTTGTTGGCGTGCCTTGCCAGGTGAGCGGTGTCCGTATGCAACAGAACGCCAAGGTTTGGCTCGGCGGGAAGAAATGGTATCGCGATAATATTTCGCTGGTGATCGGCCTTTTTTGCTCAGAGGCATTTACGCACGAAAGTATTGATAAGCTTGGCGAGATGCTTGATGTAGATCCTAAACGTATCAAGAATATCAATATTAAAGGCAAGGTGGTGATTACCCTTGATGATGGAGAAGTCCGCACTGCGTCCTTGAAACAATATCGTGCGTTTGCGCGCCCCGCCTGCCTCTATTGTCTCGACTACAGCGTTGAGAATGCCGATATCTGCGCGGGGGGTATTGGACTTGATGCCTGGACATACACTCTCGTTCGTACCAAGGCAGGCCACGAGGCATTTCAGGCGGCAATCGATGACGGTTGGATTGAAACCCGTCCTCTCGCGGACGATCCAAATGGTGAATTCCTTCTGAAAAAGCTGTCCTCAAACAAGAAAAAAAACCGCCCTGAACCTGCGCTAATGCCTAGCTTGGCTGAACGAGAGGCGCTCGGACATATTGACCCAAAGACATTCTATACCAGCGGCCCTGGCGCGCCACCCAAGGATGACGAACCAACGGGGGGGGTGACTTAACTTGATCTGAAGGATGAAATTGACAACCAAACAGTGTCAAGCTAACTGCGCAGGCGCAGTCAGAGTACGGTAAACTCTACTTCCGCAACCTCACACCCCCAACCTCCACGCCCTTTTTTGCTGATTTATTGTCGTAAATGAAACACCGCCGTTTTTGCTTGCGGGGTAAAGCATAATCCCGGATATAATCCCGGTGACATTTTAATTTTTAAGAATTTCAAAGCGAGGGCATGATCATGGCAAAGGCCAGCAACGACCAGCATTCCAACCCGAAAAGCGATATTGAAATTGCCCAGGGTGCAACCATGCTTCCCATAACGAAAGTCGCGGCTGACAAGCTGGGTATCGGGCATGAGCATCTGGAGCCTTACGGCCAGTACAAGGCAAAATTGTCGCTGGATTACATTGATTCCTTAAACAAGAAAAAGGACGGCAAGCTGATCCTGGTGACGGCCATTTCCCCGACCACGGCCGGGGAAGGCAAGACGACAACAACCGTTGGCCTGGGGGACGGTCTGAACCGCATTGGTAAAAGGGCGATCATGTGCCTGCGTGAGCCAAGCCTTGGCCCCTGTTTTGGCATGAAGGGCGGCGCCGCTGGCGGCGGTTTCGCCCAGGTCGTTCCCATGGAAGATATCAATCTTCATTTTACCGGTGATTTCCACGCCATAGGCGCCGCCAACAACCTGCTGGCGGCGATGATTGACAATCACGTCTATTGGCACGAAAACGACAAAACACTGCTTGATAACCGGCGTATCACCTGGCGTCGCGCCGTCGACATGAACGACCGCTCGCTGCGCGATATCGTCACCTCGCTGGGTGGCGTCGCTAACGGTGCGCCCCGCCAGGGCGGCTTCGACATCACGGTGGCTTCCGAAGTGATGGCAATTTTATGCCTGTCCAAGGACCTGACCGACCTGCAGCGCCGTCTTGGTAATATCATCGTCGGCTATTCGCGGGAACGTAAACCCGTTACCGCTAAGGATTTGAAGGCGTCAGGGGCGATGTCGGCACTGCTCAAGGATGCCATCAAGCCGAACCTGGTGCAAACCATGGAAAACAACCCGGCATTCATTCACGGCGGGCCGTTCGCCAACATCGCCCATGGCTGTAACACCATCATGGCGACACAGACGGCCTTGAAACTGGGTGAGTACGTGGTCACAGAGGCGGGCTTCGGTGCCGATCTGGGAGCCGAGAAATTCTTCGATATCAAATGCCGCAAGGCCGGCCTGAAGCCTGATCTTGTCGTTCTGGTGGCAACCATAAGGGCCTTGAAGATGCACGGCGGCGTTAAGAAAACAGATCTGAAGGCGGAAAATTTGGAAGCCCTGGAGGCAGGCTTCGTCAATTTGGAAAGGCACGTCTCGAATATTTCGCACTTCGGCATGAAAACCGTTGTCGCCATCAATAAATTTTCCTCTGACACGGCGGCGGAAGTTGAAATGGTCAAACAGAAATGCGCCGAACTGGGAGTCGAAGCCGTCGAATCCGATCACTGGGGCAACGGTGGCGCCGGGGCCGAAGATCTGGCCCGGGCGGTTGTCGCCAAAATCGAGAAGGCGGAATCAAATTTCCATCCCCTGTATCCCGATGAAATGACCCTGTGGAACAAAATTCGCACCATCGCCACGTCCCTTTACGGGGCCGAAGACATCATCGCCGACAAGAAAATTCGCGAACAGATCAATGGTCTGCAAAAGGATTACGGGCATTTCCCGATCTGTATCGCCAAGACCCAATACAGTTTTTCGACCGATCCCGATTTATATGGCGCGCCAACCGGCCACGCTGTGCCAATCCGCGAGGTTCGGCTTTCGGGCGGGGCGGAATTCCTGGTCGTCGTCTGCGGCGATATCATGACCATGCCGGGCTTGCCACGTGTTCCCGCAGCGACCAACATTCACATCGACAAGGATGGCCTTATCGCCGGACTTTTCTAGTTCCCGAACAACCCGCCCAGGCTTTTGCCGATGCTTTCAAGCGGGTTGTCGCTTTTCTTTTCGGTTGGCGCGGGTGGGGGCGCACTGCCTGACTGGGATTTAGGGGCTTCGGCAGTTTTCATAGCGCCCGGGACAACCTTCTTTCCGGCAAGGGCAGGGGTGCAGTAGTCGGTGTTGTCGGTTTGGGCAACGGTCTCCTTGGCTACTTTTTCGACCAGCAGGGATAATCCCAGGGTGGCGATAGCAGCCCCTGTGCGGGCCGCTCCGGCGACCACATTGCCGGCAGCCCCTGCCATGTCCACATGCCAGTCGGGTTTGGCGAAGGTGCCGGAAATATCAACCGGAACCATGGCCACCGTCGCCAGATTGGCTTTCTTTGAACGTGGATCAACGCGCAGTTTCAGGGTTTCATTAGCCAGATTGGCGCTGCCTGAACCGATAACGGAAATACCACCGGTTTCAAAAACAATGGCGTGTGCGCCAGCCATTCCCTTGTTGATGTTGAACTGAACCACAGCACAACGGATCGCCTTGTCGTCCTGGCTGTCAAAAACATTGAGCATGTCGGTGGAGATAATGTTGAGCGCACCGCTCTCAAGCCTGCCATCCTTGACCTGAACACGGGTTTTGCCGTTCAGACCGGCCATCAATTGACGGACCGACAGGCCGGAACCGGAAACATCGACATTCACATCAACCTTGCCCGTGGCCATGTCGCCAAGGCCCTGCTGGACAAGGATTTGCCCGTAGTCGATCTGTTTGCCACTGATTTTTGCTTTCAGGGCCGCCGTTGCCCGGGAGGCATCGAGCAGCACGTTGGCGTTAATCCTGCCACCGGCAACAACCGCGCCCAAGGGGTCAACACTCAGGCGGCCGTTCTTCAAGCTCAATTTTAGCGTGACGTTGGTGATATCCATGCCCTGAACGATCACCTTGGCGGCATCGAAGGCGACTTTCGCATCTGCGGCCTTAAGGCCATCCAGCGGCAACGGATCGCCCGGGAAAACCCTTCCGTCACTGGCTTTTGTCGGTGCAGGCGCCGCCGGTTTGTCTGATTTGGGCAGCAGTTCATCAAGATTCAGGGTATCGGTTTTTAGCGCCACATCGACAGCCGGGCGGGCACCGCCCAGATCAGCCGCAACCCTGCCTGTCAGCGCAAGCGGACCAAGGGAAAGGTCAAGGTCAGCCAGGGAAATTTTAGTCGGTCCATCCAGTTTCAGCTGTGAGTTGATTTTGAAGGCTCCCTTTATGGGCAGGTCCATGCCCTTAAGGCTGGGTTCCAGCGCCGCCGCTGCGGCCAGGGTTTCATCGAGAGAACCACCGCTGACGCTTAGTTTCAGATCGGCCATGGGTGCGCCATCCGGTGCGCCAAGTTTGCCTTCAAGGCCAATGGCGACTTTAAGGGCGGCAATGTCGAGCTTGACCGGGAACATACCGCCACCACCGATGGCGCCAATGGAACCCAGCTGACCGTCGACGCTAAAGGCCTGATTGTTGATATTTCCTTTAACCATCAGATCGAGGGGGGCGCTCAAACCGCCCGATTTCAAATCGACGGTGTCCAGCTTAAGGGCGTATTGCTGTCCTGCCTGGGCGTCCTTGTAGGTAACGGTGACATCTTTAATGCTGACGCTGTTTACCACCGGCAAAACAACGTCGCCCTCACTTGGGGCCGTCGGGGCTTTTGTCGCCGGCGCTCCGAAATCCCAGTTGGCTTTGCCGGACTTGTCCTTTTCCGCCAAAAGCTCAACCCCTTGCAGGGTCACCTGATTGATTTTTATTTCACCCGACAGCAGTGGCATCAGCGACATTTCGGCGGCGAAATGCTTGATCGAAACCATGTTGGGACTTGATCCCCAGGGGGCGTTGGCAAAGCTGACGCCATCGACAGAAATACTGGGAGTCAGCGAAATGGAAAGGTCCAGATCCCCGGCGATGGTCAAATCACGCCCGGTCGCGGCCTTGGCCTGTTCGGCAATCACACCCTTGTATTGATTGAAATCGATTGATTTGATGATGGCGACCCCGGCGATGACGAGGGCGATTAACAACACGCCAATGGCGGATAAGATCTTTATGGCCTTGCTCATGGGGGTCCTCCGAACATTTTTTTTATTTCACAATTATTATAGGCCCGAAATGTAGGGGAATCCACATGCCGGATTCAGGGCGTGTAGCTAATCCTGTAAATCACCCCCTGCCGGTCATCGGAAATCAGCAGGGAACCGTCAGGCAATTCATTGATATCGACCGGCCGTCCCCATGCTAGCAACCCTTCGGTGAAAGGCTCCCACGATTGGGCCCGGCCCTTTTCATCAAAGCGCACCCGGGCCACCCGGTAGCCATCTGGAATGGACCTGTTCCATGATCCGTGATGGGCGACGAAGGCATCACCGCGCATGTCCGCTGGAAACATCCCGCCTTTGTAGAAGTGCAAACCCAATGGTGCGACATGGGCGCTAAAGGTTAAATCCGGCTGGACGGCGCTCGCCGGGGGGGCTTGGTTGGAAAATTCATCGGTGCGGGCATCACCGCCACCGAAAAACGGATAACCGAAGTGAAGGCCTGCTTTCTCTGCCCGGTTCAATTCTTCGGGGGGCAGGTCGTCACCCATTTGATCCGCACCATTGTCGGTGAAATGAAGGGCTCCGCTTAGGGGGTGAAAATCCATGCCGACTGAATTGCGAATACCGCGTGCGAAAATGGCCGGGTCTGAGCCATCGGGGTTCATGCGGATAATGACTCCCTGATTGCCTTCAGGCATGCAGATATTACAGGGCGAACCGGCGCTCACATAAAGCTTGCCATCGGGACCGAAGGCAAGGTCACGGCGACCATGCCAGCCACTATCGGTCAGGTCGTCGAAAATAGTTTCTGGGCGGGCTTTGCTGAGCGCTTGCAGGCTGTCGCCCCGGTAGCGGCTGATCCGGTGCTGCTCGCCCACATACAAATAACCATCCCGCCAGGCGACCCCGTGGGGAACCGTGAGACCGGCCTTTAAAAGCAGGGTCTTGCCGGCTTTTTCACCGGCAAAGGGAATGCCGTAGACGGCGTGATCCGTGGAACCGGCAAAAACCGTCTTTAGTTCAGTTGAAACCGTGATCGCACGGACACCGGGGGCGCTTGCGAATATTTCAATGGAGAATCCCGGTGGCAGGCGAACCTCGCTCAAGCGATCATTTGTACCTGCGCAAGCCGTCGAACTGATGAGCGCCAGGCCAAACAAGCCACCAATCAATCTTTGCAGGAATTTACCACCCATAATCATTAACCTTGGTATTATCACCCATTCGGATAAAAATGATCTGATTCCAGAAAAAATATAAAGGATTACGGGTTGAACCGGAAGCTAAGACGCCAACAAGCAAAAATGAACAAGAAGGCCGGGGGTGCGGATAGCCAGGA
>Ga0233429_1005175_pt1 | contig 10977 bp, 15 predicted proteins | sample SI_118_April2016_3_FD_179879 | JGI IMG/M metagenome (GOLD analysis project Ga0233429, IMG submission 179879) | Seawater microbial communities from Saanich Inlet, British Columbia, Canada - SI_118_April2016_135_MG | ecosystem: Environmental > Aquatic > Marine > Inlet | place: Canada: British... | reverse complement strand
GGAAAAGGATGGTTTCTAAATTTGGTAATTGTTATGGCATTAAAGATTTAGAAGAACTTGATGATGAAGAAAGGAGTGAATATCAAGATATAGGTACGCTTAAAGAAGTAATAAGAGATTGTTTTACACCTGAAAAGACCAATAAAAGGCTTTTCAGAATTGTAATGGAAATGGTCAAGATTGGCTTGATCGATTTTGAATTTTTATGATTTTTGAAAAAGGAGAATTGTTATGAAAGTAGACGGTATTGTTGCAAGTGATGTAAGTATTATTCCAGACAAAGGCGTGGGCTTTCAAGTCATGGTAATGGATCTTGGAATAACTCTTAGTTGTTTTGTTCCACAGGACAAATTGAACGGAGAAGCTAAATTGAAGATGGGTGACAATGTTATTGCTGACATGCGCAGGCCTTACGCATCTGGAAGAGATGTAAAGTTCAATATCGATTCTGTGAAACTGAATAATAATACAGTTCAAAAGACACATAAAGTGTAAAGGTTGCGAGTGCAGCCGGAGGGATACGGTATCTAATCCATTGTTGATAATGCCGTGTCCCTCTTAATCTTTTCAACCTAGATAGAAAGTAGAATAAATATGACCGATAATTTGACAACTAAAACTAAACATGGTGGTTTGTTAACTTTTTATCTAGGTTTCTCTGCTCTATTATTTGGAATTCTATACTCATTCTATTCAATCGGTTTTGTAAATAGATATTTTAACTTTGTCATTAAATGTTTGGGGTGTGAGTAATGTTCATAGCTGCTTTTGGGGATTGGGGCACAGTCTGGGAAGTTAACACCGTTCAAGTAACTGGTAACCCAATGTTTGATTATTTTTTTACTTTAGTTTTGTTATTTGGAACGATCTCGATGATGTGTGGCTGGCTATTTAAAATTATAACTAGGAGCTAAAAATGGCAGTTACAAATTATGATTGTGCTGATTTATCTGAAGTGATTATCTCGTCAAGTAGTTTTGACGGAACTCTTAAGTTTGTGGATGATCTTGATGTTGTAATTGGGAAGATGGATATGGCAACAGGCATGTCTCCTGTTACTTTTATGTGTTCTGGAAGTTTGAATATAAAGGCTCCATTGGATTCATACCATATTTTCCTTTCTACGGTTTCACTCCAGGGAGTATGGTCAGAAAATTTTCTAATGGGTTTGGCTGGTTTAGCCTGTGGGTTCTTAATGTCGTATGTATTTGTTAAATATGCTGTTTAACTTTTGTTTTATGAAAGGGGGTGATTAACTTGATTAGATGGGAAAGTGTAAAGAATTTTTGCAGTTCAGTAGTTAATAAGTTGAAGTTGAAAGTTATTGCTACGGTTGGTGTTGTTAGTGCTGGCGTAATAGCATTTTCAAACAGGGTTGCACAAGCAGCGTTAGACTTAACTGGCGTTGCTGTCGACACTACACCAGTGTTCAGTATGGCTTTAATAGTCATAACAGGTTTGGCTGCTATATGGGCCATTTGGAAAACAATTGGTTTGATTCGTGCCAGATAATTGGCATGGATGTATGTGCTGGTTTTCTAGAGGCTGGCACATACTTTTTAGACAATTATTCATTAAAATATCATGATTAAAAAAATCTCAATAATTTCATTCTTAACGGTTTCAATTTTGTTCAGCTCTTTTTATGTTAAGCAGAAAAGGGCAGAAGCTATTTTCCCTTTTGTTGCATATGTTGCAATATCCGCTGTTGTTTCTTTGTCAGTAGGTGCTTATTTATATATGCAAAATTCATCTTCTTCCACTCTTTATGAAAAGGCAGAAATAACGGCCATTGATGCTACTGCTGGTGCAGTAAGTTTTGAGTTTATGGATCATGATGGTGATGGTTCAGAAGATTATGTCGTTTATGCATCTAATTTGCCATTTTATCCAACTGAAGATATTAGTGATCTTAGTAATTTTACATTTAATAATATTGTTGGTGGTTGGAATGGTAGTGGTTTGTCATTGTCGGAAAGATTAGCTTATGTTGATAATTATGCACAACAATTTGGTTATTATTCACAAATAGATTATTATATTTATTCGATTGTAGATGGTACTACCTCTGTTAGATATATTGATTTTGATGGAATAGACGGTAATGGAGGCAGTAGTGTCGAAGCAGATGGTGGGATGATGATTTATGATTTACCAATTAATAATCTTGGTTATGAATATACTGGTGATATTGGTGGTAGTAATGTAACTATATATGAATATTCTGAAGATGTTCCTGTTGTAGAAACTTGTTTTGATGGAATTATTAATCAAGATGAAACTGGTGTTGATTGTGGTGGTGTATGTACTCCATGTCCTATACCTGAAACTTGTGTTGATAATATTATGAATCAAGATGAAACAGGTATTGATTATGGTGGTGTATGCGGTACTGATGATCCAGTTGCTGCTCCTGCTGAGAATTTTACTGATACTAATCAAGATGGAGTTGATGACCTTTCCGGTCTTGATGCTACAGGAAGTATTACGGTAGCTAGTCCAGGTGATGCAGATGGTTCAACATATGATACAAGTCTTCCAGGAGATATTTCAGAAGTAGGTGAAACTGATTGGACTGGCCTCATAACAGGATATCTTGCAACTAATCCTTTAGTACTATTAGCAACAGGGAGTTCAATTAATCTATCTGGTGAAGAATGTACATTGACGGCTAATGTATTTAATTCCGATATAGTTCTAGATTTTTGTTCTGTGGAAGGATTGATTGATTTAATAGGCACTTTCGTATTGGGTCTAATGGCAATACGATCAGTTTTTATAGCGATGGGAATATAATATGCCAGCACTACTATCATGGTTACTTTCAGCGTTTGGTTCTATGGTCGGCTACAGTGTCGTAAGATTTACGGCAATGAAGGTCTTTATATGGGTATTGATGATAACTGTAGTTCCGGTGCTCTTTAGTAGGATTATTTATATGCTCATTGAGGGCGTTATGGGGACAATGAACAGTATCGATGGTGCCTATGGTATTAGTAGTACTGTTATCAATTTTACAGGCATTGCAGCATGGTTAGCATTGCATTTAAGGATTGTTGAGGGCTTCTCTTTAATAATGTCCGCTGTAGCTTTTAGGATGGCTATACGGATGATACCCTTTGTGAGATTATAAAATGAATAGAATTTTACAAAATAAAAAAGTTAATATTAAAATTTATCATCTCAGCAAAAGAGATGCGTATGACAGACTTAATAAAGTCGTTAGCCTTACCTGTTGTATAGAATTACTTAAGAAGGACTTATTGAGGGGCTGGGTCAGCTATGACGTTCACCAGAGAAATTAATTATACATACCTGAGCTTTTAGTAAAAAACCCGAAACGAAAATCACAAATCCTTTTTGTTTCGGGTTTTTTATGATCGCTTTTAATCATACACGTTTCTAGAAGTTTATAAAGCATGACAAAAGTGCCTTATCTTTGTTGTGATTTTTTAACTTCTGGAAATTTCCTTATTGAAAAGGAGACTAATAAAATGCGTAGAAAAATTGCTGTCTTAGTATTGGTAATATGCTTTTTTACTACGGGATGTTCTTTCTTAAATAAGAAACCGGTAAAAAAGCTTTTTACCAATACGGCTAAAACAAAAAATGCTGAGAGGTGGCAATGGAAAGTTAAAGATGGTAAGGCAAAAGCAGAGCTTAAAAAAGGCGGTATTGATGTCGATATACAATTTGACCAGGTGGATCTGAAAGATGTAGTTAGCCTTCTGATGGGAATTGTCAAAGAGAACTTTATAGTTGTTGGCGATCTGTCTGGTTCTGTAGATATCGAGATTAAAGGAAAGTATAAGAGAAAAGAAATAATAAAAATGGTTCGCACTATTGTTAATAGCAACGGATATGAAATTACAAAAGATGGTGTTCTGTACAGGATATACAGCATTGAAGAATTAGATGATATTAGCATTAGAACGCTAGCTAATGATTCGAATAACATTTATATATATCATCTTCAATATGAAACAGCAGGACATGTTGTCACATTGCTAAAAGATGTATTTCAAGAACTGGAAATAACATCACATAAAGATATCAACATGATTGTAATTAAATCTAGCGTGGAAGATTACAAAAAAGTAAGAGAGGTTATTAAAACGATTGATAAACGTCCTAAGCAGGTTCTTGTTGAATTCACAATTATGGAAGTGACTTTGACCAATGGACTAAAATATGGAGTAGAGTACTTTATTCGTAAAAATCTTGATCGTGGTGGGAATGTTTCTCTATTGCCATCTGGTATTGTGACCGGTGGTGGAAGTGTTATTGGTGATGGAATAAAGGCTTTTACGTTTCATCGTGATTTTGATTCATTTGTAACGCTGTTAAGATCAGAAAGTAAAGTAGAGATATTGTCTAAACCTAATGTATTAGTTCAGGACGGTAAGCAGTCAACAATTAAAATAGGTCGTGAAGAACCGATTAAAACAGGAACAACAGTTTCCGCAAATGGTTTAGCATCGGAAACTATAGTTTATAGAGATGTGGGAGTAATACTTAAAGTAAAAGTAGACGTTGAAGAAAACAATATTGTCAAGTTAGAGTTGACCCAAGAGATTAGTGATGTAGCAACCCCTGTTGTAAATCCCTTAATCGAATCCCCCTCATTCACTACAAAATTAATTCAAATGAGTACGCTAGTTAATGATGGCCAGAAAATATACATTGGAGGCCTGATGGAGACCGTAGAAGAAAATAGAATCAAAAAGATTCCGCTACTTGGTGATATACCGTATTTAGGCAAAGTATTTAGATCAGAAGACAATGTTAAAACTAAAACAGAATTAATATTACTACTGTCTGTTGATGTATTAAATAAAGAAAGTGATTTTAAAAGGCAGAAGATCAAATACGTAAGAAAGGCTTAAAACATGGCTATTAGAATAATAGAAGGAAAGATTGGTTCCGGAAAAACATATTACGCTGTTCACCATGTATTTAGATCGTGGTACAAATGGAGTGATGAAACTGATGAATGGATCCCTAAAAACAGTGATATTGAAATAAAAGTATACACAAATATAAAGAAAATGAAACTTGGATATGATTTGAATCTTGCTATTGAAGAAGCCGGAGGTTTGAACCCTTTCTTTACAGAAGAATATCAAGAACGATTTAGTGAAAATTGTAATGCTATATATATAATTGATGAAGCGCAGTCTTACGATCTTTTCCACAGAAGCTACAAGGATAAGCAGGTATTTACATTTTTCCAAAAGAGCCGTCATATAGGCATAGATATCTATTTAATTACCCAGGACGTACAAAGCCTTGCAAAAGAGCTTAGATCGTTAGCTGAGTACCATATAGTAGCAGTACAGAGGACTAAATCGATTGGAAACCTTTTTACATATAAATTTTATGCAGGTAAGGATTGTTTTAAGACGAAGCGAATAAAAAAAGACAATAAAGTATTCAGTTTGTACAGATCAATGATAGAGAAGGAGGCTGAAAAGATTAATAGTGCAGTACTTAAATATATCATTATGTTTGTTGTAATTATTAGTCTTGCAGGAGTGATGTTCAAATTTGTTTTTCTGAATATTATTCTTGGTATGGGTAAAAGTACTTCTCAGGATCTAAAGCAAGAAATAGTGAAAAGCATTAATGAGGATCCTATTCAAACTTCCGAGGGTCTAAATAATGATGATATGTATAGAATTATTGGTGTTGTCGAAGATCACTATATTGTTAAGACTCATAAAGGACTAAAAAGAGTGAAAATTTCTGGTGATGATAGGAAAAGTATTAATGATGAAATAATAATTAAAGGATTATAATTGGGAGTAGCAATACATTCATAAGGATTGAGCCTTGTTTTGTAATACAGGATTTGAGGTGTACAAAAAATTATTGAAAGACTCTATAACTCTGTTTTAGTTCCATTACTTTATAATAGTAAGTCATTCAGCTTCAATCTGATTCTAGCCAGAGCAGATTCTATCTTTCCGTCAAAATACAGTTCGACTTTGTTTAAATCTAAACAATCCTCATCATCGTGTTTAAATATTTTAATTCTTTCCTTGATAATGTTTTCAATTTTATCTTTTCTATTGCCTTGTGTTGGGATAACACCACCAATTATCAGATACGTCTCTTTAGTAATTTGAAAATTTGTTGAATTTTTTTTATTGATAGCAACCCCAACTTGATTACACATTGCAATTGAAAAGATATCTCCAATTATTTTTTTTGGTGAGGATTCTCTTTCTTCTATTTCGATTAAAACTTTTACATTGCCATCGGAATCTGCAATAAAAAGGTCAATATCTGCTAGCCTGTTAACATTTCCTACAGAGGTTCCATAAAAGCCCTTACACGCGAATACATTTTTATTTTTATTTTTATCGCCGTGATCATAATATATTATGTTTTCCCGTCCATATTTTTTGGTAATTTCTTCTCCAAAAGCACCGGTTTCCCCACCTGGTTTCATATCTTAAATCCTCCTAATAATATCTAACTGATAGTTTTTTACTATGTTATATTCATAAAGCCCCTGACTGCAAAAGCACAACAAATGCATCAGGAGACATGCCCCAACAGCCATAAGCCATATTTTCTTTTTTTTCTAAGATTTCCAAGAAATAAGCAATATCGACACAAGCAACATCATTACCATCTTTAACATATGATGTAGACTCTATAGAAATTATCATACCGCTATTGTCAACACACTGAATAGTGATAAACCCTTGTCTTTCCTTTTCGATTTCATTCAGATCATAGCCTTCAACCTCTAAGGCAGTTGCGCTAAAAGTAACTGTAGCAACAACTACACCTTCGCCTAAAACAGGCATGTCCTTCCATTCAACATTTTTTACCTGTGGATGACTACCAAAAAGCTCTCCAATCGGTTTTGTCGTATTACGAAAAATTAGAGTTTGTGCTGTGTTACTTGATGCAAGAGTATTATTCGTTATACTGTTAGCTATATGGCTTACCGTATCATTTGTTTCAGTAAAGGTGTATGTTGATAATGCATAACACGGTATACTTAAAAAGAAAACAAGCAAAGCACTTTTCCAAGAAAAATTTTGCTTGCCTACTGGTAATTCTGAGTTAGCTTTAAGCCCGCAATAGATCCCAACAGCAATAAATGCATAAGGAATCAAAGTTATTAACAAAAGCAAAATCCCTTTGCCCAGCTTGCCATACCCAGTATAGTAAAATCCATGAAATAAAAGTGCTAACCAATTAAAACCTCTTCTCAATATTTCCCCACAATGAGGACATATCCTTGCTGATTTCGCTACTTCTTTTCCACATGTCATGCAATCTGTCAAATTTTTGTTTTCTTGCATAATGGCCCCCTTATAGCAATTTACAAGTGCAATTTGTAAAACCTTAGCAACGATATACAGATGTTGTTTGTTTCGAATATAATAGTTTATATTACCTAAAAGGATTCTTCAAGTGTTGAGACTGCGATTTTTTATTGTGAACATATGTATATTTTGATGCGGCGCTCAAGATTGCCGTAGAGGGAAATAATCTTCTTGCTCCACTCCCTCCTGACTTTTTATCCACGTTTTCTAGTGTTAAAAGGAAATGATTATTTACTACCGAATAAACCATCTAAAAACTTATTTTTATCAAGTTCGGATTGCCACTTTTGATGCCTTTTTACAGATTCTATCCTTTTCTGTGGTGGAAACGACAAAAACCTACTCGTCTCTATTGGCCCTAACTTTTCCATTAAAATATCAACACCTTGTTTCAGCAATTTTTCGTCTTTTATATATTGACCTTGCTTCACCTCAAGTTCTCCTTTGTACAAAAGTTTACAGGATTAACAGCTTCCATATTAATGCCTTCTAATTTACGGACTTTTTTTAACAATTTGTCATCGCAGGTAATAAAGTAATCTGCCGATGTTTCAGCAAATGCTACATGGGCCGCATCAGCGATTCCAAAATTTAAGGAATATAAATCTTCAGTTCTTTTTTTAATTTCATTCAATTGGAATGATGGTTTTTTGCCGTATCTATTTAACAAAACGGTTAATTCTATACGTTCATATATATCCTCTATAGCTTCAATCTCCTTGAAATGTACAGGAGATACAATAATCTCAAAAGTTCTATCCTGAATACTTTTTAAGATTAGGTAGTATGCATCGGTTTCAAGACGTATTCGCATCATAGATTGATTATCAAATGGACGGCATAAAGTGCAAACGTCTAAATATATTCTTTTCATTCTTATGTTATTATGTCATTTTGTTGTGTTGGCTAATGACGACTAGCAAACTCATTTATTGTTTCTGTACAGTAACGGATTTTAATAGTATATCAGAATTGTTTCAAGTGTATTCTTTATAATCACATAGCAGTATAGTATCTTTTGCACAAAGCCGTGTCATCGCTTTTTGATGGGAGAGAATGATTAATATCAAGATCGCTCAATTTGTGATAAATGTTTCCGGCGGAAACTAGTTTGCATTCCATAACTAAATATTATTATTCTGTGCTATATTTATCAACATGCTCAGAGGTATTTAATACAAAATACAAGAAATGGGGGATTAATGAAGAGTACATCCACAAACAAGAACAAACCAGGAAAATTCTTTTGGTGGTCACACTTAGTATCAATTGATGTATTAACCCGCAAAACCCATAAACAACCTCCAAAAATTATAAATACGCTTCATATGTTAAGAGATAGCACTGCATGCCTATATTTATTTGAATTACTTAAAGGAAAATATGATTTTGGAGGCATATTATACAACATGCCTCCAAAACTTTATAAAAGACAAAAACCGAAAGTCTCGCAATTGTCACATCTATCACATGATGATCTTATTTTGCATACAACACGTCCCGCAATGAACGATAATAAGGAAAATGACAGGAGATGGTTATTCAAAAGCGGTTTGGAGTTAGAGAATATAATATTTCAGAACATGAGTAAGTTCTTCATTTATTGCAACAGACAGTACATTATATTGTCCAAAGAAATAAAGTATGATGGGCCTTATCGGGCAATAAAATTCAACTTCAAAACCGATTCTTATATTGCATGCAATGCAAATGTAGAAGATCAGCTAAGCCTGGAAAGAATAAGCCAAAAGAAAAATGCTTCCAAATCAAATAAAACGGTTGGTTACATTGTATACATTCCTAATCTTATTGATGAAAATGCTGAAGATATTGATACTCCAGGTTTTTTGTCAGTGTTTAGCCTTAATGGCACAATGACTCTGGTTTGGTCATATTTAGTTTTGACTAGATATTCTGACCGGATAAAGGAGGTAATCTCTTCCAAAAAACCAAGAATTATTTTAGCAGAGTTTAAACCAGAAATATCCAATGATTCAATCCCTAATGATTTATCATTTGTTGATTCTATAGAATGTGAAACAAAAATTGATGCATCTTTTTAGTTAAACAAATGAAAAATGAATTAAATGATAAATATGAGGTAAGTAGAGAAAGATATGTGAATATCAAAGCTGCTTCACAGTATACATCTCTCCCAGTAAAGACATTATACGAATGGGCTGGCACTGGACGGATTCCTTCGGTCAAGATAGGTCGCCGTGTACTTTTTGATCTTCATGATATAGATATTGTAATGGATTCGTTCAAGCGTTCCACTAATCATTGTGAGATGATCGCTAATAAAATCATTGGAGACCTTCGTGGTAATGATATATAATGCTGCCGATAGCGACATACAGACACAATCAGGCTTCGGGAAAGGATATATAAATGTTTAAACGAAGCGGTATCTGGTGGACGTGCATTAGTCACAACGGTAGAAAGATTCAAAAAAGTCTTGAAACCTCTGACAAAAAACTTGCGAAAGCAATAGAGGCTAAGATCAGGACTGAGATTGTTGAGGGAAAGTATTATGAGAAATTGATAGGACAGCGCAAAACCTTCAAGGATATGATGGATAGGTTTATGAAGGATTATGCTCCTACAGTTTCAATGAATACTCAAGAAGGATACAAGTATTATTTGAAAAATCTTAACAGGTTTTTTGGTAATCCGGGGTTGATGTTTATAACACCTAAGATTGTCGCAAAATATAAATTGTATCGCAGAGATAACGGAGCAAGTCCCTCAACCGTAAATCGTGAGCTTTATATGCTTTCGAAGGCTTTCAATCTAGCAGTTAAAGAGTGGGAGTGGCTTAAGGACAATCCTGTTTCCAGAGTACAGAAGGAACGGGAACACAATGAAGTTGACAGGTGGCTGACAGAGGATGAAGAGAGGAGGCTTCTTGGAAATAGTCCTGACTGGTTACGTGAGATAATAGTTTTTGCATTGAACACAGGTTTACGACAGGATGAATTGCTGTCCCTTGAGTGGTGCCGTGTAAATCTACAGCGTAAAACTATTATCATACAAAAGACTAAGAATAATAGGCCCAATACTCTACCTTTGAATAGTATTGCTCTGAACGTTCTTTTGAAAAAGCATGAATGTAAGGTAAGAAGCCTTAAGAATGATCTTGTGTTTAGCAGTCAGGCAGGCACAAAGATTGGCAAACGCAACCTGATAAGGGCATTTGCCCAGGCATTAGAGAAGGCGGAGATTAAGGATTTTACATTTCATTGTCTTCGCCACACATTTGCCACAAGATTAGCCCAGAATGGTGTAGATATTTACAAAATAGCGAAGCTCTTAAATCATAAAGACCTGAAGAATACGCAACGCTATTCGCACCATTGTCCGGAAAGTTTAATGGTAGGTGTCCAGATTCTGGAAAAGTTTGACTACAATCCTACTACAATGGCTCAAAATGGTGGTTGAAAGTAGTTCTTATTTTGTCGTAAGTCCTTGTATGATAATATGGGCGATACTGGACTCGAACCAGTGACCCCTTGCTTGTCGAGTAAGAACAAGCCAATTTTATTAATATTCTAAGTGCTTTATTTTACGTCTGTTATGATGCTATCACCTATTACACATAAGGTTACAACAAAATCTTAATTCTGGTAGT
>Ga0233429_1005149_pt1 | contig 11037 bp, 21 predicted proteins | sample SI_118_April2016_3_FD_179879 | JGI IMG/M metagenome (GOLD analysis project Ga0233429, IMG submission 179879) | Seawater microbial communities from Saanich Inlet, British Columbia, Canada - SI_118_April2016_135_MG | ecosystem: Environmental > Aquatic > Marine > Inlet | place: Canada: British... | reverse complement strand
GTGGTTCACAGTCCACCGAAAGAACAAAGGGTGGCACGCTTGCAATCGAGGACCTTATTGCCTTCTCCACCTGGGAGGGCACCGAGAACGTTGCCGTGAGCCTCAAGCTCCTGACCGGCGACAACAATATACACGGCAGCTTTACTAACCTCGTTGAGGGGCTAAACGATCATGGTACTATCGTGTACATTGTCGGAAGGAAGCGTGGCGACCAGTTATCTATTGAGTCATTCGACATAACGAGAAAGAACTTTGTTGAACTGCTTATGTCAAATATCCGGAACAAAACCAAAGAAGAACTGTTCAGTTCGGGCACGAAAAACTACAGCCAAGTTCAAAGATCCCTTCTTAGGGCACCAACTTGGGAAGAGGAGTATATTATCTTGCAGCAAACTTCAGGATATAGCGCCAAGTGGAGGAAGAAGAAACAGTCTGAACGGGATGCTGCCGAGATGTCCTCAGGTGCCGAGATGTCCTCGGAAGAGCTACCAACTCAGGAGTCTAAAGTTACTTACACCGTAGACGACAACCGCCGCCTTCTTTCAGAAGCATCTGGTGGCGATGGCGGAAAGCAGTGGTCCCTTTCTGTCACTGCTCTTGAGAAAGCAGTAACTCTATCAAGATGGCAGTCCCTTGGCACCTTGCCATCTACTACCGACGGGATCGTGAAGGTCGCTGAGATATACGCCGACAAGCTCTCGGACGACCTCGCATCTATTTTCGAGTCAGTCTCATCGTTGAGCGAAAATGTCAATGATTACTTTACCTACCCAGATAGATCAGAGGCCATCTCTTCGGCTAAGTCAGCGATTGACGACACGGCGAAGGTAGCTTCTAGCATCCAAGGAGACATCGCCGCTGGCGGCGACGCCGGCTCGGTATAAAGAAGGGATAACTCGCCCAAGATTTTTTCATCTCTTGCTATACATTAGGTAGCAAAGCGTGTATTATTATGAAGACCAAGGAATCTAACCGGTCGAAAGGAAAACGAGACATGAGCGACCATATCTTATTTGGCGGGGAGATCCGCCAGAAGCTCCTTAGTGGGGCAAACAAGCTGGCAGACGCAGTAGCGTCAACCCTTGGACCAAGGGGACAAAACGTAATCCTCTATAAAAGAGGAGAGGACCCCGTGATCACCAAAGACGGGGTAACCGTTGCAAGAGTTATAGAACTAGAAGATGATTACGAACAGGCTGCCGTAGAAGTCTTACGCCAAGCTGCCCTAGAGACAGAGAAGACCAGCGGTGACGGAACGACAACTAGCACTGTCTTGGCAAGGGCTATTATGGTCACCGCCAATAAGCACATCGCTGCTGGCGCATCATCCATAGATATTCAGCGAGGGATCAGCACTGCCTGCGAAGCCATCTGCGAGAAGATTACGGAGATGTCGCAACCTGTATCCAGTGAGGAAGAGATCCGCCACGTTGCCACAGTCTCAGCAAACGGGGATGAAGTCATTGGCAGTCTGATCGCTTCTGCCGTCGCCGCTGCCGGCAAGGACGGCTCCATCACGATTGAGGAGTCTCGATCATTACAGACTTCTTTAGATGTTGTCGAGGGTTTCCAGTTTGCCGGCGGGTTTGTTTCGCCACAGTTTGTGACTGACCCACGGCGAGCAGTAATTGAATATCGTGATGCTCTGGTCTTTGTAACAGACAGCACCCTTGACAACGTCGAGGAGATGCTACCGATACTGGAAGTGGCAGCGAGGGATGGCCGTCCATTCCTTATCATCGCTGAGGAGATTGAAGGGCAACTTCTCGCTGCCTTGATCGTCAACCGGATGCGAAACAATATGAAGATAGCCGCAGTCAAGGCTCCGAAGTATGGGGAAGAGCGCCGTGGTCTACTTGAGGATATTGCGATGGTCACGGGCGCAACCTTCTTCAGCAAGGACAGCGGACGTAAGCTTCGGGACGTGAAGCTCAAAGACTTGGGCTCTTGTAAGAGGGTCGAGATATCTAAGCGCCACACGGTCTTGGCTGACATTACAGCAGACCATGACAAGATAGATGAAAAGATTGAGTTCCTTAAGTCTTTGATGAAAGACACCGAGGATATTCACTCTGCTCAAACCATTCAGGAACGGATTACGAGGCTACAGTCTGCTGTGGCGATCATTCGTGTGGGCGGAGCCACAGAGATTGAGGTGACAGAGAAGAAGCACCGAGTTGAGGATGCGCTCGAAGCAGTCAAGTCAGCACAAGAAGAAGGCGTAGTCGCCGGTGGTGGGGCAGCCCTCTTGAAGGCTGCGAACACAGTTGAGCTTACGACCAGCAATCAGGATCAGAACCGAGGGGCACAAGCTCTTCTAGAAGCCTGCCTTGCGCCTATCACTCAAATCTTAAAGAACGCAGACATTTCTTCTGATATTGTTATTAACTCCTTGACCTATGATGGTCATGAAAAGAATGTTGGATTCAATGTTCGGACTGAAAAGTTTGAAGATCTAATCCAAACAGGGGTCATCGACCCCGCTAAAACGGTGAAGTGTGCCTTACGAAATGCTGCTAGCGCAGCAGGAACACTTCTCACAACTAATTGTGCTGTTCTAAAGAAAGGTGGTGGATAAAAGCTCTAGTCAGAGTCTATTTAGTACAGTCGGTTTCATACATAAAGGACCAGCTTTAGCTGGTCCTTTTTTATGGGGGAAGAAAAATGGATGTTAGAGAATACAATAAACTTCTAGAGAAGTTAGGGCGTATCGAAGACAAGGTTCTAAAAGCAAAGTCTCTGAACGGTGGGTTTGATACGCTACTGTCGGAAGTGGAGCACGTCAAGCACGCACAAACAGAGATCCTAGATAGCATCCGAGCAGTAAAGAGATCACTCTACGAGCCAGACTCAGGACTCTATAGCCGAGTCCAAGTGCTGGAGCTAGAGTCTGTCCGAAGAATGGAATATATTACAGAAACAAAACCAATGATAACTGAGCATCAGGAACTTATTATATGGAGAAAGCAGGCCGAGCGTGAGCTAGAAGACTATGAAGCTTTCCGAGTAGAAATGGCAGATCTGCGTAGCTGGAAGTCGGGAGTCTCCAAAGCCATTTGGTTTCTCGCCTTTGCTGCCGGCGGCATCTGGGTTAAGCAGCTTTTAGAAGTCGTAACCAACGGCTAGATATGGCATGCCTGCTTGTTGGCGTTTCAATGATCATCCCGGCACTTTATTACCGTGCCTGCTGGAAGTCCTCTGAGACGAGGCTAGGTAATATGAAGAAGAAGTTAGGTAATATGAAGAAGAATCAGCACCTCTGGGAGAATTGGGGAGAATAAGATGAAGAACTGGAAACCTTTATTTTTTGAGAACAGCAAGGTACCTGTGTGGTTATCATATCTAGCACCGATTGACATTGGGGCTATCACTCTTTTCTTTTTGGTGTTTAGCCGTGGAGAGATGAGCGAAGAAACGAAACGACACGAAACCATACACTTTCAGCAGATGCTAGAAACTCTAGTGCTGCCGTTCCTGATCCTCTATTTGTGGGACTATGCAAGGGGATATTTCAAATATTGTAGAGACGGTCGAGCAGCATACTTGAGCATCCGAGCAGAGCAAGAAGCATATGACAACGACCACGACGAGGACTACCTAAAAAATCGCTCTCGTTTTTCGTGGATAAGAAAATATAAAGTATAACAATAAAACTTGACATCCTGCCCATCTATGCTAATATAGTTATGGAGGAAAGACCCTTATGTCCTACTGGCACCAAATGCATCCCCGCCGCCCAAAGGCTGAACGCCTTGAAGTTGAGAACGGCGATGCTCGCTTTGAATCATTGATGGCTAAGAAGCTGTCCGAAAAGGATCGCAACTTTGCTGAGTCCCTCAAGCGTCAGTTCGAGGACGGTGGCAAGTTGAGCCCCAAACAGATTGAGTGTGTTGAGAAAATGGAGCAACGCTACTCCCCAGAATCGGTGCTACGCCGTGAGCACTGGGCACAGTCCTATAAAGCCGACCACCGTGAGACCGCTCTCATCGTTGCCCGCTACTATCGCACCACTACTTACTTCCGTGACTTGGCTACCAACATTGTGTTGGACGAAGACTTTATTCCAACCGAGCGTCAGTTTGAAGCTCTTACCAAGAACAAGTATGCCAAGAAGGCCATCGCTGTAGCGACCACCCCGCCAGCCTACCCCAAGGGTGCGCTCTGCAAGGTGCGTGCGAACATCAACTTGGTCTCGGATCGTCGTCTTCACGACCAGTTTGCCCTGGTTATGACCAACCACGCTACTGGGCTCTACGCTTCCTCAACCGTGCTTGTAAATGGCGAGAAGGTCATCCTTGAGGACCGCTGCTTGAAGGCAGCAAAAAGTAAAAGATAACTTAACAAAATCTTAGAAATAAGAGATAATCCTATTAAGGAGGATTTAGTATATGCGAGCAACAATTAAACTAGAGATGGATGTGGACAAGGTCGATCGGGCATTGTTTGCCCTCGCCCTAGAAGAAACCACCTATATCTTACAGGCAGTTGATCTGTTAGAATCGATGGGACCAACTGGCATGACACGAGGCATCAGCGATGCGCTGGACAAGCTATCAGGCGCTGCCGCCCAGCTAGCACAGTACCGTGACCTGTCGGTGGACTTTGAACGGGCAAAGACAGAGACTATTCTGCCTCGACCGGCTGAGCAGCCAGTAGAGGTCAGCGGTGATATGGTGAATAACATGAGAGATGTTCGGGAATCCTTGGATCGGATGAAAGGCTTCAGCGATTTTTTAGACTCTGCACAGGCATTGTCTCCGGACTCTTCTGGCGAAGGTGACATAAGTGAAGACGGGTGAGCTAGTGTACCTTCCGTCCGGCATAACACTGATTGATGATATCACGGTTAAAAACTGGATCACAACAGAAGAGCCAACCCTTGGCATAATTATATCCCCAGATTATAATGATGACGGAATTTACAGGCTAGTTCATGCACTCGGCTCGTCCTGGCTAACGAGGCAGATAGATACAATGACAATGATTAGACCACCCGAGAAGTCAGGCAAAAATAAGTGACCCAAAACCCTAGTTGGCTTGACTTGGTCTCTATGTTTAGTTCATCACGACTCACTCTCCTCGGGGAGGAAAATAAGTTGTATGACAAGGCTGCAACACGGAACTACTACCCCAGCACATCTGTAGACAAATATTCATTGAGACTCGTGTTCTTGAGTACTGTTTCAGAGAATTATCGTAACAGGACTCTCGACCGTCGGGGCAGGTTCTTATGGGCTCGGAACTTGCGCTACGAGGGCGTTGATGCTGACGGACTGCGGCAGATCTCTTTTACTCTTGACAAAGGATCGAAGAGGTTCACTGTATCAGAGTCTGAAGTCTTGTGCCTCCCGTCGAGGGCAGCGGTGAGAAGTAGCAGCAATAAACATAACTTTAATCCACCTCCTCTCGCTTACACTTCGTTCTCCTCTGTATTCGAGTACGATAACGCCTTGAGGCAACTTCATCGAAAGTCTGGAGTAGCTGACTACGAAACTTACGTGAGCACTTTGACCGCAGCATCGCCGTTCAAGCCGGGAACCTTGGTTTCCCCCCGCCTTGGGTACTTCTTGCCCAAACGGAGCAGTTTTGTAGGCGTCGCTTCCGCCGCCACCGACCAGTTTTTTGACGAGGTGCCATCTCTGCTATCTTCTGCCAACACGAGGGTAGAGTTTCTTGACACGCTCACTTCGGCGCTAGCATTCTCTGATAGCCTAGTGTACAAGACACCAATTGAGATCATAAAGGTTATCAGGGCATTCGGAGATTGGTGTTCTAGCTCCCGTGGATTTGAGCACCCATATGGCATTGTTCTGTCTAGAAATTACCAACCTCACCAGCGTTCTACCGGCAAAGAGTTTTACCGAGTTAACTTTGGCGGGACTATTTATGAAAAGGTAATGCCAATTCAAATGGAGGTTTTAAAATGAAGTTTCGAGTATATACTAAACGAGGTTGCCCCTATTGCACGATGGCAATCCAGCTACTGACAGAAAGTCAGAAAGAATTCGAGTGCTATTCGATGGATCGACAGCCGGAACTCCTAACAGAGATCAAGGATACTTACAAATGGTCAACAGTTCCCGTCGTTGTCGAGATTACCGAGGGAAGCGAGAGGTTCATTGGCGGGTATACAGACCTAAAAGAATACCTAGATAGTGGAAAACAAATCTTAAAAGGATAGAGGGAATATTATATGTTGTGGACAGTGAAGATGTCGCCGTTAATCAAAGAGATGGAGTTGCATAGCCAGCCCATCCTAATCCGAGTCAATAAGTTTGATGATAAGTCAGCAACCGAGTTTTCTCAAAAGATGGCAGCAGCCCATCGAACCGGGCAGAAGGTGATTCCTATTACCATAGACTCTTACGGGGGGCAGGTATACTCTCTGATGTCGATGATCTCAGCCATACGGTCATCTGAACTCCCAGTTGCTACAATCGTCGAAGGCAAGGCAATGTCCTGCGGGGCAGTTCTCCTCTCCTTCGGGGCCGAGGGCATGCGCTTCGCCGACCCAGATGCGACTGTGATGATTCACGATGTTAGCGGTGGTGCTTGGGGCAAGGTGGAAGAGATGAAGGCGGATGTTGCCGAAGCTGACCGACTTGATGAGAAAATATACGAGATGATGGCAACAAACTGCGGGAAGAAAGCGGACTATTTCAAGAAGAAGATCTTTCAGAAAAAGCATGCAGACTGGTTTATGACTGCGGAAGAGGCGAAGAAGCATAACCTAATCAATCATCTTCGAGTCCCCAAGCTCCGCATAGACGTTGCCGTGGATATCGACTTTGAATGAGGATAGGGGTGTTAGGTGTCTCAAACATATGGAGTAAAAGTATCCAGTCTAGAGGTCGGGCTAGATGCTCTTGGTGGCGAGTTGGACCATCTGCTCTCCCTGGTAGAATCACCGGATCCGGAATATAAGGTACAGGATGCCGTATTGTATTGCGAAGCCATCGCTACCTTTTCCGAGATGATAGAGTTTTTAGTTGGTGCTTTGAGCTTAAACGAAATAAGTCCTGACGGGGTTCATATTAAGATGTCGAGCGAAGAGATAGTTGTAATGGGGCACCTATCAGATACTACTGAAGAAATAAGAGGAGACTTGTTGAAACAATGTGGAATATCATTAGCAAAAAACTAACCTTTGTTAGTTTCTATTACTTTTCTGTTGTATTTTTGGCAGCATGCATTTACTACGACACTTACGGTGGTGGAACAGTTTCAGGATTCACATATGGATATGTGGTAGCTTTAGGGTATTATATTTTGAGGGCAAGAAAAAGAATTAGAGAAGAGAAGGGAGGAGGCGACTAATGTCTAAGGACTCTACCCCACCCGCTAGTGCTATCGCCAGTAAGGTACATTATTCTAGATTTTCTCACACACTTCGGTTTAACATCGAGGTAAATGCAGAAACAATCCGTATGGTAGAAGACTCTCTATCCGATAAGAATGTTTCATACGAGTCGATCGCCGCTTCTTTAGCCGAGACTTTGGTAAGAGGCGTGTTAGCTGACTACCACCGTGGCGGACAACGACGGAAAGGTTCCTACTAATGCTAGCTCGGGGATTCACTTTGTTGGTATTTTTGGCATATTACCCAATATATTGTGTTATTATGCTTTCAGATAAGATTTGTCGTAGAAACCAGTGAGGGATATTGCCGGGATCGTGGTTGCTAGCGTTATAGGTCTCGGATTTCTTCTGGTGATTGGGGTAGTTATGGCAGCAGATGCCTCAAAGCAGAAATAAGATCAGCGGTGAAATACCTCACTACTTCTGGCTGGCTAACTCTATCTGGAAAAAGACTTGTCAATATAGAAGACCGCACCAGATTAAGGTTCAAGGAAGGGATATACACTTTTCATGTGGGGACTGATAGCAAAGTTCACCATAAATATACGGTAGTTACGACCACAATCTGCTTTAGGGAACCGGGCAGAGGGGTCTTGGTCGCTTACCAACGGAATAAGATAGATCACTTTAATAATGTGCTGGAGCGTCTCATCCATGAAATGGTGGTATCGATTGAGGCAGCAAGTATGATAAGGGCAACAGTAGATGTCCCCGTGACTATTCACGCTGACATAAATACAAAAAAGGAATGCTTAAGCAACCGAGTCCTTAGTGTTATAATGGGAATGGCCGAGGGCATGGGCTTCTCGGCAGTAGTAAAACCGGATGCGTGGGCGGCAGATATCGCCGACATGTTCACACGATAGAATAAGAAGAAAGCGAGGATAGATGAGTTTGTCACAAGAAGAGCAAGCAACCCAGATCAAAGAGTTCAAGAGGTTTTGCCGGAAGAACCGACTAAGGCTAAGAGAGGCAGAGGACGGCATGCCGATCGCCCCGGCAATCGGGAAGTTCAAGGATGATATGCTGGAGTGCTACTTCAGCAAAGGAATAATGATGCTGTATGTCCGGAGGGATACAAAGAATCAGTTTACATTTCTTACGAAGAGACTGCTAAAGATGGGTTGTACAGAGCATGCCATCGGAGACGACGAAGGTCTATTTCTAGTGAAGCACTTCCAGGTCCCCGAGGTAGCAAAACACTTGAAGATCACGAAGGGTAAGGCAAAGGTCAAGAACCCGAAGTGGCTACGACTACAAAAAGGCTAGCGATTGATGCAACGTAACATATTCTCACCAGGAAGCAAAGAGCAGATCGACGAGGCCGCTAGTATTATGGCACGAAAACTAAAAAGAGTGCTGGAAAAATATCATGACGACCCGGAGGTGGCGCAAGTGATGGCAGCATTGATGGTCTCTTCAGAACATTGGTATATGAAGAACCATCTTTCAAAGCTCTTGCACCCGTTCTTTTTCTTTCTCGGCATCGCATTTTATTATTTCTTGATAGACGGGGGGTATCTTGGTGGCTGAACCTGTGCCTTGTTCGGGAGGAGATTGTGTGGATAAGAGCTTTATCGTCGATATCCCCACAATATCAACAAAGATAGCTTGAAATTTTCTATACCTAGAGAATAACTATTAGAGACTGTTGCTTTTGGGTTGGGCTGGATGATTATACGAATAGCTTTCTGCAAAGAGGAAAATACTTGGCACCACAAGATCATAAAGTGGTGGACGGATAGCATCTATTCTCACGCCGAGTTGGTGTTCCCAGATGATACCTCCGTCAGCATTTCACCCTTCGAGACTATTGGGGTCCGGCGGCAAGACAAATATGATTTTGACGACACCAAGTGTTGGGACATGATCGAGGTAGAGATATCAGAAGACCAAGCGGACAAACTCCAAGATTTTTTTCTATGCACCGAGGGCGATCAGTACGATTGGCTCGGGATGGTGCTGTCACAGTTCACTCCGTTCCTTGTCAAGCGTATTGGAAGGTGGTATTGTTCGGAGTGGATAGCTTATGCCTTGAGGATAATCTCGGCGATTGACGGAGTATACATCCACGCAGACCTCTCGCCACAGAGGTTATTTGAGCTACTAAAGAGGAAGAAGGAGGTGTCCAGCAGCACTGCACACCTTGGAGAGTGATTATTATCTTAACGAATTCGAAACTTATTGCTTAAACATCTCATAGAGATAAGCTATACTAACTAAAGAAAAGGGGCATCTAATGATTATTCAAGAGCAGGACTACCAAAGGATTTATGACGACGAGCTAGAGACCATCCATCTGGAGGTGTTCGGGAGCAAGCGCTTCTTCGAACTTGACCATGCCCAGCGGGTGTTGGTAGAGGCTCTGATCGACCTTGGAGCTAAAACCGCAGCAGAAACCGTATTCGATCCAGATATTTTGCTTGATACGCTAGGACTAGCAGAAGATATGGGTAATCAACTATACGATTTTGCTAATATGCTGAAGACTCACGTCCGTCAGCCAGATGAATCTCCGTGACACACCTTTACACCGGAAGCTTAGTTAGGGTTTCGGCGAGAGAAGAGGGACTCACGCTCTGCGGGAGGCAGCCTTATAAGCCTGGGCAGATGCGTTCCGGCGAGATGCAGAATACTCGCCTGAGTGATACTCGTGAGTTCTCTAGTGCAAAAGCCGGACAGCAGAAAGGCTGGGAGTCTCTCGGCGGCAGGCTTGCCCTCATAACTGGGGCAACAATGAATAAGTTAGAGCAGGTGTTGACATATGAAATCACAATCACCGGAGTAAAATACCGAGTGCTATGCGGAGTTGCTAAGAAATACCTCATGAAACTAGACAAAGGATGGGCACCTAAATGAAACACACACCCTCTCATCTCCGGATGTTTTACTGTATGTCAGAGGCAGAACATAACAATGGGCTGGTCAAGCGCTGCGGGTTCAGCGGCAAGTTTGACAATAGTTCCGGCTTTTCCTATAACTGCCCAACGTGCAACACTGTTCTTTCTCTGCTGCCCGACGGCCCGAGTATCTCGGACCTGCTCCAAAGAGGGTTGAGCGAGGAGAAGGACCGCCTAAAGTCCCCTAAGGCATAAGCCTCTGGGCTGTGGAGCTAAAATATGGGATAAGCCAAACGTGAATAAGATAGAAGTTGAGTTAACTGTCAGAAAAGGAGAAAACAAATGACAATCAACGAGAACGTTCTGAACAAGTGGGAAGAACTGAAACAATTAGTGGAAAGCCTCGAAGAAGAGGTCCAGAAGAATGTTGGCGGGAATAAGGCTGCGGGCACTCGTGCTCGTAAGGGGCTACGGACCCTCAAATCTGTTGCTGCCGAACTTGTAAAGCTAACCCTCGGAAAGGAATAACCTCTACCTATCGGGATAGATCAACAGCAGAGGTCCGACCAAGCCCTCTGTTGTTGACCACTTCCTGTGGTAAGAGGAAACAATGATTAGTATACTTTTAGCGACGCTGATAGCATCCCCTACGGGATATAGCAGCCGTCCCCCTACCAACCGACAGGTCAGAGCCAAAGCTCACCAAATCGTGCAAATGCTAAAGAAGCAGGACCCTCGTGTTTTACGCTCGGTGCTGTATTATATGAAGTGGGTTCCGAAGATGGAATACAAGCGACAAAACTGCGGAAACAATAATAAAGATACGCTCAAACAGATT
>Ga0233429_1005143_pt1 | contig 11048 bp, 8 predicted proteins | sample SI_118_April2016_3_FD_179879 | JGI IMG/M metagenome (GOLD analysis project Ga0233429, IMG submission 179879) | Seawater microbial communities from Saanich Inlet, British Columbia, Canada - SI_118_April2016_135_MG | ecosystem: Environmental > Aquatic > Marine > Inlet | place: Canada: British... | reverse complement strand
GACAAATCCTGTCCATCCATCACAACCCTTAGACTTGGCAAGTGCAATAAGCTTCTTTTTTTCAGCCTCGGTCACTCTTGCAACAATCTGATTTTCATTTGTTTTTCCATCATCTCTTTTCATACTCACATTGTATAACATATAGCTATACAGTGTCAATGGTTGAAATAATATTTAATGTATAGAATTACCATAAGATTGCATGGGCCTGCCCACCAAGACCTTCAATGCTTCAGGCACAACAAGACAAATAACTTCTTTTTTTGTCTGAATATATTTCCCCCCTGTCATTTGCCTATCAGAAACAATACACTATAATCAAGTTAAATTACACACTATATACCCATATAAGCGAAACATATACTTGATTAATCATATACTTATTTAATGAACGTTAGTTTAAGCACATACATATTGTTTATATCAATAACAAGCAAAAAATTGTCATAAACTTATTTGTTAAAATTGATATTATATAAAACTGCTTGGCGTTGGATATTAGAGCGAATTTGAGTTTTTATAATCTATGGGATTTTCACTTCAAGGCATTACTGGTGAGATGTGATTTGGGGTTGGGGTAATTACAAAATATAAAAAGAGATACGTAACATATATTTATGAAAAACATATCCATCAAATGATAAAACGTCATTGTACTAGAGTCACAGGCTTATCCACTCGTCCAACTCTCCGCAAACATCTCAGACTGCTGTAAGATTCTATCAACTGCCATTTTCTGTTTATCTGGCGGATAGCCATATTTCCTCAAAAGCCTCTTCACTATAACCTTTAGCTTTGACCTTACGCTTTCCCTGATAGTCCAGTCTATAGAAGTATTGGCCTTTACCTGTTCTACCAGTGCATGTGCAAGCTCCTTTAGCTTTTCATCTCCTATTATCTTTACGGCACTATCATTAGCTTCTAGTGCATCGTAGAACGCACTCTCATCATCGGTAAGCCCTAAATCCTTGCCTTTTTTACTTGCCTCATTCATCTCTTTGGCAAGTCTAATTAATTCCTCAATTACTTCTGCAGAAGTAAGGGCTTTGTTGTTGTATTTATTGATAGCATTTGTAATCATTTCTGAAAACCTTTTGCTCTGCATCATATTTTTTTTAGCCCGATTTCTTATTTCTTCATTTAATAGTTTCTTTAAGAGTTCTATTGCAAGGTTCTTATACTTAATGTCCTTTATTTCTTCCAAAAATTCATCTGACAATATGGAAAGGTCTGGCTTCTTTATTCCGGTAGCATCAAATATATCTACAACCCCTTCTGAGATTATTGCCTCATCCAGAATCTGCTTTATTGCAGTATCTACCTCTGCATCTGATTTTCCACCACCTCCGCTATCTTCAAACTTCTGAAATCTTGCCTTTACTGCCTGAAAGAAACCTACTTCATCCTTAATTCCTAATGCCCTTGGGTCAGGAACTGATAAGGAAAATGCTTTGGACAAAGCGGTTACCTCTTTAACAAACCTGTCCTTGCCATCATCAATGCTAAGAACATGCTCATGTGCTTCTAAAATGGTGTGTAGCTTTTCTGATGTATCTGCCGTAAAGTACTTCTTATAACCAAAGCCGTTAAACATCTGGCTGACTACCTCATGTTTTTCAAGCATTAAGAGTACTGCCTCTTCCTGATTAAATGTTGGCTTGCCTTTTCCACCGCTCTCAGTATATATCACCAATGCCTTCTTCAAGTCTGATGCAATACCGATATAATCAACAATCAGCCCTCCGTCCTTGTCTTTATATACCCTGTTTACTCTGGCTATAGCTTGCATAAGGTTATGGCCTTTCATAGGCTTGTCTATGTATAACGTATTCAGGCATGGGGCATCAAATCCGGTCAGCCACATATCACGGACTATTACCAGCTTCAGAGAGTCTTTAGGGTCTTTAAGCCTAAATCCTAACTCCTTCCTATCTTGCTTTGATGTGTTATGAATTTGCCAGCTTTCAGGGTCTGAGGATGAACTGGTCATAACTACCTTTATCACACCCTTATTTTTATCTGTATCATGCCACTCAGGTTTTAGTTTAATAATCTCACTATATAGCTCAACCGCAATGCGTCTACTCATTGCAACAATCATTGCCTTACCATCATTTGCCTGCTCTCTTTCACTAAAATGATTTACTATGTCTGAAGCAATACTTTGCAGGCGTTCCTTATTTCCGACAATGGCTTCAAGCCGTGACCATTTGGTTTTAGAGTATTCTACCTGATATTCAGCGGATTCTTCCTCAACCCCTTTGACCTCTTCATCAATCTTCTCTACCAGTTCCTCATTCAATTTGATCTTGGCAAGCCTGCTTTCATAGTAAATTCTAACAGTAGCACCATCATCAACGGCTCTTTCTACATCGTAAATATCAATGTAATCTCCAAAGACTGTCAATGTATTAGCGTCTTCCTTCTCTACCGGAGTCCCTGTAAATCCAATGAAAGTGGCCTTTGGCAGTGCGTCACGCATATACTTTGCAAAGCCATAAGCAGTACGTGTGCCAACATCTTTGCCGTTTTCATCTGTTATATAGATAGTCTTTGCACTAAAACCATACTGGCTTCTGTGTGCTTCATCTGCAATTACAATGATGTTTTTTCTGTCTGAAAGTAAAGGATAGAAATGTTCATCTTCTTTTGGTGAGAACTTCTGTATTGTTGTGAAGACTACACCGCCAGCATTTACTTTAAGAAGGTCTCTTAATTGCTCCCTGTTTTCAGCCTGAACCGGAGTTTGCCGGAGTAATTGTTTTGACGATGCAAAGGTGTCAAATAGCTGGTCATCAAGGTCATTCCTATCTGTCAGTAAGACAATTGTAGGGTTATCTAAGCCCAGTACCAGCTTCCCTGCATAAAATACCATGGAGAGGGATTTACCGCTCCCCTGAGTATGCCAAACTACCCCGCCTTTTCCATCATCTCCTGAGACCGCTTTTTTAGTGGAGATAATGGCTTTATTCACTGCATAGTATTGATGATATGCAGCAATCTTCTTCTCAGTAGTAACAGTAGTAATGCCTGTCTCTGTGTCTTCCTTCTTAAACTTTTCAAAAACGGTAAAATGTCTTATAAGGTCTATTAAGACATCTTTCCTTAACATGCCCCTTATCAATGTTTCCATCTGAGGCGTAGTAGAAGAAGATTCTACCTTTCCATCTATACTCTTCCATGCATGAAACCTTGACCAGCCAGAGGTAAGCGAACCTACCTTTGCGTCAAATCCGTCAGATGCCACTAATAAACTGTTGTAGTAGAAGAGTGACGGAACCGCATTTTTATAGTTCTGTAGCTGTGTATAGGCTTTCTTTACAGTCGCATTTTCATCGGCAGCGTTTTTGAGTTCGATAACTACAAGGGGAAGTCCATTGACGAAAATAACTATATCCGGCCTTTTGTTAGTATTTTCTTCTATGACCGTAAACTGATTGCAGACAAGAAAGTCATTCTCATTTAAATCATCATAATCAACAAGCCATACCTTGCCACCCTTTAGATTTCCATCTACATTGTATTCTACCTCAATTCCGTCAGCCAGCATAAGGTGGAAGGCTTCATTATTTACCACTAAATCCTGTGATGGCAGGTTAAGAACTTCCTTCAATGCCTGTTCTCTGGCATCAAGTGGAATGTCAGGGTTTATGGTGTCAATGGCGTTTCTGAGTCTGTCTATGAGGACGACATCTGAAAAACTCTGCCTTTCAGGAAAGTCACTATCAGGGGCAATGGTTGGGGCAAAGATATAGTCGTAATCCTGCTCTTCCAATAGGTCTATTGCTAATAATTCTACGGCATCTTCTGTTATTTTATTGGTCATAAGCCTTTTACTCTAATTTGACCTGACATTAGTCTGGGTAATAGGGTGTCACGGAGTTCAGTAAGGGTCTGGATATGCCATAGGTTCTCATTTATTTCTTTTTGAATAGGCAAAGTTACATTTTTATATCCATCTAAATTATGCTTCCTTGGAAGATAACAGGATAGTTGATTTATTTCTTTGACGTGAAGGCTTGATAAAATTGTTCCAGCATTAGTTCCTTTTTTTATTTCACGCCTCATAAAATTTGATAACATCAAATCTTTTAGATAAACATGATCTATAATTTCCTTTGCTCTAATCGCCACGAGATTCCTGCCTAGTCCAGCTTTTATGTTTACTGGTATTTGTGCAATTGCACCAACTCTTCCAGTTTTAGATATAATCATATCACCTTCTCTTACTTCAATTCTTTTAGTCCATTCAATATAATCATTATCTGAAACATAATATTTTTCATTTAAGTTTAAATGTCCATATTTACCAATATTATATACTTGTAGCAAAAATCTACCCTCCTTAACCTGTGATGGTTTCTTGCTATGAGAGCAATCAACAACATTAGCAATATCTATTAGATTTACGTTACTCCATCCTTCTGGTATCTCCCCAAACTCACTCTCAACCATCTTGCCACCACTGGATTTGTAAGGTTTACCGTCTTCATTAGGAAATTCAAAATCAACAAACCATCTCTTAAACAAGGTCTGTGCAATGTTTTCCAAGGTCTGGTTTTTTTTGCGGAGTAGGTCTATTTTGGAGTCTAGATTGGAGAGGACAGAAGCGATGGCACTCTGAATTTCTTTAGGAGGGAGCCGTATATCGAAGCCTTCAATTTCCCCCTTTGTCAATGCATTACGTGTTGCCCCATCAGATGCTATCATTAACATAAATTTTTTGAATAAGGGATTTAGCAAATAATACAATATATAATTTGGAATCACTTTGCTTTTTTTTGCTCTTATTATTGAAACGTGTTGATTAACTCTTGCAGGCAGTATACTCCTTGGAACTTTGCAAACCCTAGCCACAGAATCACCTGTTATATTTAATAAGATATCCTCTTCCAATACTTCGACATTTGATAATTGACTAGCTTGAACATCATCAATGAAAGCCAATCCAGAACTAGAAAATTCAAAGTCTAAAATATTCTGACTTCTAATTAAAGATATCCCTTCATTTTTATAAGATTCTTGTCCACCTCTCGGTGTTGCTCCACTTCCAATCTTAGTAGTTATTTCTGATAGCTTATACTCTTTCCACTCACTCATATTTCAAACCCTATACTTTCCAAAGACGTCTTAATCTCTTTATCAAGTCTATTCCCTTCTTCCATCTGTTCTTTCAATTCAGCCGTATACATTGCCATCTTTTCTTCAAAAGAAATACCATCATCCACTTCATCAGGTATACCTACATACCTTCCGGGAGTAAGCACATATTTATGTTTCTGTACTTCTTCAAGTGTTGCTGATTTGCAGTATCCCTTTATATCCTCATAATCAGAATCTTCTGTTCGCCACCTATGGTAAGTATCTGCTATGTACTCAATATCATCATCTGTAAAGACTCTATGTGTCTTATCCTCCATATAACCCTGCTGGCCTGCATCAATAAAAAGCACTTCTCCCTCTCTCTTACGATGTCCATCAATATTCTTACCCCTATTTAAGAACCATATACAGGCAGGTATTCCGGTATTATAAAACAACTGCTTAGGGAGCATTACAATGCAGTCAACAAGGTCTGCATCTACCATTGCCTTTCTTATCTCTCCTTCATTGGATGTGTTGGAAGACAATGAACCATTAGCTAATACGATACCTCCCGTTCCTTTAGGAGCAAGGTGATATATCATGTGTTGCATCCACGCAAAGTTAGCGTTTCCTACCGGTGGTCTGCCGTGTTTCCATCTTGCATCATTCTCTAATAGTTCACCACTCCAATCACTGTCATTAAACGGAGGATTCATAAGGATAAAGTCTGCCTTTAGGTCTTTGTGTTGGTCATTCTGAAAAGAACCTTCATTGTTCCATGTCACATGTGAACCATCTATTCCCCTAATAGCCAAGTTCATTCTGCATAGTCGGTAGGTGGTCTGATTAGATTCCTGCCCATAGATAGAAATGTCGTCAAGACGTCCTTGATGCTCCGTAACAAACTTCTCAGACATAACGAACATACCACCGGAACCGCAGGCTGGGTCAAACACTCTACCTTTATACGGTTCAAGCATTTCTGTCATTAGCTGAACAATACTCTTAGGCGTGTAAAACTGGCCTCCTTTTTTGCCTTCCAGAGAAGCAAACTCGCCAAGAAAGTATTCATATACTCTGCCTATCAGGTCTTTACTCTTAGCCGCTTCATCTCCTACTGCAATATTCCCAATTAAATCAATGAGCTGCCCAAGACATTGTTTGTCAAGATTAGGTCTGGCATATACCTTTGGAAGAATACCTTTCATTCTTGGATTCTGTTTCTCAACAGCTTCCATGGCAGCATCCACATCTGTTCCGACACTTGGCAGTTTTGCTTTAGTAAGAAGATTAGACCATCTGGCATGAGGTGGGACAAAAAACACATTGTTTGCCCTGTACTCATCTATATCTTCAGGGTCTGCACCCTCATCTTGGCTTGCAATCAACTTCTGGTGAAGCTCTTCAAAAGAGTCTGAGATGTATTTCAGAAAGATTAGTCCAAGTACGATATGCTTATACTCCGCAGCATCCATATTCTTACGAAGTTTATCGGCTGCCCTAAACAACGTCTGTTCCAGCTTTTCATTACTCTTCTTTGATTCTTTATTAGACTTTTTTGCCATGATTATTTATTTACCTTTGTTCATTTAGTTTAAAATGATACTCCACTATCTCTTGGTATAGTCAATTATACTTGATGTAGAAAAAAAACATAAGGGATTGAGCATTTATTAATATTAAAGATTAGACCTCTAACTCTTCCCCAGAACATTTATTTGGAAGACATGAGACTTTTAATTTTATCTACAATTTCGGATGTGTCGTTTTTCCATATTAGATATTTCTTGTCACTGATAAGTGGCATCTCGTCCTGAAATGATTGAATTTCTTTACCATCACCTACCATTAGAGGCAAAAATTTCTGCTTACCAACAATCTCCCTTGCTATTGAAGCATTAATTTCCTTTACTGGCCATGCCTTAGTAACTGAGTTTGAAGACAAAATTGCAATTACATATTTTGCTTTACCCAGTGCATGATTTATTTTTTCCACAAAAGAATCACCCCATTTGATATACTTATCATCAAGGAAAACAATTATACCTGCGTTGGATAAGTCTTCAAAGATAGGCTTTGCAATATCTTCTTTATCTTCGCTAGCATGACATAAAAAAACATCATATTGCTCGTGCATTTCTTTCGCCTTTTGAATTTGTTTGGGAGGGTCTGAATCTAATTCTGCTAGTTGTAAGCAATATTTAATAAATATCTGATCGTCCTCGCCTCGTATCATTTTAATATAAGCAAGTTTACCATAAAGTACATTTTTATAATAAGAGCCTTTTAATTTCCCAGATGGAATCTCTAGTTTGCGACTTGCGTATTTATTAATATATTCTCGTTCTGCTTCAATGAGACCATGTTTTCTCCATGCATAAACCATTGCCCTTACATTTCTAATGAATCTCCTTTCCACATTAGGAAATTCATTGACGGTAAGCCCTGTCACTTCTTGCCTTACAAACGGTATTTGCAATCTAACCTTCTTGTAATTAACGCTAAAACCTGATTCCTTTATTGCTTTTTCGAGTATATGTCCTAATTTAATATTTCCAGTTGAAGGGTTCGTACCTTCTATTTCTGCGATTTCTTTTGGAAAATTACTCTTGGTAGTTGAGAAAGTAATATCATCCGCATACCGTGTATATGTTAAATGATAACGCCGTGCAATCTTTACAAGCATATTATCAAGTTTAAATGCAATCATATTTGAAATTATTGGCGATGTAGAAGCTCCCTGAGGTAGTAAATTATTAAATGTTACAAGCTGTGCAATTATCGTCGCTGCTTTATGGCCAAGTTTGAAAGGGTAAGACATAAACAATCCTCTTACACGGCCAAAGTTTATAGAGCCATAAAAGTCTTTAAGATCAATGTTTAACACATAACTTTTCTTTTTGTGATGCCTTGCGTTTGTTAATATGGAACGACTATTAGTAAATCCTTGTACCCATGGCTTGGGGTGCCAAATAGAATCGATAATTGTTAACAATTTTTTTTGTAGGATACTAATCCCTTTTCTTGGGGCTGATATTTCTCTTTGACCACCTCGTTTCTTTGGCAGGAAAAACATTGAGTATCTTTCTTCATCCGTTAATGTATAAATCAAATATAGTAACTGCCTAGTCGGTATTTCTAATACATTGGCAACGTCTTCGGTATTTTGGGAAGACAGGAATATCTTTACAGTATTGCCTATTGTGCTCTTTAGTTTAACATTTAACATGAACACCCCCACCCTCATTCTTTATACAAGGCAACACTAAAGTAATAACAATCATAACATAACGTAACACAGTCGTAAGAAATAACTACGCTGTTTTCTGCCGCAGGATCAACAGCAAATTTAGAGAGTGGGGGCATTGCATTATACATAATTGCATTAGCTACTTACATCCCTATAAAATCAAAACTAATTTATGAAAAGCATACACCATCATATGATGGTGTATGTCTGTGCTGTATAAAAACTTGTAGATAGTAGAAATACAAGAGCTTATAATACTCAGGTAACTACTAAAATCAAGAGCAAAAGCGTGGTGTATTAGGGTAGGGTTCTTTAAGCATGTTGTTCGCTTCTGTCATAAATAATTATTGTGAACTGTAGACTTGAAATAACACCTGTTAAGTCATTGGAAAATCCTATAAACAATACTAAACGAGAGGATAAACTATATGCATAATGTGGATATTGCTAAAACAAGGGACTTGGCTGCTCAGGGTGATGCTGATGCTCAGTATAAGCTTGGAGAACACTACAGTTATAAAGATGAGGAACTCGCAATTGAATGGTATCGAAAAGCAGCAGAGCAAGGACATGTTAATGCTCAATATGCCCTATCACATGAACTGTTAAGTGAGATTTACCGTACGGAAGCAGAGGTGGAAGAATCAGAGAAGTGGGAACATCTAGCTGCAGATGGTGGGCACCCTGAGGCTCAATACTCAGTTGGTTGCAACCTTTTTACAGGCCCTTTCCTGCAAGACCCCTATAGTAGCCAGGCTCTTGCAGATGAAGATAAGACTAAAGCAGGTATAGATAATACAGAAGCAGTAGAGTGGTTTATTAAATCGGCTAAGCAAGGAGATATATGTGCTCAGAATGCTTTAGGAAATGCATATTATTATGGAACCGGAGTTCCTCAGGATTATTCTTTGGCATTTGAATGGTTTCGGAAGTCAAATAGCTTGTTTTGTCTGGGGGAGATGTATTATTATGGTTATGGTGTGGAGAAAGATGAAGCAGAAGCAGTTAGGTATTATCGGAATGATAGTTGTGGCCTTGAATCTGAAAGGCGGCTTAAGGAAATAGGCTGGAATTGTAACCTTTGGAAAAAAGCTTTAGGAATATCAAAAGGCGATGAGAGGAAGGCAGAACTATTATACACCAAGCTTATTAGTGACTCTGAGGTGACGGATGACTAGCGGAGAGTACATTTAACAGGGTTAGATCAAATATTAATTCTAGTTTTTTGTGAAAGGAACATAATGTCAATTAAACAAGCACTTGATTTTGCATATCAAGCACATGATGGACAATTCCGTAAAGGAGGAAAGATTCCTTACATAGTACATTTATTTGACGTAGCTAAGTATCTTTTATATGAAGAAGCACCTGAAGCAGTTGTTATTGCAGGAATATTACATGATACACTTGAAGACTCAAACACAAATAAACAGGATTTAGTTCAATTTGAAAATGAAGTTGTTGAGCTTGTAAGTTTCTGCACTGAAGAAGGAAATACAGTAGATGCAAAGGATCAAGAGCAAAAAGACACTTGGAAAACACGAAAAGTCAAGTCTATCGAAAAACTAGAAACAGCAACAAAAAATCAGGCTTTGGTATTTTTGGCAGATAAGCTATCAAATATTATTGCAATAAAGGAAGATCAAATATTTATTGGATCAGAAATATGGGAGAGGTTCAATGCTCCAAAAGAAGAGATTGAGTGGTATTACAAAAGCATTTTAGCGGGTTTAGGAATAGTCAATGATACTCGAATGCATAGATTGTTCAGTATTGCAATCAAGGACGTTTTTTGATTTCAGATTGGGTAACTTACGAAATATAGACTTTATAGTGTATACGGATGGTCAAAACAACTACTCTTGATTATCTAAGTATTTATCCACTGCTTCAATGTGCTTAACTGAGGTTCCTGCAACTAATTTCGATGCTAACTCAAGATTGTGAAGAATAAACTTAATTGCATTTTTTTGATTTAGGTTTACTTGTAGGATCACGTCCAGCATAGGCAATTCTAAGTCCTTTATATCATCAACGAGAATACAAATACTAAATGTTCTCATCACTTTACTCAGTTCACTCTCTGAGTCATCATTGACAGAATCTAGATATAGAGAGTACATTTCATTTTCAATAATGAGGTTCCTGTCGAGCACGACCGCAAAAGAAGGGCAAGCTATCAAATCTGGATCTTCAGGATTTCCCACCACCACATTAAGCTGGTGTGTATTTGCCCACTTCCTAATCTCTTTTTCTAGTCTAGGAACTCCAACCTGAACGAAGATTGTCCTATCCCACATTGGAGTGATTTTAGTATTTACTGGTTTTTCACTCATTTCCTCATCCTACCTTTCTAATTTTTTCCTAGATGCCATAATACTAGTTTCCTAGATTCATCAACATCAATATAGTTTTAATAGACTAAATAGATGATCCGCCTGTTACTAGAGATGCATGGAGATCTTTAAGTATTTACAATTTACTTTGTAGTAAAAGAACAATGCAGTGAAGCAGGCAGTGAGTAGCTACAATTATATTAAAGGTCTATACAAAAATATATAGTTTATCATTAGTCTACAATTACCCTATAACTGTAGGTTTTCTTAGTATCTAGGAAGAATCCTAATATCTAGGATTGAAGTACAGCATCAGACATCATGTAATCACCTTCATCATGCTATTACAATCATTTACTAGAAGTATCTAGTCTCTA
>Ga0233429_1005140_pt1 | contig 11056 bp, 8 predicted proteins | sample SI_118_April2016_3_FD_179879 | JGI IMG/M metagenome (GOLD analysis project Ga0233429, IMG submission 179879) | Seawater microbial communities from Saanich Inlet, British Columbia, Canada - SI_118_April2016_135_MG | ecosystem: Environmental > Aquatic > Marine > Inlet | place: Canada: British... | reverse complement strand
TATGGCAAATGCCATAAAAATCTGACGTCGTGCACCTGCCATGAAAGTTAAAAAATAAAAGAGCCAGTATTCTTTTTTCAATATCAATTCTTTTTTCTGGGGAACGATGTCCATGTTTGAAGGGTTTTTTGTGATGGCCCATAAACCACAGGCCAGGATTATACCCCCAAAAATAATATACATGGTTTTATAGCTTAATAAGGGGGCGATGAAAAATATAATGATACCTACCACAACGCTGGCACCGGCGGCATAGCTTCTTTGTGCACTGAAAACAAGAGGTGATGTTAGTTTGTCAAAATACTGGAGTGTCAGGGACTTATTTGTTGTTTCATAATAATGGAACCCGAAGCTCATGATCAAGGTTGTGAAAATAAGGCCGGAAAAGCTTGGTAAAAAGCCGGTGGCAAAAAGACCAGCCCCCAGGATGATAATGGACAGGGCAGACAATTTGTGTTCTTTAATGATTAAAATCACATAGGTTACAAGTAAAGCCAGAAAACCTGGAATCTCACGAACAGATTGCAGCGCACCTATATGATGGCCGTCAAGTCCGACAATATTGACACTGAAATTGTCAAAAAGGGTTGCCCAGCATTGGAGCCCGGCGGTTGAACAAATACTTAAGACAATGAGATAGAAATACATCTGTTTTTTTTTATATTCAGGCATGTATGGGTCTTTTATTTGATTTGAGCTATTATTTTTTCAACTACTTTTTCTGCAGTATCTCCAAACAGGGTTTCAACGTCCACAAGATTTAGATATTTATCATCCCATTTGATATTATCAGTTTCAAGTATCCAGTCTTTGAGTCTGTTATATTTTCCGCCCAAAGCTTTGATCTTTTTTAAGAGAGATACATCTCTGGATGTTTTAAAGCTGATATTTAAAGACAGGATATATTCAATGATGTTGGGGGTTGCATGATTTGAAGAAATTCCAGGGATTACCAGAATATTTTTATTGTCTTTTCTGCCCTTACCAATATAAACATTTCCCTCTCTGACAATTATGTTTTTTGTTCCTTTAAGTCTGGTATCTATTTCCACTCTGGAGTGTTCATTTCTTAATGCACCGGTTTTGTTTACTATTTTAATTTTGGTTTCCGGGGTGACATCTCCTAACATGCTCAGGCCTGAGATCCGGTAGAGAAAGGCTCCTTTGACATTGGAAATAACTTCCTGCAGGTTTTTAATAACCAGAACATTTTTATTGGTAATCTGAGATAATTGAATGTCATTAGCCAAAAGTTCATCAAAGATAATACCTTCAAATTTTTCAATGATTCTGCTTGTTCCCACCGTCACTGTTTTGGCCTGATGTTTAATGGCATCAACGGGTCTTGCCATGGTATTGATTGCTTGCCCAATATTATCAAAGAATGTGTTTAGCATGTTGGAAGGCGTACCTTTTGTTTCAAAATCAATTTCAAAATCAGAAACGGGTAATCTGCCTGACAGATATTTTAAAAGCAGTGTTATATTTGCCACTATATCAAGACCCATCACGGCCGGAAATTTTCCTTGCCGCCTTTTCTTTGAGAATTTGTTATAAAATTGTGCAATGGTTTCCCTGAATCTTTTCTCCAGGAGAACTTCATAAACATCATGTCCTGTTGCCGTATATTCATCTAAGAGATCCTGGACCTGGTTTCTCCCTTCATACATGAATCGTGAAGCCTCATTAATGGCAAGAGCAGCATAATACCCCCATAAGTGACCGACAAGGGTATTTAAGATAGGTGCAAAATGTTCTTTTGTATCAGGAATTTTAAATACATCTTTGGCATAAATATCAAACCTGTCTTCTCCAATTGTAGTAATAACAACAGGGGTTGCTTTATGTGCATGGAAGATGGCCGTATCCTTAATAATATCCCCCAATACGCTTTCCCTTGTTCCTGCGGCACAGATGATGATCAAAGGTTCGCTGGAAAGATCTATATGTTTTTTGTCTTCAATAAAGTCCGATGAAATGGTTTTATAGCAAAGTTCACTTAGCTTGATCCTGATTTCATCGGCAGATGTCTTGTTTGATCCTGAACCTACAGTTGCCCAATAGTCTTTTGAAATCGCGAGACTGAACGCCGAATCTTTGATTTGCTTCTTCATTCCAAGTATGATTCTCATTTTATCGGGCAGGCCAAGAATTTCGTTGATCTGTTCTGTAATAAATTCACTGGATCTTGTTTGGGTTATGGCGGCTATGTGAAGGCCCAAAATAGCCCCGGCAGTGATCTGTGAATAAAATGCCTTTGTCGAGGCCACTGACATCTCAATATCCCGGCCGGAGCTGGTATATAATACACCATCGGTTTTAAAGGTCAGGTCGGAATCTCTCCTGTTCACAATGGCTATGGTTTTGGCGCCACAGCCTTTTACCATGTCAATCGTCCTATTGGTGTCCGTTGTGGTACCGGACTGGCTTATGGCCACAACAAGGGTATTTGTCATGGCATTTTCAGCATTTTCCTTTTCGATAATATTGAATCCGGAAAGTTCTGATGATTTTAATGCCCTGATGTCAATACCTTTATCACCCAGATAGAAATTTAACAGGTCAGCACAGCCCTGAGCCGCAATCCCGGCAGTCCCCTGACCGATAAAATAGACTTTTTTTATTCTATTGTTCTTAAAGTCAGCTTCCAGTGTTTTTGGAAAAATAGTTTCATCAAAGCTTGTGGTAAAAAAATTTGATTCAGTTAAGAATTTGATTTTATTTTCTATGGTTTTTTCAACTGAATTAGGGGACTCACAAATTTCCTTTAAAAAATAGTGGGGGAAGTTTTGTCGGTCAATATCTCTTGAAGTGATCTGGCTTGTCTGCACATGGTTTTCTTCTATGGGAATGGGGGTATTGTCGTAATAAAAAGAGTGAATCCCTGATACTCCTCCCGTGGAATTTTGATCCAGAATAACAATCTGTCCGCGGTCTTCACCATTGAGCTTAATATAATCCTGAGTTTCTTCCACAATACCATAAAGTTCTGATGCTGCAATATAATGATCTTTTGCAATTCCCACAAAAATTGTCTGGCCGCTTCCTTTCTGGGCCAAAAACAATTTGCCGGGGGCAAGATTTGAATGCATGCTGATGGCATGGGAACCTTCAAAATCATTGACCGCTAACCTGAATGCATCTTCAATGGTGTTGTTTTGTTTAAGATAGTGCTCAATCTGTAAAGGAATCAGTTTGGTATCAGTATTGATATCTTTATGAATTTTATCATATTGAGCCTCATACTCTGTTTTTAATTCAAGATAATTGTCAATATCTCCATTCAGACAGACATGAATTATGCCTGTTCTGCCAAGTTCTCTGTCTGTTGGGGTGTTGTCCTGGGGATGGCAGTTGGCAATTGTAATATCCCCCACAGAGGCCCATCTTGTGTGTGCTGATATGGAATTGGCAACAAAATGGTAATTTGAAAGGTGTTGAAGCATGGCATCATTTTTAATCTGGCTTCTTATAAAGGATACATTATCTCCAAGTGCGCCGATTTCAGCTGCAAATTTATAGGCAAAGGATATACTGACTAGATGGTCGCTGTTTTTTGAGACTGTATCATTGATGGTAATGCTGTTGTTGGATAATACAATATGATTTGTCCGTTGTTTAAACCGATCCGAAAGTCCGTCCTTTATAATGTTTTCCCTGAATTTTTCAAACTCTTTTTTAGTCAAGGTTAAAACGATTGAAATTCCGGCAGAGTCTCTTCCCCTTACTTCAAGCCGGTCAATACTCTTTAAAACAGCATTAATTCTTTTAAATATCTTTAATCCCTCTGTGTTGTGGAATCTTTCAAGACCCATGGAAAGGTTGCCAATGTCACTGATATTATCCAATATCTCTTTTTTAAGACACCAGGAAATATCCTGGAGCTTTTCAAGACGTATAGAAACTGGTTCAACCTCAGAGGAAGAAAGAGTTGAAAAAATTTTTTTAAATGCAGTGGTCTGGTCCATTATTAATTGATCAATGGTTTTTAAAATGGATAATAAGGTCTTTTGTTTTTCCTTACTAAAGAAAAGATCAGAAAAAAGTGTTTCCTGTTTCAATTTTTGGCTGGCTTCAAATAATTTGCACAGATGGTCATCGCTGTCGCAAATATTTTCCTGAATCGGCTTTGCATCAGGCAATAACCCATTAGCTTTTAATGAAAGCACCATTTTTTCAATAGACACTAAATCAAGCGTTGTCGAATGACTGCTGCCTTTAAATGCTATAAATGCAGATATCCCGCAACACATGGTATTGGGTTGGCTCGGGAAAAATAAAAGCGTATTGTTCTTTGCCTGATTTAAAGATTTGCCGATTTTGATATTGATTGAAAATAATTTTTTCATCAGGTTTAAAAAAAGATTTACAGGATTAATCATTTTTCCCTCCGTTTCTTCGGTTGGGGTCAGGCTTGCATAGTTGCGTCTTTCAGGTGGGGTCAGGCTTGCATAGTTGCGTTATTAAAAAATAACGCAACTATGCAAGCCTGACCCCACTTAGGATGCAAGCCTGACCCCATTTAACGTATTTGGATGAAAAATTGCTCATATACAAGGCGCAAGAAATTTTGAAACCGGAGTGTACTCCTGTACATGAGGTTTCAAGATTTTGCAGCAACGCAGTAGATGAGTGGGTTTTCGTTCAAATACTATTTAAAATATTGTTTTAAAATCATTTGTGCATAAGCACTTGCCCTTGTTCCAATATACTTTCTATGGCCGACAACAATGGATATAGCAATTTTTTTATTTGTATTTTTCTGGTTTCCAAAACCTGTAAACCAGTCATATTTAACAGTATTACCCTTGTTATTGAGAGATCCCGTCTTCCCGCCAATCAAAAGCGTTGAAAGCACTTTGTCTTTAGAAGTTCTTCTAAAGTATTTTTTAGCAGTCCCCTTTGTTACCGTTTGTTGAAGCAATTTAATCATGGTTGTTGCTGTTTTAGGTAGTATGACTGTTTTATAAGGTTTAATTTTGTTTTTGTAAATGATCTGGTCATCTATTCCCGTTACCTTCTCAACAATACTGGGTAAAATCATATGGCCCGAATTAACAATTGCCGAGATAAGCATGGCACCAAATATCGGTGAAATATTTGTATCCGTGTTAAACCCTGATCCTAGCTCGGCCAGATGGTATTCTTTGTTGCCCGTTTTAAATGTGCCCGACAAAAAGGGTAATTCAAAATCAATAACCTTGTTGAATCCAAAAGCATCAGCATAAAGAGTCAATTTTTCTTTTCCAAGATAATTTTTCCCTATTTTGCCAAACACAGGATTTATGGATTCGGCAAAAGCCTTGGAAAATGTGGTTTTATGGGTATATTTGTTTTTAATGTCCTTGAGCTGGCGTTTGTATAAGGTGTGCTTATTTCCATTAAAATACAAAGAAGTTTTAGACGTATACCCCAGGGTTTCAACAGCCGCGGCCGCTGTTACAATCTTAAAAATACTTGCCGCAGGAAAGTTTGAAGCTATACAGGGATTAGTATCAGGGTTTTCAAGATCAAATCCAGCCATGGCAATAATTTCCCCCGTATCAGGTTCCATAACCACTATGGCAATCCGCTGTGGTTTCCCCCGGGTAAGCGTTTTGAGGCGGTCCATCAGGGACAATAAATATTGTTGAAGACTGATATCAATGCTCGTGAAAATTTGATAGCGTGAGTTGGGGGGAGTGTCCGCAAAAAAGATGTTTTTATCTGTTTTGTGGAATTTTGTTTTACTGATAATCTGGGTTAATTGATTTTTTGATAATTGGACCTGTTTTTTTTCTTCTTTTTTTGGGTCATCTTTTTTCTCAGGGCCGGTAATTTTCAAAAAGTAGATACCTGCAATCAAAACCAAAAGAAACATCATACTTAATATAAATATTTTAGATTTAGAAAAAAAGGATTTCTTTTTTTCTCCTAAAATATATCCTGTTTGAAAATTTCTCCAGGAGTTTTCACTCATTTTACTGGATTTCCAGGCATAATTTCTCGATCAAAACCGGATAATACCAGATTTTTTTTATTATTGGCAGCAAGGATCATCCCCTGGGATATTTCTCCCATAAGCGTTGCTTCTTTTAAATTTGCCACGACAATGACCTGTTTGCCTATAATCTGATCTGGACTATAATCCTTTGCAATGCCGGCAATGATTTGTCTTTCTTCGGCACCCAAATCTATCGTAAGCTTTAAGAGTTTTTTTGATTTTTCAATTTTTTCAGCACTTAGGATGATCCCGGTTCTTAAATCAATTTTTTCAAAATCTTTAATCTGGTTTAAAGGGCTTTGTTTGTGGGGCGGTTTCTCTGGGTTTGCTTTTATCACCATCAATCCTGGGAAATAAGCTATCAGGTTTTGGCAGTATCCAGCCTTTTTTAATCTGTCCCCAGTCAGATACTTCTTTAAGCGTGTAAAAACCTTTATTTTCTTTTTCCATACCAAGGGTTTTTTGCATCTTTAAAGAAGTTTGGGGCATTATGGGATAGATCAGGCATGAAACAACCCTTAAGCCCTCTATGAGATTATAGAGAATCGTTTCAAGAATAGGAATATTTGCATTTTCCTTGGCCAGAGCCCAGGGTTTATTACTATCAATATACTTATTCATGATGCTGATAAATTGCCAGATGGCCCCGATTCCCTTGTTGAATTCACAAAGTTCCATGGCTTTTTTAAAATCATCAATGGCTTGACTGGCATCAGATGACAAGGACAGTTTCTTTTCTTTTTCAATGTTTTTGTCCGCACCTTTTACCACGCCCTTAAAATACCTTGTGTTCATGGAGAGGATTCTTGAAAAAAGATTTCCCAGATCATTGGCAAGGTCGGCATTAATCCTTGATATAATGGTTTCTTCCGTGAAATTGGCATCCAGACCGAAAACCATTTCACGCATCAAAAAATATCTAAAGGAGTCCACTCCATAGCCATTGGTAACCTTGACAGGATCCGTGACATTGCCGATACTTTTTGACATTTTACTACCTTTGACGTTCCAGAACCCATGGACGTTCAGACCGTCATAGATCGGGATGCCGGCAGCTTTCAACATAATAGGCCAGAAAATTCCATGGGGTTTGATAATATCTTTGGCAACAAAATGCCGGGTGGTCGGCCAGAATTGTTTAAACAGTTCACCATCTGGATAGCCCAGGGCTGAAACATAATTCACAAGTGCGTCAAACCATACATAGGTGACATAGTCTTTGTCAAAGGGCAGGGTGATTCCCCAGGTCAATCGGGATTTTGGGCGGGAAATGCAAAGGTCTTCCAAAGGTTCTTTTAAAAAAGAAAGAAGCTCATTTCTGTACTGGGCCGGCCGGATAAAATCAGGATTGGTTTTGATGTGGTTAATCAGCCATTCCTGGTATTTGCTCATCCTGAAAAAATAATTAGATTCTTTTATGACGGTTGGCGCAACTCCATGGTCCGGGCATTTGCCGTCAAAAAGTTCCCTTTCCTGGTAAAACCGCTCACACCCAAAACAATAAAGCCCTTCATAGCTTGAAAAGTAAATATCTCCGGAATCATAAATTTTGGAAAGAATCGTTTTAACGACAGTTATATGATCTGGATCAGTTGTCCGGATAAAATGATTGTTTTTTACATTTAATATTGGCAGAAGGTTTTGAAAAAGTTTGCTGATTTTATCAGCATATGCTTTAGGTGTTGTTTCCTGGGCCTGGGCCGCCTGAACAATCTTGTCCCCATGTTCATCAGTCCCCGTAAGAAAAAATGTTTCATAGCCATCCATTTGTTTAAATCTTGTTGCAACATCAGCTGCAATGGATGTGTATGCATGCCCCAGATGGGGTTTTGCATTAACATAATATATAGGGGTGGTAAAAAATTGTTTTTTTTGGGTCATTATTTTCGATGTCCTGTGATCGATTTGTCAAGTTGTCCGGTTTTTTTTTCTATCTCAGTTTTATCCTCTAAACGAATTGTCACGCTCTCTTTTAATACATTCTGTCGGACTATCGTCCCTTTTCCTTCTTCAATAGTAATCTTTTTTCCCAGTTTGGGCATCTCGCATTTAAGACGTTTATAGGTTTCATTCTCAAAGGTCAGGCAACACATTAATCGACCGCAAACCCCTGAAATTTTTGCAGGATTCAGTGACAGGCCCTGTTCTTTTGCCATTTTTATGGAAACCGGTTCAAAGGTATGCATAAAAGAAGAACAGCAAATTTCTCTTCCACATTTGCCCATGCCACCGCAGTGTTTTGAAAGGTTGCGAATGCCCACCTGCCGCATTTCAATTCGAATGGAAAAATTTTTTACCAGAAGTTTTATTAATTCCCTGAAATCAATCCTGCCGTCAGCTGTGTAAAAAAAGGTCATTTTTTTTTGGTCAAAGGTACTTTCAACACTGAACAGGTTCATGAGAAGATTTAAATCATCAATGCATTGTATGCAAAATTCAAAGGCCTGCTTCTCCGTTTTTTTTATTTCTTCCCTTCTAAGAAAATCTTCTTTGGTGGCCATACGGACAATCTGTTTTAGTTTTTTTCCCGTATGGTCAGCTTCAACAGGTGGTATGGCAATTTTGCCAAAGCCAAGGCCCTGTTCTGTTTCTACTATAACAGGGTCACCTTCTTTCAGTACAAAAGCACTGCTTTTAAAATCATATATTTTACCTGCTGTTTTAAATTTAACGCCGGCAATTTTAATCATAAATCAACTTTCCTTTGTGAATAACAATTGTAAGGAAAAATCTATCCAATGTTAATCTGAGTGTGCTGTTTGCGGTTAGCCTTTTTTCTGTTTTATAAAGCTCTTTGATCCATTTGCTTATTTTTTTTATTTCAACATGCTTACTAATATCTGCAAAAACGTCAAAAAAATCAAGGTTAACAATTTTTTTCGGATTAAATTTAAAAATTATCAAGTCCCGCAAAAATATCTTCATGATGGCAATAGAGTCATTAACAAGGTCAGGATCAGTACTTAATTTTTGGGATAACATCAATCCTTTTGATATGCAGTCATGGGTTTGTGTTTTAATAATGTCGGAAAGGGTATTCAATAACCACACCCTTCTTTTTATCCAGTTTTGGTTCTCATTATCAGAATCCAGATTTAAATACATCATTGCTTTTTTCATGTCTGAATCTGCAGTTTTTGATGCAATAAGGGCCATTTGTCTGTCAATTTTGAACTCCTTGATCAGATATTGCACAATAAGCTTGTCCGTCAATGGTTTAAACCGGATGATGCGGCACCTTGAAATAATTGTAGGCAAAAGAAAAGAAGTTTTAAAGGCAATTAAAATAAAAAATGTTTTTTCAGGCGGTTCTTCAAGCATTTTTAATAATGCGTTCTGGGCCTGGACATTCATTAGATCAGCACTTAGAATTAAAACCATCCTGAATCTGGCCTCATTGGGTCTAGAAGCAATGGTCAATCCCATTTCACGAATCTGGGAAATGGAAATTATTTTTTTGCCTTTCTGAAGATCGATAATATGGATATCAGGGTGGGCGCTTGCACTTATCTTGTTACAGGGTTTGCAATGATCGCAGGCAATTTGTTCGTTGCTTAAACAATTACACCCTTTGGCAAAAAAAAAGGCGGCTTCTTTTTTGCCCGTATTTTCATTCCCTGAGAAAAGAAGGGCATTGGGAATTTTTTTTGTCTGGATGATATATGTTAATTCAGATACAACCTGGGCTTGATATTGCAATTGCATTTGATCAAAATCGAGCCTGGTTTGATCAATACCCATTTGTTAATAATCCACCCGCTCCTTTAATTCTTTGCCGCATTTGAAAAATGGAAGACTTTTAGGAGGAATGATAACTTTTTGACTGGTTTTAGGATTTCGACCTGTGTAGCTTTTGTATTTTTTGATATGAAAACTGCAAAAACCTCTTATTTCAACACGTTCTCCCTTTATAAATGAATCGGAAAGCGAGTCAAAAAATATTTTAACGACCTCTGTTGCTTCATCCTTTGTCAGGCTTGCTTTTTCTTTTATTGTAGAAATTAATTCAAGTTTATTCATGTGGCCTCTTTTTATATTTGATAATACAATTTTATTATATTTTTTTATATAATTCTAATTAAAATTTGATAAAAAGTCAAGGGGTTATGATAAAAACTCAGGGAGTTTTTCAACATTGTTTTCATCAACCTCAACCCCGGCATATTGTCCTAAAACCTCTATTTTAATAACAACACGACCTTTGCCTTTATGTCGGGTAAATTCACCTTTTGCCCCTGCCATGGGACCATTTATAATCATAACAGGGTCACCTTTTTTTAAGCGGATATTGATACCCGTGATGAGATCCATGCTGGTACTTGTCACAATTTTTAAAGATTCAATCTGAGATGGCGGGATGGCCAGGGGTCCTGATTTGTTTCCCAATAGCCTGACAGCCCCGATTGTTTTTAAAACCTGTAGCTGGTCAGCTGCTTCAAATTTTGATTTCACAAAAATATATCCCGGGAAAAGGGGGATTTCTATCATAAGATTTCTGTCTTTGCGACTGCTTTTACGCTTGATTTTAGGCAAAAATGCCTCAATCTTTTTATTAACAATAGCAGTGTGTACGGTTTGCTCAAAGTTGCTGCGTGTCAAAAGGGCAAACCAGTTTAGGCCATCATTCATTTTGTACCAAACTCTCCGATTCCATGAAGATTTATAAGAAAGGTAATACTCTGATCATTATTTGATTCAGAGAAAAAGAGATTCATTGTCCAGCAGGATTTCTTTATGCTGACTCCTGCTTGGGTTTCCACTGTTTTATTTTCATCTATATTTTTTTCAATAGAGCCATATGCACTTAGTTCATTGGTCAATTTGACATCAATTTGAGAATACAAAGATTCTGAGATGCTGCTGGTATATCTATATTCCATTCTTAAGCTGTCACCTCTATTATCTTTGAGCATATTCCTTATATTTAAGGTTTTAAAATGATTGTCATAGGGAGACCAGGAAACATCCATATCATGGGAAATAAATTTGTTTGGAGCAAATTCCATATCAAGTGAAATATCTGAAAATGGTCTTGTTTGGCTATCGCGTTCTTTTTCAATATCATAGTTCTGA
>Ga0233429_1005124_pt1 | contig 11076 bp, 12 predicted proteins | sample SI_118_April2016_3_FD_179879 | JGI IMG/M metagenome (GOLD analysis project Ga0233429, IMG submission 179879) | Seawater microbial communities from Saanich Inlet, British Columbia, Canada - SI_118_April2016_135_MG | ecosystem: Environmental > Aquatic > Marine > Inlet | place: Canada: British... | reverse complement strand
CCGTGGATAGGCAGAGCCACCGGCAATGATCAATTTCGGCAGATGTTCCTTGGCCAGACGCTCTACTTCGTCGATGTCTATCTGGGCATCCTGGAGGCGAACGCCGTATTGCACCGCATCGAACCATTTGCCCGACTGATTGGGCGGCGCGCCGTGGGTCAAATGCCCCCCCGCCGCCAGTGACATACCCAATACCGTATCGCCAGGCTTCAAAATCGCCATAAAAGCAGCCTGGTTGGCCTGGGATCCCGAATGGGGCTGTACATTGGCGTAGGAGCAGCCAAAGATCTTTTTTGCCCGCTCTATCGCGATACGTTCGGTCACATCAACGTACTCACAGCCGCCATAATAGCGCCGGCCCGGGTAACCCTCGGCATATTTGTTCGTAAGGACCGAACCCTGGGCCTGCAAAACAGCGCGGGAGACGATATTCTCAGAGGCAATCAGCTCAATCTGGCTCTGTTGGCGGCGTAATTCGTCCGCCAATGAGGCAAATACTTCCGGATCCCGGTCTGAACCATCTTGCGAAAAGAACCCATTTTCAACGGGCGACCCCGCGAAAGCAGAGTTAGATGACATGCAACGATCCTTTTCCATAGAGTGTTGGGTATTGGATATTGGGTACTGTAAATCAGATAGTCCGTCCAGATGACACAATCCTGCGCATCATCGGCATTTTGGACCGCTTAAATACCATATGTAGACGGTACTGCCAACGTATCACAGCACCTGCCCGGCTAAAACGAACAGAAATTTCGTCGTCTGATAAATATCTGATTTGAAACAGTTTCTAATTTTATTGACAAACCGCACACTTTATACGAAACAATAACCTAAAATAAAACAAGGTCGGGGCAATGAATAAACAGAATAATAATATACCTAAAGATGAACTACGCCGAATTTCTGTGGATATCGTTTCCGCTTATGTTGGTTACAATACGATATCCAAATCAGAACTTCCCTCACTTATCAAATTAGTCCATGGGGCCTTTACTAATCTAGGCAGCGATAGCAATGAGGAAATAGTTGAACAGGCGCGCAAACCCGCCGTGCCAATTCGTCGGTCGGTCCAACAGGATTACATCATCTGTTTGGAAGACGGTCGGGAATTAAAGATGTTGAAGCGATATTTGCGGACCCGATACAATATGACGCCTGACGAATATCGCCGCAAATGGGGTCTGCCAGCTGATTACCCCATGGTCGCGCCAAGTTATTCTTCATTGCGCTCCAACCACGCCAAGGAAATTGGCCTGGGCCGGGTTCGTCGGGGTCCTGCGGGTGGCACAGATACCAAATAGGCACCGCGTTACAAATTATATAGGCGATGCACCAGCGCGATACGATCTAGTGGTCCGATCCTAACGAATGGTTCCCAATCGTTAGGATCGGACCACTAGACTCTTAAGGATCGTGGTGCGCGAGACACGAAACAGAAGGACTCTTCTGTTTCCCTCGCACCACGAGGTCAAAGACCAGTCGAAAACGCCTTCATTGGGCGATAAAGTCACCCTTGCTCCACTTATACCAGGCATAGGCGGGTTCCTTGATGTCACCCTTGGCATCAAAGGTAATGTCACCCACAGCCGTCTTGAAGGTATTGCTGCCCAATGCTTTGATGATCTTTTTCAGATCCAGGCTGCCCGCCTTACCTGCCGCCTGGGCCCAGACCTGTATGGCGGCATAGGTGTAAATCGCATGCAAATTGCCCACACCCTTTTTTGATATGGCCTTAACAACTGATTTGGCGTGTTCCATTGCGGACGGATCCCTGGGGTAGGTCATCAAGGTCCCTTCCCCGGCCGCGCCTGAAATGGCCCAATACTTTTTCGTCATCAAATCATCGCCTGCGACCAGGATGGTCTTCATATGCTTCTTGCGCATCTCCGTCACGATCAAGGCGGCTTCCCTATGATAGCCGCCGTAGTACAGAACATCGATCCTGTTGCGTTTCAACATGGCGACAAAGGCGGAATAGTCTTTCTTGCCGACACCGATTGTCTCGTACAGCGCCTCGTTTATACCCCGTTGGTTCAACTGTGCCTTTGCGGCTTCTGCCAACTCCTTGGAATAGGATTGCTTGTCATGGGCTATTGCCACCTTTTTGCCGCCGAAATTGTCGGCGAGATAATTACCCGCAATGATACCTTGCTGGTCATCCCGGCCACAGACACGATAGACGTTCTTAAAGCCTCGGTTCGTAAGATTGGGATTGGTTGAAGCCGGCGTTATTTGCAATACCCCCTCTGCATTATAAATATCCGAGGCAGCGATAGAGGCAGCGGAACAAAAATGCCCGGCGACGAAGATGATCCCTTGATTAAGCATGGATTTCGCCACGGTAACGGCCTCCTTGGGATCGCAGGCGTCGTCGGCGATCACCAGCTTAATTTTTTGCCCCAGCACACCGCCTTTGCCATTAAGGTCGGCAACCGCCCGTTCGGCACCGCGTTTCATCTGTTCGCCAAAGACCTCAAACGGCCCTTTCATGGGCCCCACGGCGGCAATCGTGATATCAGCCCGTGCGGTTGCGCAATTGAGACCCAGGGCGAGCAACACAGCGCCGATGGCAATTCTTGATGTCCCCATTGGCAACATAGTCCTATTTCGAACAGTCTTCAGTTTGAACATCCCGGCCTGTCATTTTGGCTTTGAAATTTGTGGCGCACCCAGCATGCAAAACGCATCTTACACTTTTATGCCCGGCCGGTTATCCGGCCCATCGCCACGCTTACGCAGCATATATTCCAGCTTCTGAACAGCCAGCCGTGATAGCTGTTTTTCGGAAACATTTTTCGGCCCGACAATGGAGACCTCCAGCAGGGTCTGGGGATCCAGTGCGCAGACCTTAACCGAATTGCCCACAACTATGAATTCGACGATATAGCTCCGCCCATCGCCCTCTCGTGACGCCATAATAGCCTGCCAAACCTTTCCGGGACCGCGCCTAAGCCGCCCGGCGCAGGTCCAGTCGGGACCAGACCGTCCGGAGTGCGGCAACCAATTCCGCCATCATGACATCGTCATGGAAGGGCGTCGGGGTAAACCGCAGGCGTTCCGTGCCACGCGGCACGGTAGGATAATTGATAGGCTGCACATAAATGTTGAATTCATCCAACAATTCGTCCGAGACCTGCTTGCACAGGGCGGCATCACCCACCATCAGGGGTACGATATGACTGACCGACGGCATCAGGGGCAATTCAGCTTCCTGGAACAGGCGCTTTAAAGTCGCGGCCCGTTCCTGGTGCAGATGCCGCACCTCGTCAGAAACCTTTAGATGCCGGACACTGGCCAGGGCCCCGGCCGCGATGACCGGCGCGATGGAGGTGGTGAATATAAAGGATGAGGCATAGCTGCGGATCACATCCACCAGATCGGCGGAGGCGGTGATATACCCGCCCATGACGCCAAAGGCCTTTGCCAGGGTACCCTCGATAATGTCCAGTTGATCCATGACACCATCGCGGGCGGCAACACCGGCCCCCCTGGGTCCGTACATGCCAACCGAATGGACTTCATCCAGATAGGTCAGGGCACCGTATTTTTTGGCGATCTCGCAAATCTCTGCAATGGGGGCAATGTCGCCATCCATGGAATAGACGGATTCAAAAGCCACGATTTTTGGTGCCTCCGGGTCTGCTTCCGCCAGCAGTTCTTCCAGATGGGCGGTATCATTGTGACGCCAGATTTTCTTTGGCCCACCGCCATGGCGAATGCCATCGATCATGGAGGCATGGTTCAAAGCGTCGGAGAAAATAATCAATCCAGGCAGGGCTGTTACCAAGGTGGACAGGGTTGCTTCGTTAGAGATGTAGCCGGAGGTAAACAACAGCGCGGCTTCCTTGCCGTGCAGGTCCGCCAATTCCGCTTCCAACAGGACATGATAATGGTTGGTGCCGGAAATATTTCGCGTCCCGCCCGAACCGGCTCCGACTTTATCCAAAGCCGTGTGCATGGCGGACAGCACAACTTCGTTCTGCCCCATACCCAAATAGTCGTTGGAGCACCAGACGGTTACTTCTTCGCACCTGCCATCTATATGACGGGTCGCTTTTGGGAAGTTGCCGGCATGACGTTCCAGCTCTGCAAAGACGCGATACCGGCCCTCGCCACGGAGTTCGGCCAATCGATCCGCAAACAATTTCTTATAGTCCACAGTTAATCCCCTTTAGCGTCCGACCCTGCGCCCCTAATTCGGCAGCGATCAGGTTCAGTATTGATAAAACGCATTACAGAACTATTAACCAATGCATTTTGCCCCCAGGGCCGGCGAATTCAAGACTATTCTTGATCCACAGACAATTTGTCGCAGAAAAGTTATTTCCCAGCAAAGTCATTTTATAGCGGTTGTTGCGTAGTGGTTGTAGCCTAGCAGTTGTCGGGGCCGTCTTCATTGGCTAATAAGATCGTCCCACGGATTTATATATCATTGTCGCACCATATTGGGAGTTTAGGGACATGAGCACGGACACCAGCACGGCCAAGAGCACGGATAAGGCCAAGAGCCAAACAGACTATCTTGCAACCGGGTCGTTTGCCTGGGAGGATCCGTTTCTGCTGAACGATCAATTGACGGAAGACGAAAGCATGGTGCGCGATTCCATCCGCGCCTATTGCGATGACAAGCTGATGCCCCGGATTATTGAGGCCACGCGCACGGAAACCTTCCACCGCGAAATCATGACAGAGATGGGCGAGATGGGCATGCTGGGGGCCACCATCGACGGCTATGGCTGTGCCGGCCTGTCCTATGTCTGCTATGGCCTGATCGCGCGCGAGACAGAGCGTGTGGACAGCGGCTATCGCTCCGCTGCTTCCGTACAGTCATCTTTGGTGATGCACCCGATCTATGCCTATGGTTCGGAAGAACAACGGCAAAAATTCCTGCCCAAGCTGGCCACGGGCGAACATGTGGGCTGTTTCGGATTGACGGAGCCTGACCACGGCTCTGATCCCGGTTCCATGGTGACGAAGGCGAAAAAGGTCGACGGCGGCTGGGTCCTGAATGGTGCCAAGATGTGGATCACCAATTCCCCCATCGCCGATGTGGCCGTGATCTGGGCCAAGGACGACAACGGCGATATTCGCGGCTATCTGGTGGAGCGCGGCATGAAAGGCTTCTCCACCCCGAAGATCGAGGGCAAGTTAAGCCTGAAAGCCTCGATCACGGGCGGTATCGTCCTCGAAGATGTTTTCGTGCCGGATGAGAATTACCTGCCCGAGGCCAAGGGCCTGTCGGGTCCTTTTGGTTGTTTGAACCGAGCTCGCTATGGCATCGCCTGGGGCGTTATGGGTGCGGCTGAATTCTGCTGGGAAGGGGCGCGGCAATATACCCTGGACCGGAAACAATTCCGCCGTCCACTGGCGGCTACGCAATTGGTGCAGAAAAAGCTGGCCGATATGCAGACGGAAATTTCCCTCGGCCTGCAAGCCTGCCTCCGCGTGGGTCGCCTGATCGATGAACACCGCGCGGCGCCAGAGATGATTTCCATCATCAAACGCAATTGCTGCGGCAAGGCGCTGGATATTGCCCGGACCGCCCGTGACATGCATGGTGCCAACGGCATATCGGACGAATATCATGTGATGCGCCACATGGTGAACCTGGAAACCGTGAACACCTATGAGGGTACCCACGATGTGCACGCCCTGATCCTGGGTCGTGCCATGACCGGGCTGCAGGCGTTCGCATAGAAAATCCTTTGGGGAGTTAGGTGACATGACGGAGATTGATCGCGGCGGCTATTCGGTTGAGGATTTTGAGCGGCAGTTTAACCCCCGCCAGGCGGTGCCTGACCATCAGCCCAAAATCGATTCCCGTGTCATCGCCTCAGCCGAGGCGCGTTGCCGTATCGAAGGCGTCTATGATCTGCGTTATGGCCCCGGACCGTTAGAGGTATTGGACGTCTATCCGGCAGAGGCCGAAAATGCGCCGGTACAGTTCTATATCCACGGCGGTTATTGGCGGGCCCAGGATAAATCCGACGTCAGCTTTCTGGCCGAACCATTCACAGCCGCCGGGGCCTGTGTGGTGATTATCAATTATGACCTATGCCCCAACGCCAGCCTGCCCGAGATCATGGCCGAAACCGTCCGCGCCCTGATCTGGACCAGGGAAAACATCGCCGAATGGGGCGGTGATCCGGAGCAGATTTTTATCTCCGGCAATTCCGCCGGCGCGCACCTGGGCGCCATGCTGTTGGCCCGCGACTGGGCCGCCGATGGCCAGCCGGACGACATCATCAAGGGCGCGGCATTGTTGACCGGCGTCTATGACCCCACCCCGGTCATGGGCATCACAGTCAACGACGCCGTTCGCCTGACCCCGGATATGATCGGGGCCGTCTCCCCCATGCTCAACCTACCCCGGCGCGACCTCCCCCTCCTCGTCCCCGTAGGCGGGGCCGAGACCACGGAATGGATCAAACAAACCCGCGCCTATGTGGATCTATGCCAGGCCAACGGCATCAACGCCCAATTCATGGATGTCCCCGGTGCCGACCATTTCGATATGACAGCCGCCATGGGCGATGAAGCAGGCCCCGTGCTGCCCGCCATTTTGCAGCAGATGGGCCTGTGATCTGCACCGCCTCGAGCAATTTAGTGATGGTCAACGTAATTCGTCACCGTAATTCTAGGTTCACAAAAGGTGAATTTCCGGATTAACGGCGAACAAATACCCGCACCTCCATTGACTCACCCAAATGGGTTATATATGTTTCGTGGCATGTGGGGGATAGCATTGCTGCCAAAGGTAGTATTGGCGTGTTCCGACACTGTTGAGGACACTGGCCGTACGTATCACGTCAGCAATTGTGAGGATCAATAATTTCTGACCAATCTTCAAGGGCTTGCCGCTCTCGCCATGGTTAGTGCCTCAAACTCCATCAAAGGCAGCATCGTTTGTGATCAGATCAACTAGGTGCGCACTAGATTCGATAACATATAAATTCGGGAATTAGCATGAAAATCAGAAAACTATTATGGACTGCTGTGCTAGGTGCCTTCTTTCAAGTGGGCGGCGTGCAGGCCGCGTTGCTTGACCTGGCGGGACTTAATTCGCTCAAGACCCATCTTGGCGAAAGCAATATCACTGTCACACAGATCTATGCGAGAGCGAATGATGATGGGGGAATCGCGACCTGGCACGAAAAAGTCGACAATAAAGGTCGGACATTCACTTTATTAGAGATTCTTGTTGCTGGTCCAGCTTTTGGATCTTCTGGGACGTTTAGCGGCCCAATGATTATCGGCGGTTACAATCCTTCAGACTGGGATAGCGTTGGTGGTTATAATTTTGTCGAAGATCCCCTGGACCGGAGCGCATTCCTGTTCAATCTCACCCTATCAATTTTTCAGGATCAGAAAAAAACTGCTGAAGGGCAATACGAAACTCTTAACGAAGCGATTTATGGGCCTACCTTTGGCGGCGGGCCCGACTTGTTTGTAGATAATGATTTTTTTGGTACTTTATCTCCTTACAGTTATGGTGCCGACAGCGCCCAAATCGGCGCATTAGGTCCAAATATTCTGGGCGAAACGGGCGTCTGGAATATTACTGTGAACCAGATGGAAACCTATTCCATCATCACGCCTCCGCCATCAGTCGTCCCTCTCCCATCCTCAGCAATCCTCTTCGGCACTGCCCTGCTAGGCTTGGGTGCTATGCGTAGGCGTAGGCGTAAACTGAAGGCAGCGGTCTGATGGCCCATTGCGCCCCAACCACGAAATTTCAGTCCCAAATACGCGCGGGCGCGGATGCCTGGCTTACAAACCTGGAAAGCCGCCTGGACCGGAGCCTGAAGGCGGGCAAGCGCGGGCCGAAAACACAGGGCGAAAACACAGGGCGAAAAAGAAAAATATACCGTCATCGAAATAAGGAAAGACCGCGCTACATTTTGGTGGGATCGGACATGGGGGTGACGGCGTGGATGCGGTGCATGGTGATGCCGCCGGCCTCCAGGGCGTTATAAGTTCGGGCCCAATATTCCACTTCCCACATAACCCATTCCTGCAGTTCCCGCAGCACGGGTTCTTTTGGCACGGTTTTACCAAAACGCAGAATACCGTTCAAAAGCATGGCCTTGTAGGCTTTCGTCTCGTCCTTGGCGACACGGACATCGAAACCCACTTTGCTTAAACCTTCACGGAGTTCATCCAACTCAAACAGTCGCGGGCTGGTACGATGCAAGGCACCCCATTCGGCCCGTTCTTCCTGCCCCTTGCCTGGAACCGAGAGGAATTCCGTCATCAATAAATGGCTGCTGGGCTTGAGAAGGTCGCACAAAGTTTTGAAAATACGCTCCCGATCGGAAATTTGATAAAGCCCCTCGCGGATCACAATTGCGTCGCGTTTATGCTCCTTGACCTCATGATCATCCAGTTCCAATTTCCGGATTACCGCCTTCTTGGCGAGGCCGGCTTTGGCAGACAGGCGAACGGCCTCTTCCATAAGAAGTTCGTCCATCTCAAGTCCATCTACCCAGGCACCGGTTTCCTTGGCGATGGTACGCGCCGCCGAGCCCAGACGCGCACTAGCATCCAGGACTGTCATCTGTTCATTGAGTCCGATGGGATTAACGAGGTCGCGGGCCCGCTCCTGAGACGCGGGACCGTCGAAACCTTCGCCAAAGAGACGTTGGATCGCCGCGATCCGTTGCGGCGTCCATTCCGCGATACCGCTCGGGGACGGTAGTTCCTCAACCTCAACTTTTTCGACCTTGCCGGCCCGCGCGTTACCCTTGGCTGCGGCGGCTTCCACTTCATCGCCATTCCACCACGCCTTAAAGCGGCCCGATATACCGCTGGCAGCCAAATTATTTAGAGTTTGCGCCATCTCCGCACCATCAACGCCGGTTACCACCGGATCCGACGGCCATTGCACCGCTTGAGGTGCCCCGGCTCCAACCAGCGACCAAAACCCCGATGCTGGGATTGGCAAAGCGGATCCCCGCACCCGCGTCCGTCAAGCGCATCACCTCCGCTTCTACACGACCGGGAATACTGTCTAATTCCAATTCAAAAACTGCGCCCTTTTCCATACCGCAATCGGGCACCAACAAGGCACCAGATATTGAAACATCGCGGAGATTGCAGTTCAGGGTTTCTCCACCAAGAAAGACCCTTACCTCAGCATTCACATCGGCGCGGGCAAAATCGCGCAGGGCCTCAAAGCCGCTGTCCTGAGAACCAGTGACAATATTCTTGGCTACTGTGAGCAGGCGCCGCAAAGGCGTAACCATGTTTTCCGTCCTATCCGTTGGCCGGCTATACAGAGCCTGGACCTGGAGATCAGAATTCTACGGTCAATTTTTTAGTAAATGGTTAACAACGAGATCCCGCAGAGGCGGCACCATCTGCCCTTGGAACTTGCCAATCCGGAGGTCCAGATGAATTCAGGATTAATGGGACCAGAGCGCTTCCGAGATATTGTGAACCATTTGACCGCCGACCAAGGCCCCGTGGGTGGGCGCACGCTGGGCGGTGCGGTATTATAAAATCAGCATGAACAGGCCGATGACGCCTGACCAACACAACACGCCAAGCAGTAACCAAACCAGAACTGCCATGCGTGGTGATAGGGGATCATTCGTGTGGTCTCGGACGTCGCGGAAGCCTTGCCGTTCTACGAACGCGTCGCGATCACCCATGCCCCAGCCCTCGAATCATTTCGTCTTACAAATTAATTATGGCTAATAGAATCCCATTTGCAAGTTTTTACCCAAGAACATCAACAATGACCGGTTACAATGGCCGGTCAATGGTATGACGAATTCTCCTTCTGTTCGCTTTGCTCAATTCTTAAATATATGCAACACTAAGGCGCGCTGTTGAGGACTGTTGTTTTTTGCCATTCCACTTTAGTCGTTGAGTGAATGGTTATGAATGACAGGGGCGAGATCCGTAGATGGTGTAAGAAGACCGATATCCGATGAATTCATCCAGCGAATTGCCACCCAATACTGCCCCAGACGGCACCCATGACAGCCGCTTGTCACCAGAACAATTGGCTGAAGAATGGGTTGGCCGCTGCATTGACTTACTGCGCCCGATGGATTGGACGGGGCGCATGGATGCCCTCATGCAGCTGCACGATCAATTGCGGGATGACTTCACAGATTTCGAAGTTTTTTGCGATGTTTTTCCCAAATTCGTCGAACAAACCATCGAGCAGTTGGGCGCCGCGGACGTGGAAGATTTGAGCCAGGCGCATATCTATGCCAATTCAGCAGATATAGACCATCGCACGGCAGCCGGCGATTGGCTGGCCATCAACGAACGTTCGAATTAGCACTGTTCCGTTTAGCACGAGATCGATTAATGCTGGCCTGAGGGCCAAAGGACGACCCGAACGGTTTGCAGCAAAATGACAATATCAAGAAACAAGCTGCGATTTTTCACATAGTAGAGATCATAGGCCAGTCTTTCCCGGGCGTCCTCGACGGAGGCACCATAGGGATAATTGATTTGCGCCCAACCGGTAATACCAGGCCTGACCCTATGACGCTCCTTATAGTGAGGGATATGCTGGGACAGTGAATTAACAAAAAAGGGCCGCTCGGGACGCGGACCTATAATACTCATGTCGCCCCGCAAAACATTGAAAATTTGCGGTATTTCATCAATCCGGGTTTGCCGTATGAAATACCCCATACCAGTAATCCGATCATCATCCACCTCAGCCCATCGCGGCCCAACGCCGCTGGTATCAACCACGGTCATACTGCGAAATTTCAGCAAGGTAAAAACATCGCCATGCCGCCCCGTTCGCTCCTGCCGGTAAAACGCACCACCCTTGCTGTCCAGCTTTATCAATAGCGCAATGATGCCAATGATTGGTGCGGCAAAAATAACAATGGCCGAGCTGACCAGGATATCGAGGCTGCGCTGAACTATATTCACAACAATGCCTTCGCGGAACCCGTCAGAGAATATGAACCATTTGGGATCCAGACGCGCCAGGTCGATGCGACCCATTTCACGTTCAACAAAACTCAAGTATTCGGTCACCCGGATGCCCCGCAATTTGCAATCCAGCAAGGCGTCGGTGGGTAACAACGCATCGTCATC
>Ga0233429_1005121_pt1 | contig 11085 bp, 9 predicted proteins | sample SI_118_April2016_3_FD_179879 | JGI IMG/M metagenome (GOLD analysis project Ga0233429, IMG submission 179879) | Seawater microbial communities from Saanich Inlet, British Columbia, Canada - SI_118_April2016_135_MG | ecosystem: Environmental > Aquatic > Marine > Inlet | place: Canada: British... | reverse complement strand
ATACGGATATCCAGCCACTTTCTTCATCCGTCCTGACACTATAGGAAAGACAGAAGACGTTCATGGTAGGAGTGTGCAGTATATGAACGGGAATCAGATTCGAGAGCTTGAAAAGAGCGGCATCTCCATTGGATTATACGGTTGTAAAGGAAAGTGGTTGTCAAAAACACCTTTAGAAGAGGTAAGGAATGAAATAATTGAGGCAAAGGCCTTATTCAAAAAGGAGCTTGCAAGACCGTTTATTTATTATGGGGTTAGAGAGGGAAACCCTACTGCAGAGATGGTAGATTTATTTAAAGAAGAGGGGATCAAGGCCGTTTTCTGCCAGGCTCCAACCAGAAGAAGAACTCACCCTTATACCGTTGGACGGATTCAGATAGATGATAATGATCTTAACATCCTGCTCATAAAAACTAGAAAATCCTACGTCTTCATGAAGGACTCACGATACTGGGACTTTGGTCGTAAATGTCAACTTGATAAGGTTATCCACTTTGTTTCTAACACCATTAATCGGATGAAAGGCACAGATATTTCTTAGATTTCTATTAAGAGCAGTTGAGGTGATGGATTGCTAGAAAATGCTTGAAAATGGAGAGTTGTTTCATATAATCTGTTTTCATAACATACTATATAATAATAAAGTACGCCAGATTATTGATACGAAATGGAACAAGTATTATCTTCAACAAAAACAGTTATTAAACCATCCAGGGGTTGGGTTCCTCTCAGGTTAAGAGATCTATGGGAATATCGTGAGCTGCTCTACTTCTTGACCTGGAGAGATATCAAGGTTCGCTACAAACAGACTGTTTTAGGCGCGACATGGGCCATTATTCAACCTTTTTTTACCATGGTGGTATTCAGCCTGTTTTTCGGTAGGTTGGCGAAGATACCTTCTGATGGTATTCCCTACCCCCTTTTTGCTTTTGCGGCACTTGTTCCCTGGACCTTCTTTGCTAACGGGCTGAGTCAGTCATCAAACAGCCTGGTGGGAAGCGCGGAGCTTATAACAAAAGTGTATTTTCCCAGGCTGATTATTCCTGTTGCCAGTATCCTTTCCGGACTACTAGATTTTGTAATAGCCTTTGCGGTGTTTATTCTTATGGCTATTTATTACGGTATTTACCCTTCTATGTCCATTGTTTTGTTACCTTTCCTTCTTCTGCTAGGGTTTACAACGGCCCTGGGTGTAGGTCTATGGCTTTCAGCATTAAATGTAAGATTTCGGGATGTGAGATATGTTATTCCGTTTTTAACTCAGTTCTGGTTGTTTGCAACTCCTATTGCTTATCCCAGCAGTTTACTCTCTGAACCATGGAAAACTATTTATGGTATTAATCCTATGGTGGGAGTGGTAGAAGGTTTTCGTTGGGCACTATTAGGTACGGAAACTGCTCCAGGTGCTATGATAATTGTTTCTTCTTTGGTGGCCGTATGCTTATTAGTAAGTGGAGTATTTTATTTTAAGAGGGTGGAGAAATACTTTGCAGATGTAATATAAACTCAAAGTTCCGCTGCAAAAACTGACTAAAGTTGGAAATTTTAAATAATATGAGATGGATGTCAAAATAGGTGATAGACGAGAGTTACTGAACATCGGTTATTTACAAAGATCTTAAAATAAGTTTTTAATTTCAATAAGTTATAGGATTTCTGTGACAATGGATAATGTTGTTATCAATATAGAAAATTTAGGCAAGCGATATGAAATTGGCTCCATTAAGGACAGGGGCAGAACTTTCCGAGATGCATTAACGGATAAATTCATGATTCCCTTTCGAAAAGCTAGAAATACCTTTGCCGTTGGGGCTTCTGAAACTAGAACGGAGTCTAAGTCATTCTGGGCATTGAAGGATATATCCTTGAAGATTAAGCAGGGAGAGGTTCTGGGTATCATTGGCCGAAATGGTGCCGGAAAGACTACACTTTTAAAAATACTTTCGAGAATTACTGAACCGACGGAGGGGCAGGTTGGAATTTCCGGCCGAGTTGGCTCTTTGCTGGAGGTCGGTGCGGGTTTTCATTCAGAGCTTACTGGAAGAGAAAATATATACTTAAATGGGTCAATTTTAGGTATGAAGAAGGCTGAGATTAAAGAAAAATTCGATGAAATCGTAGCCTTTGCTGAGATAGAGAAATTTATTGATACTCCTGTTAAGCGATATTCCAGTGGTATGTATATGCGATTGGCCTTTGCTGTGGCGGCTAATCTGGAACCTGAGATTCTCTTGGTTGATGAAGTCCTGGCAGTTGGAGATGCGGTGTTCCAGACTAAATGCCTGGCTAAAATGTCAAGTATTACGCGGCAGGGACGAACCGTTTTATTCGTTAGTCATAATATGGGAGCCGTGAGCAGTATTTGCCAGCGGGGTCTCGTGTTAGATGAGGGAAGTATCAGTTTTCAGGGATCGATACAGGAAGCCATTCAATTTTACGAAAACGAAATTCTCCAGAAAGAATATGTCGATAAGCAAATTGCAGATCGCAAAGATCGTAGCGGAACCGGAGATGTAAAGTTGGTAGACTTTCACATCGAGAATGAAAGTGGAGAGAAAATAGATAAAATCCGTAATGGAAGTACCGTTAAACTTTGTTTCAGTTATCGCACAAAGAGAGAGCAGGGAGCAGAAGATGTTGACTTGAATATTGTTGTTGAGAGAGAGACAGGAGAAAGGGTTTTTCAACTGGGGACACGATTTACGGGTCAGCAGATTAAACACCTTCCACATAAGGGGCATATTGTTTGTGCGATTAACAGGTTTCCATTGGCCCCCGGTAAGTACACACTTAATGTTTATTTTGAGTCAGAAATGAGTGCTGCAGATTATATCATTCCATTATCATATTTAGATGTAGTTGATGGAGATTTCTATGGTTCAGGGTATCAGGTATTTGAAAACGAGAGTAAGATTTTGATTGATGGCAAATGGTCCTACATCGCTCTTTAGTTTAGAATAGTATCTGAATACATCAGTTTAATAAAATTTAGATAGCACATTTACTTTTTTAACCGGTGGTTATAGATGAAATGGTTAAGAGAAAGCCGAAAAATTTATCCGGACGAATTACAATTACTTGATGACGTATTAGCACGTTTCTATGTAAATCCGCCTAAAAGATATCACGAAGAATCTACAGAAGCTAATGAAGGTTGGGACGATACGGACCATGTTTTTCACAAAAAAATAACCGACCTGGCCTATCCTGATGCTAAAGTGCTCGATGTGGGCTGTGGCCCAGCAATGGCCTGTCCGTGGTTTGTGAAGAAAAAGGCTCATTACACTGGAGTAGATCTTTCAAGGGAACAATTAGAAACTAACAGAAGGGGATTTCCAGATTGTGATTTTTTAGAAATGCACTGGCGTGAAATTCAGTGCCTTGGAGATGTCTTTGATATTGTAACATCTTTTTTCACATTGGAGCATGTAGTTTATCCACGTGAATTTCTGGAAGCTTCTAGTCGCTGTGTAAAACCAGGAGGATTCATGGCAGTACTTTGCCCTGACTATCTTAACCGTGGGTTTATGCCTTCTCAACACTTCTTTGGAAGAAAACCGGGAGGTATTAAGGCGAAGATAAAAAAAATTCAGTGGATTGAAGCATTAATCGAAATAGTTGATCGATACTATATCTATCCAGGATTAATTCAAGAAGCACGATTAATGTCTGGTAATGACGGGGCATGGTTAATAAACCTGCGTCCGCTTTGCTTAGAAAGCAAATCATGGGAGAGAGACTGGGATGCCGTCTATATGGTAGGAGAAGATGAAGTTGCTAATTATATAAAAAACCTTGGATTTAAGATTATTGAACGAGGTGCTAAGATACGCGAAGCTGATAGCTCAGGAATTTATCCGGAATTTTGTTACATAATTTCTCAAAAAATATGATTAAATGATACGAAAACCCTTAGAATGGTGGATCTGGCGGTAAGAAAGGATTTATTTCGGATAGTGGAGGCTTTTCAGAAAATGAATGTCATGGAAATGATGGACCTGTTACAAGCCGTACAGGGTTTAGCACAAAAGATTAACAAAAGCTGTTTGCAAAAGAACGCGTCTGATCCTGTAATCCATAGTCTATAATAGCGGCCTTATGCCAAGGGTTTTGCGAGCTCTATATCGCGACTATATAAAATAAATTTAAACTGAAACAGTTCCTGGTTATTTATATTGAAGATTGTACATTATTCTCACCAATTGGGTATGGGAGGTACGGAAAAATGCATGCAGTATTTCCTGGAATATCTGCACAATACCGGCTACGATTGTTACTGCATACACAACCGCAAAAAGACTGATGAGGCTGGTGGTTCTAGAGAAAAATTAATACAGGATATTTTGGGAGATAGAAAGGTACTTGGCTATTCGTCTGAAGACGAGTTTTTTGATATATTGAAAAAAATGGGACCGGATATTTTCCATATTCATAGAAGTGGATATCCTAATGAATTTCCGATCATTCCCAAGTTGAAAAGCTATGTAAACAAGTGTGTTGAAACCAATATTTTCGGGGGGGTTGATACCTCTAGTGTGATTGACATGACCCTGTACGTAAACAAACACATGCTTAAGACGGGACGTTCTCTTAATAGAAAAATTGGCTATCTATTTAATCCGGTCAAGCACCCATTCCATCAAAAAGATTTAAGGCTGAAGCTTGGAATTTCCAAGTCTACATTTGTCATGGGTCGTATTGGAAGGTCGGTTGATAGTATTTTCGATCCCATCTCTTTACGCGCTCTTAAGGTTATTGAGGAAGAAACCGATTATGACCTCCTCTATCTTGTCCAGTCACCTCCTCCCATAATGATCAAAATTGCCCAGGAAATGAAACTAAAAAAAATACAATTTTTGGAGGTTCCTATCGTAACGGACAAAGAGATTACTTCTTTTTTCAATACCATAGACATCCTTGCCCATGCCCGTAAAGACGGAGAGATATGCCCTTTAAATATTCAGGAAGCCATGATTCATGGTAAACCTGTTATCTCGCATAGAAGCCGCAGAGCAAATGGACACAAACTCTTTGTGAAAAGATGCGGTTTTTTTGCCAGGCAGGATAACTACAAACAATATGCTAAGTATATTAAAATATTATATACTAAGAAAACAAAGCGTATGAAATTAGGAGAAGAAGGACGGAAATATGCTGCTGATAATTTTCTTTTGGAAAATATTGGCAAGAAATTAGAGTCATATTATAAGGCACTACTGGTTTAAACAATTATACGAAGTGTCAGTAGCGTCCAGTTAGTTTTTTGCTGGTTTTAATCTTTGCACCAAATCTTTTCATTTTCGTATACTTTTGCTGAGAATCCAGAACGATTCTTTTAGATATCCAATAAAAGAACTCAGATATGACAAAAAGTAGCAAAATGTTATAAGATGGTTTATAGAGAAGCCTTACTCTGATTTGTGATCTTTCAAGATTTTTTATTATATATTTGCTGAGAGACCATGATGGTCTTTGTGTCAATCAAGATAGAAAATTATGAACTTGCAAGAATATAAGTCGACGATTATACCTTCCGTTACCGTAATAATCCCAGTTTACAATGAAGAAAGATCGATAGAATATTGTATTAGTTCGTTAAGAAAACAGAGCATACCACTGGAGATTATCGTTGTCGACGATGGTTCTAAAGATAATTCAGTAAAGATTTGTGAGGACTTAGGGATAAAGGTTCTTAAACAAAAACATCAGGGACCCGGTGCCGCCAGGAATCTGGGTGCCAGGAGCGCGACAGGAAAAATTCTCATTCTTGTTGATGCTGATATGGAATTCGAAACTTATTTTGTTGCGAAATTGATAGCACCAATCGTGGCAGGTGATGCTGTTGCTACGTGTCACTGGAATGAGAGAGTGGCTAACTGGGGCAATCCGTGGGCACGCTGTCAGGCGTGGTTTCTCGGTCTTCCTGATAAAAGACGCCATCCCTTGCAAGTTCCTGAATATGAGGAGGTATATAGGGCAGTGCGGAAAGATTTTTTTATCGATTCTGGTGGTCATGAAGAGAAGATGGGTCGTGGTGAGGATAGTTTTGTCGCTAGGCAGACCGGCGTTATGGCAAAGATTGTGGCGGACGCCATCTGTTATCATAACAATGCTGGAAGTGCCGGTGAGGTATTTAGAGACACCCTGTGGTGCGGAAGAACTGTACCTGAAGGGCAAAAACAAAAGTTACGAATAGGCCTTGCGGCCTTATTCTATCAAAACCCAATTAAGATATTTATCAGAGGAATAATTTTGTGTATAAAGAAGCAAGAGTTGTATATGCCTTTATATGCAGTTGTCTATTCTGTCGGTTTTGCATTGGGTGTTATTCAGGCTTTAGTTTACAAAAAATATGCGAAGTGAAAGTTTTCTAAAATATGGACAAACCAAAGATAATAAACATAATGCCTCATGTCCCTGCCTATAACTTTTCTCCGGATGAGAAGCCGGATGTCTGGTGGGAGAAGCCGGATGGTAGCTGGTTGGGCTTCTGGCCGCGGGAATGGCCTGATTTGCTAGGAGAAGCAGTCTTAAAGGAGACTAATCAATATGAGTGGGAGGTCTGGCAGCCTGATTACCGGGCAGGCAGGATATATTCCAGTACTCTGAAAACAGGCGTAACCCACCGCCTATTCCCAGCCAAAGAGAGAGTTTACCGATTTGGGCTCGAATCTCGAAAAGGATTCTTTTCAGAAGAAATGATTTTGCATCTTAAAGAATCCCAAAATAGTCCAATGATTTTAAAGTTTTATAGCACCTATGGTCTTAAGTCACCATTTTATTGTGAGATTTTGACGATCTTTGGTACTACAAAAAAATTCCCAATTTTTTTTCTTGGGCTTGGTATGTTCAAGGCCCCGATCAGTGAAATATTGGAAATACATAGACCTTTGACTTATTTAAATCTCATGTTAGAACATTGCCGGATGAAGAAGCTTTTGCGATACGTGGATGTTACTACCGAATTGGCAGATTCGGCGTTAAGAGAGGTCAGAAAAGTATATAGCGGGCGTATAGAAAAGTTAACGATGTGGTGTGATTTTGACTTCTGGGTACCCATACCTTCAGAGGAATTAAAGGTATCAATTAGAAATAAACTGAACATTCCACAGGGGAAAATGGTATTTCTCGCTTCAGGCAATTTCGTACCTCGCAAGCAGTTCGACAAGTTGATAGAAGTATTTGTAGGCTTACAGCATCGTGAGGATTTTTTACTAATTGTAGCTGGACATGGAAACGAAACTTACACAAAAATGCTTAAATCTCTTGCCGCACCTTTAATAAAGCAAGGAAAAGCTATGTTGCATCCATATGTAAGGGAGGAAGGGCTGAGAGACCTTTATTGGTCTTCAGATTTATATGTTTCAGTCGCTTCTGATGAAGGGGGTCCGGTAACTGTCATGGAGGCTATGGGTTGCGGGCTACCAGTTCTCTCTACACCAGTGGGTGAGACTGCGGAAAGGATGAAAAACCATAGTGTTGGTAAGTTTGTATCAGTTAAAAACTATAACGAATGGTCTGCTACTATAGAAAGTTTACTCAATAACGGCCTGCCTAAACCGCTTGATATACAAGTAGCCAGAAACGCCTATCACTGGGAGAATGTTACAAAACAGTTTATCCGTATCTATAGGGATCTAATCCATGTCTAACAAGCCTTTAATTACGTTGAGAAGTCTTAAGAATAGAGTAGAAATAATCATCTATTCCCCAAAGAAATAATGTTAGGCGTTAAAACTCTTATAATGTATAACGACTATAAGGCAGCACAAGATACCTAAAATTATTTAGAAATGAGTGTCGTTATGAATACAGTCGGTCATAAATATAATAAGCGAACAGTTATTATATTATTTTCTGTTACTTTCACAACATGCCTGACGTTTTTTGCTTTTGTTGGATATGTAAACAGGGGGTGGATATCCGGTGCTGATGCTCAGGGTTATTACATGATGGGGCGTTCTCTTTATTTTGATCACGACTTTGATTTTACAAATGAGAGATTGCTGGACCCTCGTCCTGAAAATATTGGGACTGATTCGCATCTAACAAAAACAGGTAAAGTCTCATGTCAATTCCCGGTTGGATATGCTCTTTTGGTGCAGCCAGTTTTTTTACTGTCGGATATCATTACAAGGTGTAGTAATTATTTGTTAAAAACAACACTTCCTGGTGATGGTTATAGAGGTGTTTTTGGCCTGTTGGTCCCTTTCTCTACACTCCTCTACGGCTTTATCGGGATATACCTGGCCTATCAAATTATAATTATATTTTTTGACGAGGTTTTAGCTTCAGTGTCTATAAATGTCATAGTCTTATCTACCAGTTTGCTTTGGTATATTAGCGGGCATGTGACCATGGTGCACGTCCATAGCTTTGCAGCACTTACAGCTTTGGTGTACAGTATAATGCCATTTTTTCAAAAGGATATTTCAGGTATAGGTGTGCTGAGATATGTTTGTGTTGGCAGCCTTCTTGCTTTGGCTACTATGATTCGCTCTCAGAATGTCATATTTGCGATTATTCCAATTATCGCCATGGCTCAACACTTTTTCCGACGCGACAACAAAAGAAAAGAAGAGCCATTATCAAAATTGATTGGCAAGATATCTGCTGGAGTCTTCTCCACGTTTATCTGCTTAATTCCGCAAATGTTGTACATGAATGCGGTCTATGGCAGTTATTTCACTAATACTTATAATGACATTGATGGTCATAGTTTTAAGTTCTTAAAACCGGATTTAGCAAAAACATTGCTTTCTGCTGAGAGTGGCTTATTTATCTGGCATCCAGTCTCTCTGTTATCGTGTATAGGAATATGTTTGTTATTCTATAGAGTAAAAAAGCAGCGGCTCTTTATATTATTATTATCAGTTTGTTTCATTTTAACGTGGTATGTTATTGCTATTTGGGATTATTCAATGGCTAATTCATTTGGCAATCGTGCTTTCGATGGTTCAACACTTTTTTTTGCTCTTGGCTTGGCAGAGATCCTGAACCGATTACGAGAAAAAAAGAAAATTGTTATATCGGTGTGCATTACGCTGACATTATGGAATATGCAACTATTAATGCAGCAAAGATATTTCCGATGGATTTCGTATGGATGGGGAAGGGATATGTCATATTTAGAATTATTCAAAAATTATAACAAACTGCCTGGCGAATGGGAAAGAATCAAAAAAAAATACCTTTAAGCTGGTTAAGTACGATAGAGAATTACGAATTAATTCTATAAACATTCTTTACTCATTGTTGTAAAATAAATCTTCATGCTTACTTAATGGGGTGCAGTATAATATTTAGTTGAATTTAAGAGCACTATATGGGAAACTTCCGGCCAAACACACTCAAAAACCCTAAAGGTACCAATAAAACTCCAAGTAAAAATATAGTTATATTTCCTGCTTACAATGCAGAGAAAACGTTGGAATCTACTTTTAGAGACATTTCTCCTGGATCTGTAGATGGAATGATTTTAGTTGATGATTGTAGTCATGACAATACCGTAATAATTGCCAGGAAACTTGGAATCACTGTAATAGAGCATGAGGTAAACAAAGGTTATGGTGCAAACCAAAAAACCGGCTATGAAGCTGCATTAAAGCAAGGGGCAGATATTATAATAATGATACATCCTGATTATCAATACGATCCCCGTATTATACCTTTTGCCATAGGGTTTATAACTACTGACATTTGTGATATTGTCATAGGTTCACGAATTAGAACGCGAAGAGAGGCACTTGAAGGCGGCATGCCCTTATACAAGTATATTAGTAACCGTTTTCTTACCATAATAGAGAATGGTATTTTAGGTCAAAATCTTGGCGATTTTCATTCTGGGTTCAGAGTATACAAGAGAGAAGTATTGGAAAAAATTAACTTTTATTCAAATTCAGACGATTTTGTTTTCGATTCAGAGTTTCTTGCTCAAGCTGTTTATTCCGGATTTCGTGTCGGTGATATTCCAATTCCCACACGTTATTTTCCTGAGGCATCCTCAATTAATTTTAAAAGAAGTGCAAAATATGGAATTCAAACTCTTTTGGTAATGTTCAAGTACATTTTACAATGTTCAAAAGTATTCCATTTTAAGCTCTTCGAACCACGAACAAATAATAATCAGTGATTTTGCCCTAGGAATTAGGAACAGATGTGTACTCAGGAACAATAATATTAATCTTTGTAACTTAGAGAAAATAATAATTCTTTCCGAATCATGACAATAGATAATGAAGTGCTAGCGAGAGAAGCACGGACATTTCCTAAAGTTACAATTATAATTCTTCACCTGAAGGATATACCTTGCATTGTTGACTGTGTGAATTCTCTCAATAAGATTACGTATCAGAATTGTTCTATCATTGTTGTACACAATGGTCCGGAAAATATAGCCTTAAGAGACGCCTTATCCTCAATTTCTCAGTATATCACAAAAGTAATTGATACTGAGGAGAACCTTGGTTTTGCAAGAGGAAATAACATCGGTATAAGACAGGCGCTCAAAGATGGGGCAGAGTATATTTTATTACTAAACGATGATACTGAAGTTGATCCTGCCTTTTTAACAGCGCTAGTAGATGTAGCAGAATTACGCCCGGATGCCGGAATGTTGGGCTCTGCAATTTTCTATTACGATCAGCCTCAGAAAATATGGTTTGCAGGAGCCAGTTTTGACAAAAAAACCTGTGAGATCACAACAACAGGATATAGTCAGTTTGATAAAAGTAAAAGTTCTGAACTTATAGAATCAGACTATGTCACAGGATGTGCTTTGTTGGTCAAGAAAGAAACAATAGAAAAGATTGGAATGCTGGATGAGAGGTTCTTTCTCTACTGGGAAGATGTTGATTGGGGACTCAGATGCATTAGGGCAGGATACAAAAATTTAATAGTAACGTACTCACATATATGGCATAAGGCATCTACTTCCAGTGGTGGCGTTAATTCATTGCCAAGGATTTATCACAAGGCCCGCAGCCGTCTCTATATGGCAAAGATATATGCATCTGAAACCTTATGTAAATTACAACGAGGTTATTTTCGTGACATTGTCTGGTTTTTATTGAAATCACCCGACAA
>Ga0233429_1005117_pt1 | contig 11088 bp, 9 predicted proteins | sample SI_118_April2016_3_FD_179879 | JGI IMG/M metagenome (GOLD analysis project Ga0233429, IMG submission 179879) | Seawater microbial communities from Saanich Inlet, British Columbia, Canada - SI_118_April2016_135_MG | ecosystem: Environmental > Aquatic > Marine > Inlet | place: Canada: British... | reverse complement strand
AAATGAGGGGCGTCACAAAATCAGGCGAAATCAGGCAGTTTGAAGCCTATGCCAAAAACATGGCCTGGATGGGAAGCCCAGCACGATTACTGACCTTGATCGACATTACCGAAAAACGCATTGCCGAAGAACATTTGCGACATGCCCAGAAAATGGAAGCTGTAGGCGAACTAACCGGTGGTATAGCCCATGATTTCAACAATCTGCTGTCAGTCATTATGGGAAATGCCGAACTGCTTGGGTTCAAAATTCCGAAGACAGATGATCTTGCAACGATCAACCTCGCCAATATCCAACGCGCGGCACAGGGGGGCGCTGAATTAACCCGCCGATTGCTGGCTTTTGCCCGACGCCAGCCGGTGCAGGCAGAAAACACAGATATCAGTGAATTGACAGAAAGTTTGCGCAGTATGTTCGGGCACACCCTGGGCGAGCCCGTCAAGCTGAAATTACTGTTGGAAGCAGACCCATCCATTGCCTGTGTTGATCCGGCACAGCTGGAAAATGTCTTGCTCAATCTGGCGATCAATGCCCGCGACGCCATGCCGGAGGGTGGTACATTCAGCATTCGATGTTGGAACCTGTCACTAACCACGGAAGCCAAACAGGCAAGTGATGAAAATACCTATGACGACGTAAGTCCCGGGGATTATCTCAGGATTGATGTTCGCGATACAGGTGTCGGTATATCGCCGGAAATTATTGATCGTATTTTTGATCCCTTTTTCACCACCAAGGAAGTTGGCAAGGGAACGGGTCTGGGGCTGAGTATGGTGTTTGGTTTCGCCAGACAATCGAACGGCCATGTTTCAGTCGTGAGTGCGCCGGGCGAAGGCACAACGATAAGCCTTTTGATTCCCGCCATCCTCTGAATATCGGCGACATCTTGATTGGCCGACCATCTAGGTCGGCGACATCTCGATTGGCCGACCATCTAGGTCGGCGACATCTTGATTGGCCGACCATCTAGATCGGCGACCAGGACTTCTGGCCAGGGCTTCCCTGAATCCGCGACAGGTTCATCCGGTATTGATAACGATCTGGCCGGTACAGGCCGGTGATAAATTCGACAGGTCTATCCAGCTGGTCATAGACAATGCGTTGGATACGCAGCAGAGGTGCCGTCAGATCAACCCCGAGCAAAGTAGCTACTTCTGCATCAGCGGCAGTCGCCGTCAAAATCTGGTCCGCGCGGGTAACTTCCACACCGCCTCTTTCCAGCAAACTCAACAAAGGAAGCGCCGCCAGATCATCACGGGTGTAACTGCGCCCGACACTTTCCGGCACATAGGTTACAAGATAGGAAAAAGGTTCATCTTCCAGGTGCCGGATACGAACGGCGCGCTGCACCACATCCTGGTTTGTACAGGCAAGTGCCGAGGCCACCGCATCTGACGCATGAACATAATCAAATTCCAGCAAGGTCACTTCGGTTTCCAGGCCCATGGACATGATATTTTCAAGCATGCCCTCAACGTTGGCCTTCACCGGCGGGGCCACACCCCGATAGACCACGCGCGTTCCCCTGCCCCGTTCCCGTACAACAAGCCCTTCTTCAGCAAGGTCGTTCAGGGCTCGCTTGGCTGTTATGCGAGAGACATTGTGGATACGCGACGTTTCATCTTCGCTGGGAAGAAGATCACCTTCGACATATTCGCGATTAAGGATCTTGTTCCGCAAGATCATATAAATCTGGTGGTAAAGCGGCGTCGGCAGTTTTTCGTCAACCGGCACACCGGCACCCCTGCCAGTTGATCGGTCTTGCCCACCTTTGACTTCAGACATATCTTTTTTCACGCAACTATTTTCTCCACCATCCTGCAAAGACTATATCACCCACCCGGAATTTCGTCCATTTGCCTGCAGATGTTGCTCGTGTCCTTGTGTTCTCATACAGTTGCCCTGCCCCGGGACCGACCGGGCCTGGCGCTGGGCGTCACAAAGGCAGTTGCATAAACCGGAGTCGCGGGAATGAATACGGAAAAAACAAGTGTTTCAGCATCAGATACGGTCAAGGAATTCCTCTCTACCATGGAAGCGCGTGACCTTGAGGGTGCCGCCAGATATCTCGCCCCCGGTTTCACAATGACCTTCCCTGGTGACGCCGTCTTTTCGCAGCTGAGCGAACTAATCACCTGGTCAAAAGACCGATATCAATCCGTTGGCAAGAAATACGACCGGTTCGATGAATGCCCGACACCATCGGGTGCCATTGTCTATTGTTACGGCTCACTTTACGGCGTGTGGCTGGATGGTAGCACGTTTGAAGGCATTCGCTTCATCGACCGATTTACGGTTGAGGACGGCAAGTTCATCGATCAAAAAGTCTGGAACGACATGGCCGAAGTTCGCCAATCACTTTAATCAACCTGTCCCGTCAGAGCCCAATTCGACCAATTAACTGGTTCACACGCCTCTGGTGAATTCAGCCCGGCTCGCTATGATTGTACTACCCCCCACAATCGTAGTCCGTCGATCATGCCAACAGAACAAACTCCCGAAGCCGAGACACTTGAGCAACCCTATCCTCTGAAAAACCTGTTCCGGCGCAGGTTCGTGCCGGTCCTGATCGGCTTTGTCGCCGCATTCCTGATCCTGATCGGCTTCACGGCCGGGCAAATTGTCGAATCTATTTACCTTGAACTGGCCCAGCGTCGCGCCCAGACCATCGCCCGCGCCGTGGATCGACACGCCCCCGATGCCTGGCAGGAACTGATGGCGGGTCGAACAGCTGCTGATCTGACGCACAGCGATCGAAAAACGGCCCTGAATGAAGCCTTTGCCGGAGAAGTCGAAGAACTGAATTTGTCGGAGCTGAAAGTTTATAACCTTGATCGGAAGGTCCTGTTTGCAACCCACAGTGAGGAAATCGGCACAACAGAAAACGGTGATGCCTTGCGCGCCGTGATCAAACTTTCAACATCAGAAATTGTGACCAAGGTATTTCCCGATGGCAGCAGCCAATATGAACTCTATGTCCCGGTTTTTGATGATCAGGGTATATTGCGAACGGTGTTTGAATTGTATGAACCGGTTGGCTATCTCGATAACATTCTTTTGCGGGCGGCAATTCCGACTATTGCCATTCCCGGCCTGTTGCTTTTACTGCTCGCCTTTGCCCTGGATCGTCTGGTTAACCGCGCACAAAATGCGATCGATGTGCGCAGCAAGGCGCTGGCCACCTTGCATAAACGAATAGAATCCTTTGTCTCTGCCACTGCCGTAGACGCCGCGAAGAAGGTCGATGCAGGTGGTCATATCGAATCCCAAAAAATTGAGACAACCTTGTTCTTCTCCGACATTCGGGACTTCACGGGGTTTGCCGAGCAAAATTCGCCGGAAGAAGTTGTTAAATTCCTGAACCACTTGATGGGTCTGCAGGTTAACATTATCAAACACCACGGCGGTGATGTCGACAAGATGATCGGCGACGCCATTCTTGCCAGATTTGATAGCGACGATGGCGCCGCCCAGGCGATTACAGCCGCCCTTGAGATTCAGCAGGCCGTGCAATCAGGTGACTTCCCGAGAGCTTTGGGCATTGGAGTTTTCAAGGGCGATGTCATATCCGGTGCAATTGGTCCGGAGGACAGGCGGGATTTCACCGTTATCGGAGATTCTGTGAATATTTCCGCACGCTTGTGTTCCGCTGCCTCGGCAAACGAAGTTGTCGTCGATGCCCAATTGGCCGGGGATGACTTTGGACCTGAGGAGTCAATTCAGGTAAAAGGGCGTCAGCAACCCATTTTGGTCCGACGCTGGATACAAGCATGACATTAGACGCAGTAAAACAAAAATCCCGAAAGAAGGCAGGGCGCCGGGCCTTTGAGGCGAACATTCTGGATGGCTTGACGGACGCTGTTATCCTGATCGATGAAAACAAGATATTCGTTGACGGTAATGCGGCAGCTTTTGACCTCCTGGGTTCTGAATCAAAAGGTCTGGGCCTCGCTGTTGTTTTCGATGGCGGTGATGTTGTTGAAGCGGTTGATGCGGTTTTAAAGGGCGGACAGGAAAGACAGGGGGAAATTCAACTTCCCCCACCTGTTTCGAGAATTTGCGAGATGCGGGTTATCGAATTGCCAGCACGCAACCCGGAGAATGCAGCCTGGATCATGCTGGTGTTGCGAGATGTAACAGATGCACGCAAGACCGAACAAATGCGTGCCGATTTTGTCTCAAATGTCAGTCACGAATTCCGGTCTCCGGTATCCTCCCTCCTGGGTTTTATCGAAACCTTGCAAGGTCCTGCCCATGACGACGCCGAGGCGCGTGACCGGTTTCTGGGCATTATGGAAGGCGAAGCCAGGCGCATGGCGTATCTGGTCAATGATCTTCTGATCTTGTCCCAGGTCGAAGCCGAAGAACATATCCAGCCCAATGAAACAGTGGATATAAGCGAGGTTCTCGGCGAAATTTCCACGATCCTGAGTTCGCGCGCCGCCGAGCGTGATATGAACATTGATCTGGTGATGCCCGAAGACCTTCCGGCCATTGCGGCCGACAAAGATGAACTGATCCAGGTGTTTCGCAATCTGATCGACAATGCCATCAATTACGGAACACACGGGTCAACCATTCAAATCAGGGCGGAAGATCAGGGGCAAGTGTTTGAAACCAGCGAAGCCATGCTGGCGGTTTCGGTTACCAATCAGGGCCCCGGAATCAAGCAGGAAGACATCCAGCGCTTGACCGAACGCTTCTATCGCGTCGACAAAGGCCGATCCCGGGCTACCGGCGGGACGGGCCTGGGACTAGCCATTGTCAAACATATTGTCGGCCGCCACCGCGGCATACTGGACATTCAAAGCACGATGGGGGAAAGCACGATGGGGGAAAGCACGACTTTCTCGGTCAAGCTTCCGACGATTCAGCCGCCCGCATAGCCACCCCCGAGGCAACTTTCAATTCTTCCAGAAAAGCCCGGGCTGTCGGCGACAAGGGGTGATCTGACCGGATTGAAACGCCGACAGGGCTTTTCGAAATATTCAGGGTCAAAGGCAGTGCTGTCAGGCTGCCAGTTTCAATATCTTCCTGGTACATGTTGGACGGACCAATACCGATCGCATCACTCGCTTTCAGCAACGCCCTGTTTGCCAGCAGGGCAACCGATTCAACTGAACAAAAAGGCGGCTCAAGCCCGCTGCCCAGAAAGGCCCGATCAATTTGTCGACGCAAGGTCGTCTGCTGAGGCGGCAAAATCCACTCTTCCGACTGAACCATGGACAGGGATAATTGGCCTTTCTTCAGAAGAGGATGTCCTGATCTGACGACACAGACAACATCTTCATCATACAAGGCCTCCTGCTGGATACCGCTGCGATAACGAAACTCAGGCAAGCGGCCAACCACCAGATCAATATCTCCCTGGATCAATGCTGGCATCAGAACATCGTTGGTACCGGTTACAATTTTGACCGTCACGCCGGGGCGCTGTTGTCGCAAACTGATGATCGCCGCCGGAATGATGGATTCCGATGCCGTCAACAAGGTGCCAAGGACCACTCTGCCGCCAATTCCACCGGTCAGATCTGCCAGTTCATCTCCCGCCTGGCGCAATTGGGCCAGGATCGAACGGGCATGGCGAACCAGTATCACGCCGTATTCCGTCGGCGACACACCACGGTTGGTGCGATCAAAAAGCGTTAATCCAAGATCCTCTTCCATAAGCTTGAGTGTTTTGGTCACGGCAGGCTGGGACAAGCCAACTATATCAGCGGCGGCTCGCAGGCTGCGATGGTCATTGATCGCCACCAGCAAATCAAGTTGGCGAATTTTCAGGCGCTGCAAATAGTGTCCGGGCATATCTGGCCTCATGTCTCGCTCACGGATCTCAGGTTACGACCCAACCCTCGGGCGGTGAGCCTTTTCCAGGATGCACTGTGCCGCAATGTGGACATTTGCGGGCCTCTTCATTGGCGTGAAATGCGTCGTAGATTTCAGGTAACTGGCTGACGATACCCGCAGCCGACGTCAGTGCGGCTTCGGCGCGATAGACCAGGCCTTCGCAATCGAAGCAGTACCATTCAAATGCTTCTTTCATGCCAAACATGCGTGGGCTTTCGACGACCAGGCCGATAGAACCGACTTCCGGGCGTTGCGGCGCATGACGGGTATGGGGCGGCAGAAAGAAGACTTCGCCTTCGCGAATGGGCACATCGTAAATCTTGCCGCCTTCGGCAATTTTCAGGACCATATTGCCGCGATACTGAAAGAACCATTCCTCCACCGGATCGTCATGAAAATCGACGCGTGTATTGGGCCCGCCAACGACCATGACGATCATACCGGTTTCTTCGTGCAGCATCTTGTTCCCCACCGGGGGCTTCAACAAATGCTGGTTTTCGTCGATCCATTTTTCGAAATTGAAGGCTTTCAAACGCGGGTGTACAGTCACTTTCAAATCTCCTGTGTTATTGGGCAGCGGCAGGCGTGGTCACCAGACCACAGGCATCAAAGGCCGCTTTGGTTGCAGCTTTTTCTTCATCGGTGAGTTCCAGCATGGGTCGGCGGACACAGCCACCGGCCTGCCCCAGAAGTTCCTGCCAGTATTTTTGATGGGACTGGGGCTTGCCACCTGGTCGGGTTGATTTAAGGGCCTGACGAACAGGCTCCAGGCTCTGCCAGATGGACCGGGCGTTGTCGATGTCACCGGCAAACGCCGCCTGGGTATAGTCATGCATGCGACGATCCGCAGCTGTTTGCAGCAAATAGGGTGGCGAAGAACAAAGATAAAGTTGCCAGCCCAGATCAAGAATATTGTCCAGCCATTCCTCTTCGGACGCCGTGCTGACCAGCAATTTATCCCCGGCAAGTTTTGTCAGTTTTGCATACATCTCTCGGGGCACGCTGTATTTGATGGCAACGACATTGGGTAAATCTGCAAGCTCAGCGCAAAGTTCGGGGCTCATCAAATAGCCACTGTCCGGATGGCTCCACAGGGCAATTCCGATATCGACTTCATCGGAAATATGTTTGTAATACTGGCGCAATAACTCATCGCGGTCTGAGGCAAAATGCAATATCGGGGCGTGCACAACGATGTAATCAGCACCGACATTCTGCGCATGGTGAGCCAGATCCAGTACGACATCCATGTTTTGATCAGAACAGGACATGATCGTGGCACCAGCCCCTGTCGTTTCTTCAGCTGCAATTTCAAACGTGCGTTTGCGCTCCTCCAGGGACATGGAAAAGAATTCACCTTGTTTGCCTGAAATGAACAATCCTTCGATGCCCAGATCATCTACCCAGTGACGGATGTTCTGACGAAAACCGTTTTCATCGATGCTCATATCCTGGCTGAAGGGTGTCAGGGCAGCTGCCCAGATGCCACGCATATTTTCACGGGCATATTCCTTTGCCTCGGTCTTGTTATATTTCATTGTCCGTTTCCTTCACGGGCAGACCTGATCGCCTGCCAAACCGTTTCACTTGTTGCGGGCATATCCAGGTGCTCAACGCCCAGGGGGGCAAGTGCATCCAGCACGGCGTTCAAAACCGCTGCTGGTGCCCCGATGGTTCCTGCCTCGCCAACACCTTTTGCCCCGAGCAGATTTGCTTGCGTTGGTGTTGATTGTTGATGGATTTCTATATCCGGCATGTCGTCCGCACGTGGCAAGGCATAATCCATGAGCGAGCCTGTCAATAACTGGCCGTTTTCGTCATAGACAATTTTTTCCATCAGGACTTCGCCCAACCCTTGAGCAATGCCGCCCATGATCTGGCCCTTGACCAGCATCGGGTTCACGACAGTTCCGGCATCATCCAGCCACCAGATCTTTTCAACGTCGACAACACCTGTATCTTCGTCAACAGCGACCAGGGCCAGACAGCAGCCATAACTCCAGGCCTCCGCCTTTGCCTCATAGACTACATCAGCAACATAGTCCTGACGTCCGGGGTTATCCTTTTGCTGCTGCGCCACTTCCCTTGCGGCCTGCAGCAAGGCACTGCCGCCGATTGCAGTGCTGCGGCTGGCCAGTGCGCCTATGCCTGGCGGCGTTTGCGCCGTATCGCCGTGCACGATAAGCACATCGTCGGGGTCTACATTCAGAACATCGGCAACGATTTGCTGATACGCTGTTTCCCGTCCCTGCCCCTGAGCACTTGATCCGGTTGCAGCAGTGACTTTGCCAGACGCGCCCAGACTGACCCGCGCACTCTCCCAGCCCTGGCCACAGGGTTCGATGTAGAAACCAAAGCCAAGACCGACATGCTCCCCGGCGGTTATTCTTGTTTCCTGTCGCCTGCGCAGTTCTTCATAATCTGAAATTTCAACCAGCTTGTTTAGCGCGGCGGCATAGTCACCACTATCTGGCCTTGCACCGGTAATCCGCGATTTTGGCAACTGATCAGTGCTGAGGAAATTTCGCTGGCGGATGGCAACGGGATCGATACTGAGTTGCCGGGCAGCGCGGTCCATCAGGCGTTCCATCAACAAAGCGGCTTCCGGTCGCCCTGCCCCGCGATAGATATTGACTGCCGACGTCCGGCTAAAATGTGCCGACATCCTGATATCGAGATCGTCAACATCATAAGGACCCGGCAATATTCTGGCCGCGTTCCAGGATGGTACCGCCGCACTGTAAGGCAACCAGTGCCCCAACAGTCCATTGATATTCGCCTGCAAGGCCGTCATCCGGCCATCGGATGTAAAGGCCGCTTCCGCTTCACAAATGGTGCCTCTACCATGGCATTGGGACAGGAATTCTTCACTGCGTTCAGCGACCCATTTAACGGATTTGCGCAACTTGTTGGCAGCCCAGGCCACCAGTATTTCTTCCGGGTGCAAAGATGCCCGGGCCCCGAACGCCCCCCCGACATCCGTTGCAATGACCCGAACCTGTGTTTCCTCCAGACCAAGTGAAGTGGCGATGTCTGTGCGTGCACGATGCGGCGTCTGGGTGGCCAGGCGGACACACAGAACGTCATCCTGCCATTCTGCCACCATCGCCCGGGGTTCCAGCGGCATGGCCGTCAGGCGCGGATGGGCATTCCGGACCTTGACCGTCAAATGGGCGTCTGCAAACGCACCGGCAACATCGCCGTCGGTCCAGGATTTTTCAAAGGCCAGATTATCTGGACAGTCCGGAGAAAGATCGTCCGTCGGGTCCGTTTCTTCGTAATCGATGAAAATACCTTCTGCCGCATCCTGTGCCGCATTGGCCGTTCGTGCCACAACAAGAGCAACGGGCTGGCCAACAGACGACACTTGCCCATGAGCCAACAACCCACAAGCTGGAACCTGAATATTTTCAACGATTGGATTGACCGGCAAAACTTCAAGGCCGGCAGTATCATTGCCCGTATAGACGGCAACAACATCTGGCGCATCGGCTATGTCGTACTCAATATCCAGAATTCGGGCAGCAGGAAACGGGGAACGTACGAATACAATATGCAGACAATCTGCTGGACTGGTGTCACTGGAAAAACTGCCTGCACCGGTTGTCAGCCGGTCATCTTCGACCCGCCGTCTGGCCGCACCAATCCACGGATGATCGACCCGTGCAGGATCACTATCCTGAGGTAATGGTGCAATATTGAAACCCACGATGTCTCCTGGCAAACGTCAAAAAGGAATACTTTCTGGCAATCAGTATCCTGCTTCAACGATAACCATTCAACTGAAAAATAGACTGATTGATATAACCAGGAGCTATATCTATACCTTACGCCGGAACGATGCGGCGCAGATAATCGGCCAGTTCCTGTTGCTCGGCTTCGTTCAGGGGAGACAAGGTTTTCTCTGCGGCACGGCGGGAATGATCGGCAAGCGTCAATGCCATGGCCCGGCCTGATTGTGTCAGCGAAACCAGATGTCGGCGCTGGTCGTCGGGCGACGGTGCTGTGGCTACCAGTCCCCGCTTTTGCAAACGCTGAATCACGCCATGAACCGTTGCCGGCTTCATGCCACTTTGGCGGCCCAGTTCGTTTTGCGATAGCTGCCCCACTTCCATCAATTTCAATATGGCACCCAGTTGCGGTGGTGTGAGATCGAGGTCCCCCATATCACGGCGCAAATTTCCCAATGCCACGGCCTGGGCGCGACCCAGCAAATAGCCGATCTGATCCTCCAGCCTGTAGACTTTCGTGTCACTCTTGTGAGCTGGAACGCTCATTCCTGGCCTGCATCAATACGGGCTTTCGCGGCGTCCGGCGTTTCAGCCGCCGCATAGCGTCTGCGTCCCTCGGCCCTGTCCGTTGGATGCTTGTCCATATTGTCGGGCTCTGGCCACATGTCAGGCTCGTGCACAGCGAACTTGTCGGCGCTGGGAGTCTTTTTGTCGAGATTCAAATCCCGTTCATTGGTGGCTTTCGGATTGATCATGTGGCCGTCGACGGTTTCCAGATCAAACCACCAGCGATTTTCCTGATTACGTTCACCGTATTTCAGCTTGTCATCCAGCCAGATCAGGAAGGGTCGGGTAAAGGGCAACTTGATCGCCATCCACATGGCCAGCCGATGATGCATCAGGCCTTCCTTGTTCCACGGACACATCTTCATGCAACGTCCGCAAGCCGATCCTTTTGGATTGGTGGTGCGATACTTCGTGCAGCCCTCGGAATCAGGTTTCCAGGTTTCGTAGCCGTTATACATAATCTTGTCGCCAAACGGGATCGCACCACAGGGACATTCCCGCGCACATTTTTTGCAAGAATTACAAAAGTCCTGCATACCGAAATCAATAGGCTTGTCGATTTGCAAGGGCATGTCGGTGGTCACAACAACGGTTTTAAGACGTGGCCCGACAAAGGGGTTCACCACCATCTCACCGATGCGGCTCATTTCCCCAAGGCCCGCCAGCAACGACAAGGGCACGTGCTGCACATGGCTGTCAAAATTGGTGTGGGCCCGCGCCGGAAACCCGAGGCGACGAATGTAGTCGGCCAAAATGTCTGCGATTTCGGCCCCGCGCACATAAGCCCGGTAACTTTGAGCGCCACTGATCCAGTCGTCGCCACTGGCACTGTCCATGGTCATGAAACCCTGGTCGATGATCATGACAATGGCATGACTGTGATAGGGCTTGATGGGTTTGCCGTGCTTGTCGTGGCTGTACCAGCAATATTCCTTTGCTTCAC
>Ga0233429_1005115_pt1 | contig 11089 bp, 8 predicted proteins | sample SI_118_April2016_3_FD_179879 | JGI IMG/M metagenome (GOLD analysis project Ga0233429, IMG submission 179879) | Seawater microbial communities from Saanich Inlet, British Columbia, Canada - SI_118_April2016_135_MG | ecosystem: Environmental > Aquatic > Marine > Inlet | place: Canada: British... | reverse complement strand
ATATTTGTTTCATTTAATATTTCTCCATCGAACAGTTAAATATACAGCTTCTATAACATTAGAAATATACGGCGCCTGTATATTTCTAATATCATGGCATTATATAAAACAGGAAATAATATGCCATAATAAAACATATGGCCGTAATGGAGAAAATAAAAGATGCGTTTACTTGGGTTTTGATGTGATAATGTTTCTTACGGGAAATGACCAATAGTTAACATAGATTAGAAAACTGGGGCGCTATAGGTGACTAATATCCATAAGCCAAATTTATTTGTTACACTATGACCTCATTTGTAACATTGGGTCGGGAAATTTGAATAATTAGCATTTGTAAAAATACTCTCCCGAATCCTTCTTTGTATTAATCATAAATCCTTCATTGTTTAATGCGTTTTTTATTACAGCCTTTTTATTTGGGATATGTAATGTCGGCACATTACCCATTGAATTACGAAATATTGGCAAGTTGTCCCACAGATTTTTAATTTTCTGTTTTATGGTCTCTGATGAACAATTTATGATATCCGACTTTTCGCCGTATTCAGGATAGATAACAATAATAGGTAATCCACAAGAGTTAATGCCATAATCAATTTCTTCCCGTAAAGCTCTTGAACTCTTCGTGATTGAACTCAAAAATAAAATGATATTTTTTGAGCTGTTAATTCGATCTCGAATTCTAGGTTTCAACGTTTTTTCCCAATCACTGCCGTCTCTAACATTATAATTCTTGTCGTGTGAGTCAATGAAAGGAAATGAAGAATCTGCTCCCTTCCATGCACGTAACAAGTTGTAATACAGGAAGTCCTTCGTCGAATGGGCTCCTAGATTGCTTTCCGCGAATGGTTCAGCAACGTAGAATGCTGAATAGTTTCCGTTTCGATAAGTCATTACTATCTCCTTCCTAGTGCATGGTTTAAATGATCTTTAATATCATACAGATTAACTTGAAACCTCTTTGCATCATTCGGGTGAACCATGATGACAAGGCGGTCTGTAAACTTCCCTTCAGTTGAGGCATTCGCAAAGGATTCTGCAATTTTCTCGATCATTTTTTTTCTTGGAATTTTTATTCTGCCCCTAGCTGTTCCTATGACAGGAACAACCAACTCCTGAAGCTCTCCCGATTCACGAACATACATCCAAAGGCCATTTATAGCCTGTTCTACTGCTTGAGAAGTGGTTGATGCAGTTCCTTGCTCGTTAAGATTTGCCATAGCAACAAAATAAAATGTCTTTCCGTGGGTATTCACAGGAATGGTTGTTCCCATAGGATAAGGAGGCCCATCGAGATCTTTCAGGCCTTCTTCAATAAGGTTTATTAATGTATTTTGATCTCCAGTAAAGTATTTGGCTGTAAATTGTCCTTGCAAGCTCTCAGGAGAAATCCTTCCTCCAGCGACATCAGATTCAAAAACTGTGTTTGTGCTTACCATAACTGCGCCAGTAGCATCAAAAATATCACCAATACGCACTTCCAAGCAGAAGTCATTTTCCGGGAAAGCAACCTCAATTGATCGAATAGGGCGTCTGAAAATGATTGCCAACACAGTTGATATTGCTATCACCCAGAAAAATGCATATGAGCCATATTGATCCCGAGTGTAGATATTGAAAAAATCTAATGACTCTATGAAAAGCCATAATCCACCAAAAAAAGAGAGAACAGTTTGAATTCCTGATCGTGAGAACAAGACATAGCGCCAATAGGCTGGACTGGTAATGGTGTCGATGAGGTACCTCACAGTCTCTCTCCAAATTTATCGGTTTGAACTGTAATCATGTTCTTTAATTCCATTTGCTTAACCAGTAATTGATAAGTTTATAGATAATATGAAAACGACATGATAAATTATTTCCAATGCCAAACGTACCCTTCTTGCGGAAGATTATTGTTTGAATAGTTGGCAGCTGCAGAGGAAAATGCCGACTTCGTAAATGGGCAAACTAAACAATATTTGGTTTGGCTAGTAGTTATCACTGTTGGGATTTTTGGCAACAAAGTATTTTTCCACAATTGTTCAGTATTGGCGGTACTTGCATCTATTCCTTTGAAAAACAAAAATATAGGTAAGTTTTCTTTAAGAGCATAGTTGAGTTCATATTTTAGAATACCCTTTCTATTCCCTTTAGTTTCTGAACCTATGATCAGTCCGATATTTTTACTTACCTCAAGCCGCTCTCTCAACTGATTTATTATGGATTCTGGAAGGCTATCATCACGTGCATAATTTATGTCATGAGCATCATTGAGGGAAAAAGAGCTGTCATCAGCATCCCACGCCTGAACCGTTCTATAACTCATTAAGTCAGTATCACCATCAAATGCAATGTATGTTTTCGTTCTCATTTTATCTCAACCTCCTTGAATTTATATAACGGTATATAATATAAACCGTTTTACACGCGCCAGTAGCGCCGGGTATTTTCCACAATGGTTATTATCCGATTATTGCATATGGAAAGCTAGTTGTTTTTTGTCCCTATAAGAGGTGTTTATTGGAAATGATGTTATCTTCACCATCACCCTACCTTCCTCATCATACCAGCATTCTCGTTAATGTGGCGAACCAAGTCTATAACTTTCTTACTTGAATCATTATCAAATACGCCAGCTATACCCTGGTCGTTAATATGAGTAAACGGCGTATCGAACATAACTTTGGGTTCCATAGTCCCGTTCTTAACAAGATAGTCTACGATCTGATTAAGAAAGGTAATTTGGTCGGGGTGCATTGGTGCTTCTGATAGGAACTCTGAAAAAGCCTCTTTTGCAGCCTTTCTGCTTAAACCAACGACAGAGCGCACCAAAACGCCAAGCGGTTTATCTCCATACAATGCCTCATATTCCTTCCTAGACACAGGCCCACCTTCAGCAAATAATATATCTTCTAACGCGTGAATGTCTGTTTTAGAAATAGGTTCGTTATTTCTTAAACGGTGTATCGTAAGATGATCATTATTGTCATTTATAAAGCGTTGAACTCTCTTCCTATATTCAGTTAGATTAGCATCACTTTTTACAAGCCGATGCTCTTCACTGGCCTCTCCTAGTTCGTCTTCAAAATTGGTAAAGACATCCGTATATCCTTCTTCCTTATCAACAAACTTGATTAGCTCACGCAGCTTAATCCTTACTTGCTCTAGCATTGGCAACGTTACATACTCCCACCACGTGTCTGTCTGAAGCTCTAAGATTAATTCCATCTGAGCCTTCACACTTGGGATCGCTGACTTGTCTTCTAAGCCACTCGCTAGCTTCTTAATCTTCAGGATATAGTTTTGTTGTGTGCTGTTTTTGTTTAAAATAGCGATCTGCAAATTCAACACTAATAAATCAAAACGGCGTGCGAACTCATCATCCTCATCTTGAGATGGAAGCCCGCTGACCCTGTTTCGCAACGATTCAAGTGCTGACTCACCAAGCACATCAAAATTTTTACGATCAGTAAATGTTTCGACAGCTTCGCGTTGCTTACGAACTATAAAATTATCAAGATTCATGGATGTGACTACGGTGTGAAGTTGATCCTTAAGTGTATTGCTAAGCTCTTTATCATCATCTGAATCATCGAGAGCCGCCGCCAATTCTAAACGACGCTTAAATATCATTTGCTTAACAGGTTCTTGGGCATTCGCTTCGAAGCCATCCGGGTTAGCATTAAAGAATTCTAGATTTTGACAGTAATCAAATATAAGAAACTCACTTTTATCCCTACCTGGAGCAAACAGGTCTTCACACAGACGTGTTCCCCGTCCGATCATCTGCCAAAATTTGGTCTTAGACCGCACGATCTTAAAAAACACCAGGTTAACCACTTCCGGCACATCAATACCTGTATCAAGCATATCAACAGACACAGCTATCTGCGGGTCTTTATCCTTGATACTGAAATCATCAATTAAGCTTTGAGCATATTTGACCGAGTAGTCAACTTTGCGGCAAAATTTCCCTGCTAAATGTGGGTAGTTTTTATCAAACTGCTCAACGATAAACTCAGCATGTTTAGAATTTTTGGCAAAAATAATAGTCTTGCCTAGTTTGTCACCGCCCTCGACTTTAATGCCGTTCTCCATAAGATGCATCAGAACCTTATTCACAGTATCCTTGTTAAACAGCCATTTATTAAGCGCAGACGATCCTATCTCTTCGACAAGCTCACCTGTTTCTTTATCATAAAACTCTTCTTGAAGTTCATATTCTTCTTGCTCTTCAGGCGAGAGTTCATCGTACTTAATTCCCTCTCGTTGAAACTTCAGAGGCACCGAAATAGCGCGAGGCGGCACCAAGAAGCCATCTTCAACAGCTTGCTCTAATTCATAGAAATATGTTGGTTGATGATCGTCGAGCTCAAAGAGTTTGTAAGTGTTCCTATCAACTTCACCTCTAGGCGTTGCAGTTAAACCTAACAGAAGCGAGTCAAAGTAATCAAAGATAGCGCCATATTTTTGATAAACAGAGCGGTGTGCTTCATCAATGATGATTAGATCAAAATGCCCCACGCTAAAAAGCTCCGCCTGATCTTTTTTTGTCCCATCTATACAATTTAACATCGTTGGGTAAGTAGAAAATACAACACGTGCCTCTTCTTCTTTGTTTTCCAACAGGCTAGAGGTGGATACATGGGGTAAATGAGCTTTAAAGGCGCGTTTGGCTTGATTAACCAAGGCTATGCGGTCTGCCAAAAACAAAACTTTACGTGCCCAGTTTGCACGCATAAGCATATCAACAATAGCAATGGATAGCCGGGTTTTCCCTGTACCTGTTGCCATGACTATGAGGCTTTTAAGCTTACGCTGTTCGTCAAAACTCTGCATAACACGCGCCGCCGCTTCCATTTGATAATAGCGTCCCGTAATTTCTTTATTGGGCTGCATAGTGGCAAGGTCTTTGCGACTCTCACGTTTGTTAATTTTCCATTGCAACTCATCTTTAGTCGAGAAACCCTGCACCTCACGCGGTGGATAGAATTGATCATCCCACAGCCAAGTGATGTAACCGTTGGAATAATAAATGATAGGACGTTGTCCAAATACCCTTTCAAGGCAGTCGGCATAAAGCTCAGCCTGCCTCTGTCCTTGCTTTGGATCAATGCGGGTTTTCTTGGCTTCCACAAGTGCGACAGGTTTGCCATCATTGCCCCAAAGTACGTAATCCACAAAGCCAACGCCGGATTCTGAGGGCATACCCGCCACTTCATACTCTTCAACATTCTTGCCCTTCGGATTCCAACCTGCTTCTCGCAGCATCACATCGATAATCAGATCACGCGTCTGTGCTTCGCTATATTCATCGCTACCAATGCTCTTCTTGTTCTCTTCTTTTACTTTTTGTAGAGAAGCAAGTTCGGCCTTGAGTTTCTCAAGCTCTTCCTCTGTTTGAGATAGTTTCTCTTTGGCCTTAGCAGCTTCTTCGTCTTTAGCTTGCAGGATCAGTTTGATATTGGCTTTTTGCTGTGCATCTGGCTTGGGCAAGAGCGCATGATTAAACTCTCCTGGCTTTGCACTACCACGTGTATAAACACGAGCAAGCCAACCAATGAACTGATGCAGAGCCATAACAGCCTTTAAACTTTCTTCAGCTGATATTGGCGTATGTTCATGGGCCGCGACATTACCGAGGCGATGAATGAATTTGATGTCGTAGAAAAGACCCTTCTTGATATTGTCTTTAAAGGTCTTTTCGTGGATCATAGCCGCAAGACTGGCTTCATAGGGCGCTTTAAGAGCACTATCATTTTTATAAAGCCATTTCATGGCAATCTCTAGCGTGCGGCGGGCATAAATCGACGCTGCACGTGGATCGTTCTGAGCGTATTTTTCAGCAGCCTGTGCGTCCTGTAACAAGAACGCCCAATTCTCAGCCAAAAATAAAAAATTGCTCTTACTCATACAGCCTCTTTCTGTGCCGTTAATTCACCGCGAAAGGCACGCTGAGTGAGTGATGAGAACAATGAATCAATAACGTTTTTTTGATTCACTAAAGACTTTGTTCGTTGTCTGATTTTTTGTTCTACTTCTTTATAATGATTCCATAAATCACTCGAAGGAATAGGAATTTCTAGCTCTTTGATCTGTGAGGCTGTTAACTGCGGAACAGCAGAACCTGAACCCATTTCCTTAAGCATTTTCTTAAAAGTAGGAAATGTCAAAACAGAATGAACATACTTTTCAGAAATTTGTTCCGATTTAACTCTTATGATCATCATTTGTGCATTAATAAAACCTGTCTCAAAAGCACTATCGAAAACACATGAACTGCCTAAGCTTCCCCTTAATGTAATAACAATGTCGTTTCTTTTCAGTGCTCCTTGAGTAAGAGAGTGAAATTTCTCCTCTGTGATGTAACTTGTTTCAGATAAATCCAACTGGTTATTGATAATGTTCTTTGTGTTAAGAAATAGAACCCCATTTTTAACAATATCTTTTCCACTTGGATAATTCTTTGAGCGGTCACCGTTTATAAGATCAGCAAACTTGGCAAACTTCTTCATTTCCCACCCCTTCGGATTTGTGACAGGATCACCGAACATGTCGAGGAAGACAGAACGTAGCAGGTCATCGGTTAGAGTAATGGCTCTTTCCCGTTTCCTGCGCAACGTATCCGCTTTATCTAATACGGCCGCTATCCGCTTCTGCTCCTCCAATGGAGGGAGTGGTATTTTTAAATTTCTAATATTCCCCAAAGAAACAAACTTTTGTGTTCCTCCACGCGAGTTTTTTTCAAATTGCCTCTTAGCTATATCCGTATTGAGAAAATGGTATATGTATTTATTGAATGCTCTATCAGAGTTAAATTTAAACAACGCAACATTTTTTATTGAGAAATCATATTCTTTTTTCACGATAACGGGATTACCTATTGTGCCAATCATGGCGTATAAAATATCACCGTCACAAACAGCGGATCTTTTTGAAATAAGTTCATGGTCATTTTGAGAAATTAGAGAACAAGTAGAAAAATCAATTTGACCATCTACAAGGTTTTTTGAAGTTACGAGAGGAATTCCCGATGATTGATACTGTGGACTATCATGGGTACCATCACGAATATCCATGACATCTTGCGCCTTAACCCACTCCCATCCCTCAACAATCACAGCATCCTCCGCAATTCTTTTAGGTCGCTTTGAATTTCTGCCTCTAACGTCTCTAACTGATCTAGGATAACTACAGGCGCGTCATATTCAACTTCTTCATATTCAATTTCTTTATAGCGGCTGATGGAGAGGTCGTATTTATTCGCTGCGATATCGGCTTTGTCGACGGTGAAGGCTTTGGCCTTTTTATCGCTGAAGTCGCCTTTACCGTCTTTGTATTCCCTATATTTTGCGATGATGTCAGAAATATCGTTTTCCTTGATCAGAACACGTTTATCATCAAGGCTGTGGCCATCGGCCTGCATATCATAGAAAAAGACCTTATCTGTGCCTCCGCTATTTGTGCGGGTAAAGATCAAAATAGCGGTTGAAACCCCTGCATAGGGTTTAAACACGCCGGAGGGCATAGAAATGATGGCTTCTAACTTTTGTTCTTCCACCAGAGTTTTACGAAGTTGCTGGTGGGCATTGGAGGAACCAAACAGAACTCCATCGGGCACAATACAAGCGCAGCGACCACCGGCCTTAAGTTGTTTGAGGAACAAGCTGATAAAAAGAAGCTCTGTCTTTTTGGTTTTACTGACCTGTAGCAAATCCTTCGCCGTACCATCATAATCAAGTGAACCTTTAAATGGCGGATTGGCAAGAATCAGCGTATAGGCATCACGTTTATCAGCATGATCTTCGCTTAAAGAATCACGATCTTCGATCAAAGGATTATCAATACCGTGCAACGTCATATTCATAGCGCCAATACGAAGCATCGAGCTGTCAAAGTCTGAACCATGAAACATATCATTATGAAAGTGAGCTTTAAGCTTCTCATCTACCAAAATGTCTTTATGGTGATTTTCCAAATACTCAGCCGCCGCCACGAGAAAACCGCAAGTACCACAGGCCGGATCACAGATTATATCTTTTGGAGTAGGGGCTGTTAGTTCGACCATCATTTTGATTATATGGCGAGGCGTGCGGAACTGCCCATTTTGTCCGGCAGTAGCGATTTTTGAGAGCATATATTCGTACAGATCGCCCTTTGTATCGCGGTCTTGCATCGGAATGTCATCAATCATATTGACGACTTTATCCAGCAGTGATGGCGTGGGGATGATAAACACGGCATCCTTCATAAACTTCGTGTAAGCACTGCCTGCTCGGCCATTCAGAGACTTAATAAATGGAAATACTTCGTCTTTAAAAACTTCAAACTTTCTCTCTGGATCGAAATCTTTGAAACGCGACCAACGAAAATGATCTTGCCCATTCTCAAAGATAGGGTCTTCAATATCACCGCCTAAGAGATTTGCTTGCGCTTCACGAGCCGTATGAATTTCATCTAGACGCTTGGCAAAAAGCAAATAAGTGATCTGTTCAATAACTGATAGTGGGTTCGAGACTCCACCAGACCAAAATGTGTTCCACACTTGGTCTACTTTATTTTTTAGCTCACCTGTTATCATTAAAGACCCTTTCGCGGTTGGCAATATGCAGAACAGAGGTCATGCGACCTACTGTTTATTTTTTATGTATGTTCTTATTGATCGCTCAATAAGTTTTGATCTCATACGATCAGGCAGGTTTGAATAGAAGTCTTTAAAGTCTTGGTCAACACGAATGCTAGTGTTGATCTTGTCTCCTTTTTCGTCAAGCTCGGTGAGTTCCATTCCATCCTTATACGAGAGCAGAGCCTTTCTAATAAAATCCGATGCAGAAACGTAAGTGAAGTCTTGAGATGTATGCAGTGAGCTTATAATATTTTGAATTGTGTTATATAGAATTGCATTAATTTGAAAGTTTAGCGTCGAGCTTTTGCTTTTTGTCGGTTTGGTTTCCACTAAGACAGATGCTGAAGAGGCCTTCTTTTTCGGCTTCTTATTCTGTTGTTTTTTCGTCGCTTTCAATTTCATTTTTTGCTCGTCTCTAGTTTTGGGGTTATAGACGTGAAAAGACAATTTGTTTCATCTTTAACTTTCTCGTCCAAATTATTACTAAAAAAATTGATTTTACTTCCGTTAAGGAAGGGGGGGTAAACGGCAGGGCGGTTTGATAACCCGCTCAAAAGCTCCCCTCTTCCTTCCGTTTTGATTACTTTTTGTATTTCCTCGAGTCCTTCTTTTTGTTCTTTTGTGTATGATAATCTATTTGGTATGAACTTGACCTTTTTCTGCAGGGTTTGATTTAAGGACAAAAACCAACCAACCACAATTTCAAGATCAGAGACATGGGGTTGAAAAGGCACCAGTATTAAATCAGAATCTTTAATATACTTAATAAGGCTGGACCCGCTCGTCCCGGCGGTATCAACAATTGTTACATCTGAGCTTGGAAAACTAATAGTGCGGCCAGCTTCCTCACATTTTTCCAGCCAGGTCTTGGTGGTTTGATTGGGATCGGCATCAATAAGCTTAACTTTCTGGTCGTGATGATTAAACCATTCAGCCAATAGACACGCGATTGTAGACTTCCCTACTCCGCCCTTGTCCCCTGTAACAGAAATATTAGTATATGCGTTCATAATTATTATTATAAATGTAATGAATTGTATTGATATGTATGTAATTGAAACGCATTCAAACAAATAAGGCTTACAATAGCAAGAAAAATATTCGAGCATGTATCCCCTGCGCTGCTTACAGGCAAATTTTGTGTAAGGCCTTAAATAAATTTATTACACTATATTTGCCGGTTGGTGAGCTTTTTTAAAGTGGGCTGCTATCAGGTAGATTTTGAGCAAACACTTGTGGTGTTTACCCTGGTTAGCTGGTTTGCTCTATATCTACTGTGGCTAGGCCCTGAATTTTATATACCTCTATCTATGTCTTTTCCCTTATTTGTAAAACGACCAGTCTTTTTCTCTTTTTGCTGACGATTAGGAGTGAAACGGTTCTTGTTGAATTCTTTTTTCACATCTGAATCCTTTTCCAGAGTATCTTTTTTCTTAATACTATTATCATTTACGAACCGGAAAGTGCGGCTTTCCCTTTGCTTGTTAAATTCTTCTTTAACACCAGTATCTTTTTCCGGGCTTTTGGTTTTCTTAATATCTACCACGTTTTTATCACGAAGCGGTGGCGAAACAGATTGTGTATTAACGGTTTGTTGAACCACACCCGGAGGCTTTAATACATGTTTCATTTCTGGTGTGGTAATTTTTTGTTGTGATGGTTTTTTCTCTTTCTCATTCGTTTTTTGATTAAAACCTGCCGCAACCTCGGATTTATCCATTTTATTAGACGTATAATCCAGGCCCTGGGTTTTTGAAGCTACCGACTGATTGGCTTTTAATTGTGCTTCTTGCTTTTCTTCAGGAACCACACATTCTGCCCTACCTTTCTTTTCCCTATTAAATTCTTCTTTAATACCAACGTCTTTTTCCAGTCCTTTAGTTTTCTTAATACGATTGTCATTAACATACCTGAAATCATTATATTTCTTTTTGATGAAGCCAGTTACTTTGTGCCTAAAGTTATCTTTTAAATCCAATTGCTCATTCTTAAGACGATTAAATTCTTCTTCAGATTTGCCGCTAGCAATATCCTTGGCCCGCCTTTGGCTCTCTTGGCTATGACGGGCCTTCATAAGTTGCTGTTCTTTAATGGTATTGGCTTTTAAAATCTCAAGCCTTCGATAGTATTCATTATTGTTTTGCTTCAAGGCCTGACGGGATTGCCCGGCTATTTTCTCGGCAAAAGCTTTTCGCTCTTGCTCGTGTTTATCAATCTGACCTTTGGTTAATTTATTCCGGTCAATCAAGACACCAAAAGTACCGGAAAGTATTCCCTGTTTGTCGCCAGCTATGCCCTGCTTTCGTTCCTGATTACGATTTTTAATATAATAAGCCATGCGGCTTAAAGCAGAGCTTTGGATTTCTTCAAGTTTCCGGTCTTCCTGGTTCTGACGTTTGTAAATAGAGGCCCACTTGGGCCGGTTTAATTCCTTGAGACGGGCAATCTGTTCCTTAATAAGTTTTTCCTTATTATTTA
>Ga0233429_1005106_pt1 | contig 11100 bp, 9 predicted proteins | sample SI_118_April2016_3_FD_179879 | JGI IMG/M metagenome (GOLD analysis project Ga0233429, IMG submission 179879) | Seawater microbial communities from Saanich Inlet, British Columbia, Canada - SI_118_April2016_135_MG | ecosystem: Environmental > Aquatic > Marine > Inlet | place: Canada: British... | reverse complement strand
CTTCTTAGCTGAATGTTTTCTCTGCGTTGTTCTTGTAAACGTTTATTGATGGTATTAATTTCAGAGCGAGTGGGTAAATTTACCGCTTTATATAGTTTTTCATTGAGAGCATTAGTTTCTTTGCGTAAAGCCATAAGACTATTAACAAAGTCGCCATGGATTACCTGGTACTCATCAGTCATTGCAAAATCACTGTACACCTCTTCGTTTACATCGACCCATAAATCATAAAATTCACGAACGGTAGAAACTTTTCTTCCATTTTTAGTATCATCAATCAATCTCTGACGTAACGCTTCAATTGAGCGCACGCCCATTTGAGCAAATGCTAATTTGTAAATCTGGTCAGCCTCCTGAAACTCAATCATCAGCTGTGCAACGGTTTGCAATTGTTGCTGGTGCTCCCTCCATTGACCTAGGGCAGGACTCTTGAGCAGTCTACTCAACTCAACCTTGCCTTTGTCCAAACCTGGTATTTCAGGGACGCCTCCCAGTCCAATACTATTAGCCAAACTGTCCCAAATCTCTAGGGCGCCTTTGTTAAGGCCCATCCATTCAGGCACCAAAGAATCATTGTTGGAGAATAGAGTGTTTTTGTTGGAAGAAATTTGCTTAATCCAGCCTTCAAATCCATTTTTTATATTTTCAAGCCAGCTCTGAATAAGGTCTTCCTGACTTTGATTCTGTCCAAAACTAAAGCCTTGTTCAGCCATTTTGTTAAAGTTTTTTCCTGTATCAACAACTCTTTGGAACATCTCGGACACAGGGTCTGAGGCTTGTGGAGAAACCAGTCGCCACCACTGATCGAGTGACTGCGACCAATCAGGAGAAAAAGGATTTGATCCCATCGTTGGCACATTTGCACCAGATTTTCCTGCTATATTTGCCCAAGATTGCCAAAAATGTTGCTGAGTTTTAAGCCAATCACTATTCCAATCATCGTTAGCTGACATCATATTTTTTCCTGTTGTAAAGTTGTTGAATTATTCTAATTTGTATTTTACCTATTTAATTTGTGCAGTGCAACATTATTATTAGTATGAGCAATAAATAAATGTGGCAAGCGTGAACCGAACCTATATCAGTTCTGGCTCCATCTTTATCGATCCACAAGGGCACTCGGTGGCGCACATAGCACAACCCTTGCAGTAGTCATATTTGAATTCGAATCGTTTGCCAGCACCTAATTTAATTACTGCGTTGTCGGGACATACGCCGTAGCAATTGTCACATTCAAAACAATTTCCGCAAGACATGCAACGTCGAGCCTCAAAAGCCGCGTTCGTCTCGTCAAGGTCGCCAACAACTTCTGCAAACCCAGACGTTCGCCTAACCACATCAAGCATTGGCCTTATGGTTCTAGGTGCATCGCTGTAGTACCAAGTATTCATCATAGCGTAATCCACCACTTCATGTTTTTTGGACTGCTTCTCAAACTTACCGTGTAGCCACTGGCTAATGCTTCGGGCTGCTTTTTTACCATGACCAATAGCCACAGTTACATTGCGCTCTGATGGAATCATATCGCCTCCAGCAAAAACTCCTTCAATAGCACTCATCAAATGCGTATCAACGCCTAAGACTCCATCTTCAAGTCTTAGTTCATCCAAATTATCAAGCAATGATTCATCAACGTTTTGCCCTAGAGCTTGAACCACAACATTTGCCTCCATAGCAACAAACTGACCTGTAGGCTTTGCACTACTACTATCAGAAACAAAGTTTTTTTCTAGTATGAGTTGGCCCTTCTTAATTTCACTAATGCTGTGGAAGGGTACGATTTCCACCCCTTCATCGAGCGCTTCATCTATTTCTTCATAGTGAGCAGGCATTTGCTCTTGACTCTTACGAACCACCACCTTGACACTTTTAGCGCCCATACGTATAGCTGATCTTGCTACGTCAATTGCTGTGTTGCCGCCTCCATAAACTACTACATGACCATGTAATCCTGTAGCTATATCGTCCTCTATACCGCGTAAAATAGCGATGGCGCTGAGTGACGGTATAGATTCATCTGACTTTATATTAATTAGTTTGGCATTTTGTGCTCCGATAGATAGAAAGACAGCATCAAAACCATACTTTTCTTTTGTAGCGAGAACGTCTTCTATCTTAGTGTTGAGCTCAATTTTTACACCCATATCTTCTATACGGTAAATCTCTGCATTGAGTTTTTCGTTAGGCATACGATACTTAGGGATACCGTATCGAACCATTCCCCCGGGTTTCGATGAAGACTCAAAGATAGTAACCTCATGTCCCAATAATCTAAGGTGGTAAGCACAAGCAAGACCAGCCATACCAGCACCGACAATCATTATTTTTTTGCCAGTAGACTTTCCAGGCTTAACTTTCCACTGATTGATTAAGGCTTGGTCACCAAGAAAACGCTCTACGGAATTAATTCCAACGGCATCATCAAGGTGGACACGGTTACAGGCTGTTTCGCAACTGTGATAGCAGACACGTCCCATTACAGCAGGAAAAGGGTTGTGTTTCATAATTTCTTCCCATGCCTTCTTGTAGTCACCACTCTCAGCATGGTATAACCATTCCTGTATATTTTCACCCGCTGGACAGGTTTCGTTACAAGGAGGTAATCGGTCCACATAAACAGGGCGCTCGGTACGCCAAGAGCCAGTTTTGTTTAGTAGGCTGCTGCCAACATCAAGTGTAATTGCAAATGGCTTGGTATTTTTCATTGGTTTTACTCCTGCTCTTCAAGTAGGCTAAATTTACGAATATTGCGATCAGCAATTGCTTGCACTGCGCTTAATTGCTTAGGATTTTTTACTACATGAGCAAAACGACGCTGAGGTTTCAAATACTCCTCTACGGGAACTTGTTTTCGAATGTTTGTGACTGATGTAATTTCGCCATACTCTCCTTCAAATAGTGGCCAAATTCCAGATTCAACTGCCAGTCGTGCAAGATTAACTGTCTGCGCAGGGGCTGAACCCCACCCTAGTGGGCATGGAACAAAAATTTGAAGATATCTAGCTCCACGGACAGACATCGCCTTTTTAACCTTTGCTTCCAAATCATGGAGTCTATCTATGCTTGCTGTTGCGACGTAAGGTATTTCATGCGCCATAGCAATTAAAGGAACGTTTTTGCCTTTGTCAAACTCAGCCCCTGGTTCAGGGCCTACAGGCATTGTTGTTGCGGTTCGAGCGCCTCCCGGAGTTGCTGACGAGCGTTGCACACCAGTATTCATGTAACCTTGATTGTCGTAACAAATATACAGCACATCATCGTTACGTTCGAACATACCTGAAAGGCAGCCAAAACCTATATCTGTTGTTCCCCCGTCTCCGCCTTGCGCGATAACTCGAACATCTTCTCGGCCTTTAACTTTCATAGCAGCTGCTATTCCAGTTCCAATCGCGGGTGCATTACCAAATAGTGAGTGTATCCAAGGCAACGTCCAAGATGTTTCAGGGTATGGCGTAGTAAACACTTCAAGACATCCAGTAGCGTTTGCAGCAATCACTTTGTTATTTGTTTCTCTCATTGCAGTGTCAATAGCATAACGCGCTCCCAAAGCCTCACCACATCCTTGACATGCTCGATGACCTGAATCAAGAGAGTTTGAGCGGTCAATGGTGGCTTGGACCGTTCGCTGTGCTGCATCAAGAAGACGGTTGCCTACAGTCAATGTTCCAGTTTGGTAAAATTTAACTTGTTGGTGTGACACTATTTTTCTCCCGTTAAGTAGTTTTGGCTGCATTTACAACGCCAACATCTCGAAGCACGTTTTCAGCGACAGATCCTGACTGAAGTAACTCTTTTTCACGCTTAAGTTCGCGCTCAACAACGTCCTTTTTTAAATCCAAAAAGGTCACAGTTTCAAGATTATCTTTAACTGCATCTTTAAATAGTTTGTGCAATGATTTGCGCGTTATTGGTCGACCTCCGAGGCCTCCAATGACTTCATAGACTTCAATATTTGTGCCGCTCAACGCCATACGTACATTATTTGCAACTATGCCTCCAATACCGACAGCAAAACACTTTTCAAATACAACCACTCTTTTCACATTTTTTAGTGCAGAACGAATTGCCTCAAGCGGGAATGGACGAAAAGAGCGTATCGTTAAAGCTCCGATATTCTCATCTTGTTCATCGAGTGCTTCTTGTATTGTGCCAATCACTGAACCAAGAGTAACAATTACAGTATCAGCGTCTTCGACATTAAATGTAGAGATTAAACCTCCAGAATCTCTGCCAAAGATTTGCTTAAATTCTTCGTTAATTTTAGGTATTAGTTTCAAGGCCTCTTTTTGCTTTTGGTGGGCAAGATAACGAACTTCAGTGAAAGCCTCTGGTCCAACCATAGCTCCAATGGATATTGGGTTTTCAGGGTCAAGAATTTGACGAGGGGTAAATGAAGGCAAGAATTTGTCAACTTGTTTCTGGTCAGGCACATCAATACCTTCAATAGCATGGGTAAGAATGAAACCATCCATACAAACCATTACTGGCAAGCTTAACGCTTCAGCAATTTTAAATGCTTGGATATGGATATCTACTGCTTGCTGGTTATCCTCGACAAATAACTGAATCCAGCCAGCGTCACGCATAGACATAGAATCAGACTGATCATTCCATATGTTAATTGGAGCACCGATTGAGCGGTTACCTACAGTCATTACAATGGGCAGCCCTAATCCAGATGCGTTATATACAGCTTCAGCCATAAAGAGCATGCCTTGACTTGCGGTTGCAGTGTATGTTCTAGCGCCAGCAGCAGAGGAACCAATTCCAACGGAAAGGGCGGCAAATTCAGATTCAACATTTATATATTCACAGTTTTCCAGTTTGCCACTTTTTACCAAGGCGCCTAAGTCCTCCACAATATGGGTTTGAGGGGTAATGGGATAAGCACAAATAACCTCTGGACGACATAATGCTACTGCTTCAGATACGCCATGAGAGCCTTCAATTTGTTTTAGCATGTTAATTCCTCTTGATTGTTATGGGACAGCAATTCATAAGCAGCTTTAGCAGCCTGTATATTAACATCACCTATTTTTCCTGGAAATTTTGAGGCAATAGCTTCAGCAACTGAATCGATTTGAATGACGCCAGTCAGTGCTGCAAGAGCACCCAATAAGACTGCATTAGGAAGCGGTCTTTTAATATGTTGAAGTGCAATCTCAGTAGCAGGAACTAAGCGAACCTTGTCTTCAGGTAATTTTATTGCATTAGCAATACCTAACTCCTTAATTGAGCGTTGACTGTTAATTAGTAGATATCCATTTTTAGAGAGGCCTGCAAAAACATCAATAGCATTAAAGAGTGTGGGGTCTTGAACAATTAGTGCGTCCGGCTCCATAATAGGTTCGCGAAGCCTTATTGGTTTATCATCAATACGGCAAAAAGATACGACAGGAGCGCCCATGCGCTCAGAACCAAAACTTGGGACTGCTTGCGAATGCTTTCCTTCAATGAAAGCTGCAACAGATAATATTTCTGCTGCTGAGACTACCCCTTGCCCTCCTCTACCGTGTATCCTTACTTGAAACATATAATCTCCCTTCAAAATAATACAGTTACAACCTTTATTGAACTATATTGGTAAATTGGTATGACCACTATTATACATGAATAAAATAAAAATAATATCAATAATGTCTGTTATATATAGAAATTATTCTAATTTGAATTTTAGAGCTCTACGATTTTGTTTTTATTGGATAATTGGTATTACCAATAATATGAAATATTTTTTGAGTTTTACCATCAGAAATCATGGTGAAAGAGGACTTGAGAACTGTCAACAAAAATTAATCTTTGTGGTCTTCTTGTGAAAGCAGTTTTCTGAGTAAAAGCTTCCTAGAAAATCTAGAGTACATAATAAAGAGTTATAGGAAGCACGATCAAGCTACCAATATTACCAATCATTACAATAGAAGCTACAGTTTCAGGATGTTGGTGATATTTTTCTGCCATCATGTGGTTCAAAACCGCAGGAGGCAATACTGCAAATAAAATTAGTTGCTGGTAGTGAAGGTGCTCCAACTCAACAAACTGGATGATTGCCATCATTACAATTAATCCAGATAGAGGACATAAAATAGAGCCTAAAACACCCAGCTTCCAATCACTATAGTCAATACCAATGAGTCGTGTCCCCAATGTAAATAATAGCAATGGAATTGCCGCATCGCCCAACAACTCCAGCATCTGAGTCATCGGTATCCAAAACTGAAGCCCTGCCATGTTAACGAACAAACCAAGCAAAGTAGCGATTAATATTGGTGATTTAAAGATGGAGACAAAGTTCGTATTTTTTGACAGAATGTAGGCCCCAAAAGTAAAATGCAACACCATTTCAATAGCAAAAAGGACTACTGCAGCTCCCAGCGCTATCTCTCCAAAAGCCAACACAGCAATGGGCAGGCCCACATTGCCAGTGTTATTAAACATCATCGGTGGAACAAAGGTTTTAATGTTGATATTGAGCATCTTTGCCACAGCCCAAGCAATAATCCCTGAACCTAAAACCACTATGACGCCCGACAGTGCGAGCGCCTGATAGTTTTGAATTTGAAATGACTCCTTGGACAGCACAGAAAACATAAGGGCTGGCAAAAATATATTCATATTAATACTATTTGCAGTTTCCATGTTTGGCTGGAACTTACCGGCATAAAAATAGCCAACTAGGACGATTGCAACAACAGGAAAAATAATGCCAAATATTTGATAAATCATTGACTATATGGGTTTAATAAAAGAAAGACATTAAGATGTAAGTATTAACACAATTAACTCTTTTGGACCATGAACACCATATGCAAGAACCTGCTCTATATCGGCTGTTTTAGAGGGCCCAGAAATCAATAATGCATTGGTTGGCATATTTTCTGACCAGCGTTGAGTGGAAATAATTTGGTCAAATGTTTCGTAAATATGGTCTTCATAAACAAGTGCAATATGGATGTCAGGAACAAGAGACATCAGTCTGGGCTCATCAGGAGTTGGATGCAATACAACAGAACCACTATAAGCGATTGCACCAACTGTTCCTGTAATACTTGCCTCTATTTCATTGAATAATTGCTCACTAAAAGGCTCATAAGAACCATCATATTTAACCACTTCAATACTGCTAGTAAGATTTTGGGTGATTTTTTCTGCAATCTTTACACCACTTAAAATATTCTTGATTTCTCTTTTGGGTAACTCTTCATTCAGCCAGTTTGATAATTCCTTATTTGGCATGACAAAAACTTCTGCCTTTGAAAGCTTTAACTTATCAGAAAGCATTTGGATCATTTCTGATTTCGTCCAGCCATTGATTGTCATTAGAGCGATATCCTTTTCATGACTTGAGTCATGAATCTTACTTTTTAATCTTTCGAGGATAATATTTTTACTTTTACTCATTTTTAATGCCAGCCTGTTTTGCTAATTGTTTTAAGCTAACCTTCGAGGGCGAAGGTGTCACACGGTATTTGCTCCATCCACCTACCCTTTTAGGCGATAAGAATCCAAGCTTAGTAATGACGATTGAACAAATAGAATAAAGAACAGAATTACCATATATGTATTTCCAAATCTGCCAAGTAAATGATTCGATTGGTTTTCTTTGGCTGCCAACTCCTTCAATAAACTGCTTCATATAATCTCCCTCAACTGTTTCAGAGCGAAGTTGATTGATTAGTCTTGGGAGAGGAATTTGAACTGGGCAAACCTCACCACATGCCCCACATAAACTGCACAATGAGGTGAGATCTCCTAACTCAGTAATTCCTTTTTGTTGAGGCTCTAAAGTAATTCCAATCGGCCCAGGATAGACTGTCCCATAAGCATGGCCGCCCAATTGTGTGTAAACTGGACAATGGTTTATACAGGCTCCGCAACGGATACACTTCAAAGTCTCCTGCATAACGTTATTTTGGTGTATTTTGGATCGCCCATTGTCAAGCAAAACAACGTGCAACGATAAAGGACCATCCTTTTCATCATTTTTTCGAGGTGAAGAAATCATATTAAAGTAAGTAGTAATCTCTTGACCTGTTGCGGATTTAGTCAGAATATTGAGTAGGGCAGGTACATCAGCGAGGTTTTCTACAACTTTTTCTATTCCAGCAACTGCGATGTGAAGCGGGGGCGCTGTTGTACACATTCTACCGTTGCCTTCATTTTCTACTAAGCAAATAGTTCCAGTTTCTGCAACCGCAAAATTAACTCCCGAAATACCGGCATCGGCCAGTCTAAATCTATCTCTTAATATTTGTCGAGCCTGCTGTGTTATCAAATCAACATTCTCAGTATATGGAAATTCTGGAAAATGCTCCGCAAAAACTCTTGAAATTTCTTTGCGACTCTTGTGTATTGCTGGCATTACGATATGTGAGGGCGTCTCATTAGCTAGCTGAACTAGAAACTCACCTAGATCCGTTTCCAATATGTCGATACCTTTGTTGTTAAGAAATTCATTAAGTTCAATTTCTTCGGTAACCATAGACTTACCCTTAACAACAGTTTTCGCGTTCGCCTCTTTGAGTATTTGATAAATAATATTATTGGCTTCATCGTCGGTTTCGGCCCAGTGAACCTTAATATTATTTTTTTCTAAATTCTCTTCAAGCTTTATAAGCAGCCCAGGTAATTTGGCAAGTGAATTTGATCGAATTGAAGAAGCAGCATTTCTTGAATTTATTAGATTTTCTTTGTCTGGAAACTGCCTGCTTCTTTTTTCAACCAAGTAGCTCATTGCTGAACGAAAGTTAGTGTGAAGCTGCTCATTACTGAGCGCATCATCAATCCTAAACTTAAGAGGTTTAACCTGATGCATTAGTTCGATCCCAAAGAAACTGAGCAATGTGTTTGGTCTTTATTTGAGAATTTTGTTTTTCCAATGCTCCGCCAATGTTCATCATGCAACCACACTCTTGACTGATTACGCAAGAAGCATTTGTCGCCTTTATAGCGTTAGTTTTATCTTTAACCATCGAACCTGAAATATCCGCCTGTTTGATAGCAAATGTCCCTCCAAAGCCACAACACTCAGACTTTCTTTCTTGTTCCAACACCTCTACTTTTGAGAGTTTTGAAACCAGTAGTTCAATTTTATCATCGACCCTCATTTCGTTCCTACTCGAACAGGAAGTGTGAATTGCGATTTGGGTAGGCTCACCAAGATCGGTCAAATTAATATCAAGCTTATCTACAAGAAACTCTGTAAATTCGTAGACCCTTTCGGCAACTGACATGGCAGATTCAAAGTCTGACTCCCCATCAAATAAATCACGCCAGTGATACTTAATCATTCCGGCACAGGAACCCGATGGAACAACGATTGGAATATCTTTTGGGAAGCACTTCATTTGGGCTCGAGCCACCTTTAGGGCTTCTTTTCTATACCCTGAATTGAAAGCGGGCTGTCCGCAACAAGTTTGCCCACTAGGATATATAACTTCAATGCCCTCTCGCTGGAGAATTTGCATGCCTGCAATGCCTGCTTTTGGATAAAAAAGATCGACTATGCAAGTACCAAGGAAATATGCTTCATTACTCATAAAATCAATCTATTTTTTATCTGACAAAACTGAGGAGTGACTCATATAACGCTCATGTCTTTGTTTTTCTTTGTCCATATTAGTCAATGAGGTATTAACAAATTCCATATGACTCTTTGCAGCTAATTTGGCTCCTTCAGGATTTCCATCCATAATCATATCTAGAATGAGTTTATGCTGAGGGTTTAGTGACTCCTCAATACCGGTTATCATATATAAGTATTTGAGATTATTTTCAATGCTACTTAATAGGACATCATAGATGCTTCTCGTAACATGAAGAAGCGCAACGTTATGTGAAGCCTCTGTAATACTTAAATGAAAATTAATGTCTGCAGTCGCTGATGCAACATTATCTTCGCGCTTTAAATGGAGCTCAACCATTTCATCATATTTAGCTTTAATATTTTCTTTCTCAATTTGAGTCGCCCTTGAAGCAGCAAGATAGGCAGCCTCTGAATCCAGAGTATGTCTGAGCTCTAAAATATCAAACTTAAACTCTGGACGCTCTTTAAGAAGACTCATGAGAGGGTCAGAAATAGATGAGTTTAATGACGAGGCAACATAAGTACCTCCTCCCTGAGTGGATCTAAGAAGCCCCTTTGATGTTAATATCTGTTTTGCCTCGCGAAGCGTGGGCCTAGAAACTGCAAGCCTTCCAGCAAGCACTCTTTCAGAGGGAAGTTGAGCGCCCTCAAGTAAGACCCCTTCGGCGATCATATCCTCAATTTGCTTTGATACAATTTCTGCAACTGTTGATTTACTTTTCATATCTCAATTGTTAACTTAGTTCATATCTCAATTGTTAACTTAGTTTGCTACATTCTACTCTAAGTTGTAAATGTCCGGCCCATGCTTAATTAATACTTATTAAAAATAGAGTATACAGCAAAAAAATGAATTGGTCAGTCCATTAATATAAAAATAACATTTTTACATATTCCTTTAAAATCATAGTATGAAATGATTTATTAAATTATTTGACTTTTTAAAATGTTTGGTATATTATACATTGGACTTACCAATTTACCATCACAAAGATTGTGGTTTTTTATGTAAGTAAGAGGTAAATTTATATAACAATAAAAAGGAGACATTTAAATGAAAATTAAATCGTTGTTTAGTCTAGCAACAGCCGCAGTACTTTCCATGGGAATTGCAACCTCGGCTACTGCTGAAGACAAAGTACTACTGAAGCTACCTGTTTGGTTTGGAACTCATCTTACTGGACTAGGTTCTTCACCGCTTTTTTTTGCTGACACAGTAAATAAGGCATCAGGTGGAAGCCTAAAGGTTAAAATTTATGAGCCTGGAAAACTGGTTGCTACAAAAGAAATGCTAGAGTCAGTATCTAGTGGATCAGTTAATGCTGGTTGGGGTACTCCTGGCTATAACACTGGCTTGCTTGGTAAAAAAGCAGCCATCTTCTCAGCTGTCCCATTTGGACCTGAAGCGCCTGAATTTATGGCGTGGGTTTATTATGGTGGTGGCCGTGAATTGTGGCAAAAGCTTTATGATGATGCTGGTTACAATGTACACGCTGTACCTTGTTCTATTATTGCGC
>Ga0233429_1005090_pt1 | contig 11127 bp, 9 predicted proteins | sample SI_118_April2016_3_FD_179879 | JGI IMG/M metagenome (GOLD analysis project Ga0233429, IMG submission 179879) | Seawater microbial communities from Saanich Inlet, British Columbia, Canada - SI_118_April2016_135_MG | ecosystem: Environmental > Aquatic > Marine > Inlet | place: Canada: British... | reverse complement strand
TTGACAATCTAGGAGGTTTTCAACGTTTATTTCGCTACCAGCCTAATACAAAACTTGCCGTTCTGATATTTGGATTATTCCACGGTTTTGGCTTGGCCACTAAATTGCAAGAATTTCAAATCCCAAACGAAGGTTTACTTGAAAACCTGATTGCCTTCAATGTTGGTGTAGAGTTCGGTCAATTCTTTGCGCTGACAGTAGTCCTCATTGTAATTAGTTTTTGGCGTAGGCATAGGAGCTTTTTACAATTTTCAACCGTAGCCAATTCGCTTTTGATGAGTGGTGGAATGATGTTGGTCGCTTACCAACTTACGGGTTACTTTTGGCATACCATAGGATAATAATATGAATGAATTAGAACATACGGGCAAAGCCCAGCACGAACTGGAACATACTGTTCAATCAAAAAAAACGTTATTAAAGGCAACAGCCTTTGCGGCAGTATTGGCATTGCTTATTTTTTTCGTTGCGATACTACCAGCAGAGTTCGGAGTTGATCCAACAGGTTTCGGTAAAGTGATGAAGTTGACTCAATTGGCAGGCCAGACTTCATCCGCCCAAGCGGCCACAACCCAAGCCGATACAACCAAGCAAACGCTACCGGCTCAAGAGGATAGTGTGGACATCAGTATTCCGGCTGGAAAAGGGCTGGAATACAAATTTTATTTGGTTGGCGGTGATGCCATGCGATACGGCTGGTCAACAAAGGGGGGTGAATTACTTTATTTTGATTTCCATGGAGAACCGCAGGGCGATACTACAGGTTATTTTGAAAGCTATACCATTAGCACAGCCAATAACGTGCGAGGTTCTTTTACTGCGTCCTTTGAGGGTTCCCATGGGTGGTACTGGAAGAATAAGGGGCAAACAGACATTGTGGTGACGTTACAAACTGAGGGGAGCTACAAAATTATTGGTCTTAAATAACCAGGACTCCCGGGTGTTTAAGGTAAGTTATTTCTTACTCATGAGATATTTTCAGGAATCCTTAATGTTTCCCATTCAAATAAAAAAGTAGCGTTTTAGAATAGATTCCCTTTATACTTTTAGTACACTTGCCGATACATATAAAATGAATAACCTGTTCAAGGGAGCTGTGGGATTTTTTAATGATTAGATTTTGCCAAAAAAATTATGGGCTGATGTTTGCTTTGGTTTGTCTTTGGGCATTTCAATTCATCCTGTTTCCATCCCATTATCACCCCGAAACCACGCATGGCCATATCGGTCAGGCTGAGGATCATCAGCATTCGGGGCGTTATCATTCCGCGACTTTGGAAGCTTATGCTCATCTTGTTGACGAACATTTTTCCAACCACAAGCTGGATGACGATTTTCATCATCCGCATTCTTCCGAAGAAAACGAGGAAAGCGATTCCAGCTTTTTTACTCTGGTCAAAAACTCCAAGCCTTTCAAGCAGGGGCTGACCTTCAAACAGGTCGGAAGCCCTATAAGTTTTGAAATTTCCAATCCTCTGGTTTCTGTTTCCATAGATTCCAAAAATACCTTCTTGCAATCGCGATTCAGCGGAAGCCCACATTCTTCCCGTTCTCCACCCGCACTCCTCATTTAATTTTTCATCTCATTCATCGCTAACGAACGTACCTCAACAGACGCTCCAGGTTTGCTTTCAGTAAATCCTTGATCCGTTCTTTTCAGGTTTTTTGATGTGTTGCGATGTCCTGAGTTTTCAAATTTAACTGAGGAAGTTTATATGCGGCAATTATTAATTCTATTAAAGCTTGTCCTGCTTGTTTTGCTCTGGATACCCGGTGCCAGCTTTGCGGACACGGATGGAGCGATTGAGCTCAACAAAGGTGGTCCCATTACCCTAAAAGAAGCTGTGGCTCTGGCTTTGCTGAATAACCCGCAACTGCAGGCATTTTCCTTCGAACAACGTGCCAGAGAAGCACATGCCTTGCAGTCGGATCTCATACCTAATCCACAACTAGACATCATGGTGGAAGATGCCGCGGGCTCAGGGAGTTTTAACGGATTCGATCAGGCACAAACGACCATTCAGCTCAGTCAACTGGTTGAGCTAGGCGGGAAAAGAGCCGCGAGGTTGCGCGCTAACACGCTGTCGAAGAAACTGGCCGATTGGGATTACGAAACAAAACGCATGCAGGTATTGACGCAGGTAGCAAAAGCCTATGCGGATGTATTGAAAGCCCAGCAACAAGTATCGCTCACCGAGGATCTGGTGCATCTTGGCGAGCAATTTCTTAATGCGGTGGGTGAACGAGTCAAGGCGGGAAAAGTAGCTCTTCTGGAAAAGACCAAATCTGAAATCAGCCTTTCTTCCATGCAGATAGAATTAAAAAAAGCAAAGCGCGCGTTAAAGGTCGCACGCAGTAATTTGTCCGTTACCTGGGGGAGCCCTGAAGCGCAATATGAATCTGCCCTGGGGGATCTATTTGAGATTTCCATGGTTCCTGCTTTGGAAAGTTTGATGGAACGCTTGACCAACAACCCCGATCTTGCGCGCTGGACAACGGAAACGGACCAACGCCAGGCAGTTTTAGATAGTGAACTTTCTAAAAGAATTCCTGATGTAACCCTTCAAGGGGGATTCAGACGCTTGGAAACAACAGATGACAACGCGCTGGTTTTTGGAATATCAATTCCCCTGCAGTTGTTTGATCGAAATCAGGGAGCCATCGAGGAAGCGCGCCATAAGTTAGGCAAAGCCCAGGCGGAAAAACGAGCCATGGAAGTGAACATAAAAAAGAATCTATTGGAAACCTATAACACTCTGGTCTTTTTCCACTCACAGGTTCTTTCGATCAAGGCCGAGATACTTCCCGGAGCTCAAAAAGCTTTCGATGGAATCAGCGAAGGTTACAGGTTCGGAAAATTTGGTTATTTAGATGTATTGGACAGCCAGAAAACTTTTTTTCAAGCAAAGAGACAATACCTTGATTCTCTGGCTAATTACCATATTGCGGTTGCTGATATTGAAAGGCTCATTGGGGAATCCCTGGCGGCCTTTACTCTGACTGCAATAAAGGGAGAACCGGGACAATGAAGAAATTTATTTTACTGCCACTGATTTTGATCCTTGGAGTGCTCGTGGGCAAAATGATACTGGATATGGATATGGCTACCGTGGACCGTGATTCGCACGAACCTACCGCCGCATCTGGTGAGGCCAGTGCCATTCCACGAGGGTCGCATGGAGGCTGGTTGTTTTCTAAAAATGATTTGCAGGTTGAGGTTAAAATTTTTGAAACCGGCATCCCGCCTGAATTCAGAGTTTATGTAACCGACGCCTCAGGTAAAGCCGTGCCTCTTAATGAAGTGGACCTGACCATCACTTTGAAACGGTTGGACCGGGTCGATGAAATTCATTTTAAGCCGGTCGGTGAATATCTTCTGGGTGATAAAGAGGTGGTCGAGCCGCATTCATTTGACGTAAAAATCCATGCTCGCTGGAAAAAACAAACCTATGAATGGGAGTTTGCGCAAATTGAGGCCAGGGTGAAGTTGCCTGACGAAGCGATTAAAAATGCCGACATCACCATTCAAACCGCAGGCCCCGCCAAGCTGAAAAACCTGATCAACTTGTCCGGGGAAATCGGTCTCAACGAGGAGAAGGTTGTTCACATTGTTCCACGGCTGAATGGTGTGGTGAAAAAGGTTTTCAAGGATTTAGGCGACCGGGTCCGGGTCGGAGATGTTCTGGCGATTATTGAAAGCCGGGAGTTGGCTGATGCAAAAATCAATTATCTTGCCGCTACCAAACAGGTCAACCTGGCAAAGCTGGATCTGGAAAGACAAATCCTCATCTCAAAAAATACGTCTCAAATGCTGGATCTCCTGCAGAAGGATCTGGATTTGGAGGAAGTCTATCGTCAACTGAAAGACCTGCAAATTGGCAGAAGCCGTGAACTGCTCATCCCCGCCTATGCGAAATTGAGCCTGGCAAAGTCTGTCTACCTGCGTGAGAAAAAATTGCTTGAGAAAGGCATCTCTTCGGAATCTGAATATTTACTTGCCGTGGAAAACTACAAGAGTGGGGAAGCTAAATACATCGCCTTGCGCGAAAAGATAGCCTACGACAGTCAATGGGCAGTTCGTCAAAAAAAGAGAACCGATGAGATGGAAACACTCAAACTCCAAACAGCCCGGCAAAAACTTTTTGCGCTGGGTTTAACAGATGGGGAAGTCGGTATGTTGCCCAGCCAGAAAGAACATGCGTTTACCCAGTATGAGTTGAGGTCGCCTTTGGGAGGAGTGGTCATACAAAAGCACCTGACCACTGGAGAAGCGGTAAAAAATGATGATGATATTTTTCTTCTCGCAGACTTTTCGGATGTATGGGTGAACATCGCTATTCCAGCGAAGGACCTCAAATATGTGAAGCTGGGTCAAAACGTTGTCGTCAAGGATGACAACCTTGGAATGGAAGCCAAAGGGAAATTGACGTATCTCGATTCCATAATAGACGAAACAAGCAGGACCGTTACAGGGCGGGTAGTCATTCCCAATGCTAAAGGACATTGGCGGCCCGGAACTTTTGTCACGTTGAGGTTGGTCCTTGAGGAACGCAGGGTCCCTATTGCCGTGCCAGAAAAAGCCATCCAAACGATCAGGGATTGGTCTGTTGTATTCGTCAAATACGGAAACTTTTTTGAAGCCCGGCCTCTGGAGCTGGGCGAGAACGATGGTGATCGGGTGGAAGTTCTCGCGGGCTTGAAAGCTGGAGAACAATATGTCGTGCAAAACAGTTTTGTGGTGAAGGCTGAAATCGAAAAATCATCTGCTGTTCACAGTCACTAGGCTAAAGGGCTTTTTATGCTTGAAAGAATTTTAAGGTTTTCCATCAAACAAAGGATGTTTGTGATATTGGGCGCCCTGGCGCTGGCGGTGCTGGGGGCGTACAACTTCCAAATTCTGCCGATTGATGCGGTGCCGGATATCACCAATGTTCAGGTGCAAATTAATACCGAGGCACCGGGCTTCACCCCGCTTGAGGTTGAAAAACGTATCACCTTCCCTGTCGAAACGGCTATTGCGGGAACCCCAAAGCTGTCTTATACACGTTCCATTTCCCGATACGGACTGTCACAGGTCACGGTGGTTTTTGAAGACGGTACGGATATTTATTTTGCACGGCAACTGATCAATGCCCGTCTGCAGGAGGTGAAGGCAACTCTGCCTGTGGGTTTGGAACCCATCATGGGACCCATCACCACAGGGCTTGGCGAAATTTTTATGTGGTCGGTAGACGCGGACTCTGCGGGTTCCTATTCGTCTGCTGAATTAAGAACGATTCAGGATTGGATCATCCGTCCGCAATTGCGCAATATTCCCGGCGTCGCGGATGTCAACAGTATCGGCGGTTTTGTGAAGCAATATCAGGTTGCTCCGAACCCTGAAAAACTGATGGCTTATGGAATCACTTTCCACAGTGTTATGGAAGCTCTCATGAAGAACAATGCCAACATGGGGGCAGGCTATATTGAACATAGCGGGGAGCAATACCTCATCAGGACTCCGGGCCAGGTAGCGGGCATGGAGGATATAAAAAATATTGTGATCGGTTCCCATCAGGGCGTTCCTCTTTATATTAAGGATGTGGCAGAGGTGAGTCTCGGCAAGGAACTGAGAACAGGAGCCGCCACCAAAAACGGCGAAGAAGTGGTGCTGGGTACGGTGTTCATGCTGAAAGGAGAAAACAGCCGAACCGTTTCGTTGAGGGTCGCCGAAAAAATGAAAGCGATCAATCAGACTTTGCCGGAAGGCGTGGTGGCACGAACCATCTATGACCGCACCCGTCTGGTCAATGCCACCCTGCAAACGGTCCGCAACAATTTGCTGGAAGGGGCGCTTCTGGTCATTGCTGTTTTATTTCTGTTTCTGGGTAATTTCCGCGCTGCTCTCATAACCGCCCTGGTCATTCCCCTTTCCATGTTGTTTGCAGTGACGGGGATGGTGGGCAACCGGGTCAGCGGCAACCTGTTGAGTCTCGGTGCCATCGATTTTGGCATCATCGTGGATGGCGCAGTTATTATTGTGGAAAATTGCAGTCGCCGATTAGCGGAAGAACAAAAAAAGTTGGGACGCGTCCTGACCCGTGACGAACGTTTCGGACTTGTCGCTTACGCCACCAAAGAAGTCTCCCGACCAAGTATCTTTGGCGGATTCATCATCATGATCGTGTATCTCCCTATTCTTACCTTGACCGGGATCGAAGGGAAAATGTTTCAGCCCATGGCGTTCACGGTTCTAGCGGCATTGATCGGAGCCATGATTTTATCTGTCACCTTTATTCCCGCTATGGTAGCGCAATTTTCATCCGGGCATATATCGGAGAAAGAAAATCCGCTGCTCAAATGGATTCGCAATATTTACGAACCCATATTGAACTTTTCTCTGAACAATCGGCCCACGGTCATTACTTTTGCCGGAGTTCTTGTTGTCTTGAGTTTGCTCCTGTCCACTCGCATGGGAAGCGAGTTTCTCCCGACTCTGGATGAAGGGGATCTTGCCATCCATGCTTTGCGTGTTCCCGGCACCAGTCTTTCCCAGGCCGTTGCAATGCAGGACACGCTGGAGAAAAAAATCAAGGAATTGCCGGAAGTGGATTTCGTGTTTGCCAAGATCGGCACGGCAGATATTGCCAGCGACCCGATGCCGCCAAGCGTCGCCGATGTATTCGCGATGATTAAACCCCGGTCCGAATGGCCCGACCCGACCCGCACAAAATCTGACTTCATCGAAGAACTGGAACATAAACTGGAACAAGTCCCCGGTAACAAATACGAAATCATCCAACCGATTGAAATGCGCTTCAACGAATTGATAGCCGGTGTTCGCAGTGATATAGCGGTGAAGGTTTTTGGCGACGATTTAGAAACCCTCGTATCCGTAGCAGACGAAGTTGAACACGTTCTTGCAGATATTCCCGGTGCTTCCGATGTTGGGATGGAACAGGCGACAGGACTTCCCATACTGACTCTTAAACTGAACCGCAAGCTGATGGCTCGACTGGGACTGAATGTTTCCGCTGTTCAGGATGTCGTGGCGATTGCCATCGGCGGCAAAAGTGCCGGACAGGTTTTTGAAGGAGACCGGCGTTTTGAACTTATCGTGAGATTGCCGGAAGATATACGAACGAATATGGAACGTCTCAAAAGAATTCCCATAGCTCTGCCTAAAAATTTCTCCGACAAACATGATGTTGTCTCTCCAGCGAAGATACCCGGTAGCGGTCAAAATCTGAACTACATCCCGCTTTCTGCTGTGGCGGAATTTTCTATCGCAAAAGGTCCTAATCAGATCAGCAGGGAAAACGGCAAACGCCGGGTTGTTGTCACCGCTAATGTCAGAGGTCGCGACTTGGGTTCATTTGTGCAAGAGGCACAGAAGATCATCAAAGAAAAAGTTTCTCTCGATCCCGGTTACTGGATTGCCTGGGGTGGGCAGTTCGAACATCTGATTTCAGCCGCTAAACGGTTGTGGATCGTGGTCCCACTGGCACTCCTCTTAATCCTGCTCATGTTGTTTGCCGCGTTGGATCGGATGAAAGACGCGCTTCTCGTTTTTACAGGAATTCCGCTGGCATTGACCGGAGGTTTCTTCTCCTTGTGGGTTAGAGGAATTCCCTTATCCATTTCCGCCGCAATTGGCTTCATCGCTCTTTCAGGTGTTGCCGTGTTGAATGGACTGGTGATGATTTCCGTCATCGGCGAACTACGGGAAGACGGACTGCCTGTAGACGATGCCATTCGGCAAGGGTCGCTCACCCGATTGCGACCTGTTTTGATGACGGCACTGGTCGCTTCTTTAGGGTTTATTCCCATGGCTCTGGCAACAGGTACTGGTGCCGAAGTGCAACGCCCGCTGGCAACGGTGGTCATCGGCGGCATCCTCTCCTCTACAGCATTGACCCTGGTGGTCCTGCCCGCCCTCTATAAATGGTTCCACGCCTCTAGCGAGGCAGGCAATGATAGCAAGGGCTCGTTAAGCCGAGAGGACGCTTAGTTTGCCAAATAGAGGTATTGCTCATTTCCTCAAGGCGTAGCCTTGTTCCGATAATCCTATAAACTATTGATTTTATGCGTTTTATTCTTATGAGATGGGAGGAGTTTGTGGTACATTGGTGCCACTTCGAATTTTATTCATAATTAGAACAGGGAATTTTATGAACAAAGACCAGATGGCTATTTACCTTAACGAGCATCTTGAGTTCTTCAACGAATACCCGGAGCTGTTGAAAAAAATCAAAGAGATTAAAGATGATGACCTGCCTATCGAGCCCATGAGCACGCTGAGTCTGGCTGACCGGATTATCAAGCGGGTTCACGATGATAAAGAACATCTTAAAAGCAAACTGGAATGGTTGTTCGAAATTTCCCGTGCCAATGAAAAAATCCAGGAACACCTGTTCGAAATCGAAAGACTGGTATTGACCAGCACCAACCTTGATCAAATGGTTGATCAATTGAAAAAAGAAATTCCCAACCGGTTTGGTATTCCCAGTGTTTTATTATGTCTGGTGAAAGGGTCCGACCATTTTATGGAAGACCGGTTACGGCAACGCTACAACGGCAACCTGGACGGAATGGTGAAATTCATTTGTCAGCAAACCGCCAACGACTGGTTTGTGAGCGGACTCAAACCTGTCCTGCGTAGTGAGATCGAAGATTCTGAAGTGTTCGGTCCGAACAACGGGCACAGCGAGATAAAATCGGAAGCACTTGTTCCTATTATGGCGCAGGACGCCATGGTCGGGGCCATAGCGTTTGGCAGTCCGAAACCCTTCCATTTTCATGACGGACTCGGCACCGAGTTTCTCGAACGCATGGCCGACAAAGTCGCCATCTCCATTAACAACATCCTCCTCATCGACCAACTCAAAGACCAACTGGTTGTGAATCAGTAATAGCTAAACGTCTCATTCTGTCGTTGGGCACCTAGCTTAAAGCGTGAGCCTCAAAGTTCTTATCACCTTTGTTTTCAATACCAAATATAAAGCATTTGCTTCGGATTTTTTTATTGAATACTATTGAGTATTATTACAGAAGGCCTAAAATATAAGGGAAGAGATATTTTTCAAAAGGTAAATAATTCAAGATGAAATCGAAAAAAATAAAGAAAATTGATGACCCGATGTCTGGCGGATTTTATTCTGCGGCAGAAGCGGGTCGGCTTTTGGAAATTAAAAATGCTGGGAAAATAAGTCACTGGCTAACAGAACACCCAAAAGATATGGCACCACTAGTAAATAGGCAATATAAAGTGATTGATGGGCAACAAACAGTAGGCTTTTTCGATTTGATGGAGATAAGATCTATAAATTATTTTCGGAAAAAAGGGGTCTCTCTTAAAAACCTTAGGAAAGTAGCGATCAACCTCAGAAATGAATTAAAAGTTGATCATCCATTTTCTACTAATACCAAGCTAGTGACAGATCGTAGAGATGTATTTATACATTCTGCAGAAGAATCTGGAGATAATATTCTTTTGAATTTAGTAACTAAACAGCATACTTTCTATGAGGTCTGGGAACAGTTTTTGGAATTGGGTATTACCTTTAACATGGAAACAGGGCTACCTAAAAACTGGGTTCCTGTTCCTCGTGATTTCCCAGATGTTATGGTTGACCCCCGTTTTGCTTATGGGCACCCCACCATTTCAGAAAACCATGTTCCTACTAGTGCGTTATTCAAACTTTGGCAAGCAGAAAAAAACCTTAAAATTGTAGGGGACTGGTTTGGAATAGAAAAATCTCTGGCAAAACAGGCCGTTCAATTTGAAACAAGATTGGCTGCGTGAAAATTCGAGCTGACGAGCATGTTTCTATAAAAGTTATTCGAGCAGTTCGAGAGGTGGTGTTGAAAGATGGGATAGACCTTTCTCACGTTGAGGAGCAAGGGCAACGTGGTCAGTCAGATGTTTATTGGACAACAGCGTTTCGTAATGAAAATGGCACGGCTGTTTTGACAGCCGACAGAGGGTTTACCAAGGGTTGGCAAAGGCAAGCTATAGAGGCGACAGGTCTTCAGATCATACTCCTTCCAAAAAAATGGGCAGAATCTTTGGCTAATATTCAGGCCGCTTTCATCTTATTCTGGTGGTCTAAAATAGAAAATGCAGTTAAGGAAGGTAATAATTCCGATATCTGGACTATTGATTGGGGTTTTAATGAAAAAGGCGAGCTAAAAAAACACATAAAAAAGAAAAAATAAATAAACTACCTCCCATTTGACCAACTCGGCTTAACAACACTGGCCCCACGCCTAGTGGGCGGCTCGCCGGGCTTGACTAATGCTTCATATTCCTAGATACTTAGAGGATCATCAAACAGAGATAGTATTGATAAAAAAAGTTTTATTGAGTAAGTTTGGGTTTTTCAATGGGTTTTGATTTTTAGTTGGCCCCACGCCGAGTGGCGGGGGTTTTTTTGATTAAGGTTTATATATATATGATACGAGAAGCTAAAATAGAGGATGCGCACGCCATCCAGAACTTGATCTGTTTCTATTCCGAGGACGGCAAAATGTTGTTTCGTACCTTGGAGGAAATTGAACAGAGCATTGCCGACTTTCTGGTTTACGAAAAACACGATGAAGTCATCGGCATCTGTAGCCTGAAATTTGGCTGGGACAAGTTGGTGGAAATCCGTTCACTTGGTGTGGACCCACGTTACCACCGGCAGGGCATCGCCACCGAAATGGTTCAGGGCAGTATTGAACGCGCTTTATTAAAGGACGACTGCGATACCGCTTTTGTTCTGACCTATGCGGTGCCGCTGTTTACTAAATTCGGATTTGAAACCGTCGATAAAATGCAATTGCCGCAAAAAGTGTGGAACGATTGCCAGGCTTGCCTGCATAAAGATAATTGTGATGAAACGGCCATGAGCCTTTCATTATTGCCTTTGAAGAAGGCGGCGGCCTTGAAAGATTCGCAAGAAGTCCTATATTCCTAGGATAAGGAGGAACCAGCCATGTTAGGTCCGATTTTCAGTGCGTTAACGGGATTGAAAAACGCATCCCAAAGACTGCAAAACAGCGCCAACAATGTTGCCAACGTCAACACCCCCGGTTTCAAGAAAAGCGATGTCAACAGCGTTGAGTTGCAATCGGGCGGCACCAGGGTTAATGATATCTCCAAAT
>Ga0233429_1005088_pt1 | contig 11133 bp, 7 predicted proteins | sample SI_118_April2016_3_FD_179879 | JGI IMG/M metagenome (GOLD analysis project Ga0233429, IMG submission 179879) | Seawater microbial communities from Saanich Inlet, British Columbia, Canada - SI_118_April2016_135_MG | ecosystem: Environmental > Aquatic > Marine > Inlet | place: Canada: British... | reverse complement strand
AGTTAGTACCTACTAAAGACCCTGAGAAAATGATCACGCTATTAACTTCACTCAAGGGAGAGGATTTAACAGAGCAAGAGGTAAAATTAGTACATCAGATTGCAAACAATTAAATATTATGACATTCAATGTCATGAAATAAACCAACCACCGCATGTAATTTTGCGGAGTAATAAAACTTAAAAAGATGAAAACGTTAAATTTAATTATTCTGATAATTATAACAATTGGTATTGAATGCTTTTCGCAAAACGAATTAGTTAAACCAGAACATCTCATGTTTAAAGGAGTACCCATTAATGGGACTTTAAATGAATATGTTTCAGAAATGAAGAAAAGTGGATTTTATCACATAGGTACAGAAAACCAATCAGCAATATTAGAAGGTGATTTTGCAGGATATAAAGGGTGTTATATTGGAGTTGCCACTATAGCACAAAAAGATCTAGTTAGTAAAATCACAGTGATTTTTCCTGAAAAAGAAACTTGGTCTACACTTTCATCAAACTATTTCAATTTAAAAGAATTATTAACCGAAAAATATGGAGAACCTGCAAAATCTGTAGAGAAATGGGACACTTACTCAAAACCTCGAGATGATGGTGATAGGATGCATGAAGTCAAATTTGATAATTGCAAATATTACACTATTTATGAAACAGAAAACGGCGATATTCAATTATCAATAGACCATCAAAGCGTGTATAGTTGTCATGTGATTCTCTCGTATTTTGATAAAATTAATAGCGAAAAAATAAGAGAGAAAGCAAAGGGTGATTTATAAAATATTTAGAAGAAAAGAAAATATGTAATAACGGTTTGGCCAATAAAGTGCTATGCATCTGAAGTATATGGAATAACTGCCATTGCGATTAAGTACAATCAAAATTAACAAAATAAAAAAAATGAAAAAACAACTACTAAATATTATGGAATATGCCTTCAATGCATTGGAAGTAGCATATACGCTGCTTGTCCCAATTGGGTTGGTTGTCTTAACTATTCACTATTTTATAAATAACTAAAATTATAAAATCGCAATTGATCACTAGAAAATATGTAATAACATGTTATAACATAATTTATTCCCATTCTTAGTTCCTTTACGATTATCTTAGTAAAAACTAATATGGAATATCCGCTAACCTGACATTAAATGTCATGTATCATACAAAAGTGGTTAGGTAGTTTTGTTGAATAATTAAAAAATAAAATGTTATGAAACTACTACTACTAATATTATTAATACCAATTATTTCTTATTCTCAAATATCTTATAAAGATGTTATGAGTATCAATAGTGAGAAAATGTTTAAGAAAGTTATGATTGAAAATGGATATGAGTTTGGTTTTTTAGATGAGGATTATTTAGTCTATGGATTTGATATAGTAAGAGATAGTATAGGTGGGATGAAAAGTACTAAGTGGTCAATGTATGGAGTTAAAGATGATGTTTTTACTTTATCATTCAGTAGAAATACTTTACTAAACACTTTTCTAAACCTTAATGAAGATAGAAGTGAGAATGAGTATGATTTAATTATTAAAGAAATCAAAAAGAATTGTAAATACTTTGATATAATAACTTATACAAATAGAGATGATGAGGAGTTAGATTATGTATGTTATAGTTGTAGTGAAAGTAAGTATAAAGGAAAGATTGGTTTTATGATTAGTGAGAGATGGGGATATATAAGACACTTTATTAATATAGAATAATTGAGTAGACATATTTTTAAAATTACTTTATATTTGAACATAGGTATACAAAACCAACTAAGGCTCATATATGTCGAAGAAAGAAAGCATAAAAAAATCAGTTACCTCTGAACTATCGGAAGCAAAAGAGCTTGCCAAAGCAACAAATATTGAAGATGTAAAAAGCGGACAATGGTTCATATCATTGATGTCAAAACTTGCAAAAACATACGACAAGAATGTAACGGCTGAATATTTTCAAAAGAAATACCCCGGTCTAACACCTGATGAAATTGCAGACATACTAATTGGAGTTACAGTTAAGTATGCAACAGTAGCAGGAGGAGTTGCCGGTGCAACTATTACCGCTAACCAGATTACATTGTTAAGTTCAGCAGGTGCAACTGCAGCAATAATGGCTGGCTCAATTGGAGCAGAGATTATTTATCTTGCCAGATTGCAAATGAAGTTAGTGTTAGATCTGTCTGTAGTATACGACATAAGACTTGATCCAGAAGACCCAGAAGACATGCTATTGGTTTTTGGTTATGCTTTGGGTGTCGTACCAACTGAGTTAATTGGTAAATCAGTTGAAAAGGCTGCAGGAGCAGGCACTCAATATGCGATCAAGAAATACCTAAGCAAAGGTACATTGCAGGCAGTGCAGTCATTTGGAAAAAGAATTGGGATGAAGATATTACAGCGAAGTGTTATAAAGTATGCTGTACCAATAGCTTCGGCTGCAATAGGAAGTTCCTACAATTACTTCACAACAAAGACAATTGGCAGGATTGCTAAGTCACACCTTAAAAACCGTGGCAAAGTTACCGAAGAGCTAAGGTCAATTATATCAAAAAGGAACACTTATCACATTGTTTTCCCCGCTGCTGTGCTCTATATGGCTCAAATAGACGGAAAGGTTACTAAAGAGGAAAAGGATCTCTATATGGCGGTAATATCACGCTTAAAACTTGAAGATCATGAGCAAAGTACTTTCCAAGAATTGTTATCCAGTGAGAAGAATATTTTTGAGTCCGTAGAAAAGCTTGAAGATAATTCTATAAGACAAGCATTGATAAGGGTATTAAGTCTGATGGCCATATCTGATGGACACTTTTCAGATGAAGAGAAAGATTTTTTACTTGTTATATCTAAAAAGTTAAGTATTGAAGTTAATTTAATGGATCTTGAAGAGCAGGCAAAGGAATATATGATCGTGGCAGATGACAGCTTAGTTAGTAAGTCAGAATCTTACTTTAAAAGTGTTTACTCTTCAGCAAGTAAGCATTTCAACAATGCATATAGTTATAAGTCATGATGATTCTTAGATAAAAGCTTAACAACAAATATTTATTTTTAATAGTTTAGCATTTTGTAATATATGCATAAAAAAACACTTTCAGAAAGAGACATATGTACTAAGTTTATCAACCCTGCTTTAGCTAATGCGGGATGGGATCTACGTAAGCAAGTTAGAGAAGAAGTCTCCTTTACTGATGGTAGAATTATTGTTCAAGGACAACTTCACACAAGGGGAAAAAGGAAGAGAGCTGATTACATTCTTTACTATAAACCGAATGTTCCAATTGCTATTATTGAAGCCAAAGACAACAATCATAATGTTGGAGATGGAATGCAGCAGGCTTTAGAGTACTCTGAAATTCTTGATATACCATTTGTATTTACTTCTAATGGAGATAGCTTTTTATTTCATGATAAAACATTATCAAGTGGAGAGTTAGAAAAGGAAATTTCTTTAGATGATTTTCCATCTCCTGATGATTTATGGAACAAGTATCTAAAAATTAAAGAAGTAAATGAACCTGAAGTTAAAAAAGTAATTGAGCAAGATTACTTTGCTGATGATAGTAATATGTCACCAAGATACTATCAACAAATTGCCATTAATAGGACAGTTGAAGCAGTTGCTAGAGGCAGAGATAGGGTTTTATTGGTGATGGCAACAGGAACGGGAAAAACATATACTGCTTTCAACATCATTTGGAGACTTTGGAAAAGCAAAAAAAAAGAAAGAATACTGTTTTTAGCTGATAGAAATGCTCTTCTTACCCAGACTAAAAATGGTGATTTCTCTCCTTTTGGAAATGATATCATGCATATTATAAAACATAGGAAAATTGATAAATCCTATCAAATATATTTTGCTTTATATCAAGGATTAACTGGAACAGATGATTCTAAAAATGCATATAAAGAATTCAGTAGAGATTTCTTTGACCTTGTAGTGATAGATGAGTGTCATAGAGGGAGTGCTTCTGAAGCTTCAGCTTGGAGAGATGTCTTAGAATATTTTAATGAAGCAACTCAAATAGGATTAACTGCTACTCCAAAAGAGACTAAAGATGCTTCTAATATGGCATACTTTGGTGAGCCTATTTACACTTACAGTTTAAAACAGGGTATTGAAGATGGTTTTCTAGCTCCTTACAAAGTAGTTAGAATTTCAATGGATGTTGATGAAGAATGGAGACCAACTGCTGGTTTAAAAGATAAATATGGCAATGAAGTTGAAGATAGAATTTACAACCTTAAAGACTATGATAGAACTCTTGCCATAGATGAAAGAACTCAGATTGTTGCACAGAAAATAACAGAGTACTTAAAAGCAACAGATAGATTTTCTAAAACCATTGTATTCTGTAGAGATATTGATCATGCCAATAGAATGAGGCAAGCTCTTATTAATGAGAATGCAGACTTAGTTTCTAAGCACTGGAACTATTGTGTTAAGATTACTGGAGATGATGAAGTAGGGAAACAAGAGTTGGATAATTTCACTGATGTAGAAGAAAGATTTCCTGTTATTGCTACCACATCTAAAATGTTAACTACTGGGATTGACACCAAGATGGTAAAATTCATTGTACTGGAGTCTAATATTGGTTCCATGACAGAGTTTAAGCAGATAATTGGTAGAGGAACAAGAATTAGAGAAGCAGATGGAAAGGTATTTTTTACCGTAATGGACTTTAGAAAAGCAACAAACCTTTTTGCTGATGAGAAATTTGATGGTGACCCAGTTCAGATTTATCAAGCTGGAAATGATGACCCAGTTACACCCCCTGATGGTTTTGATGGAGATCCTGAAACAGATTCAAAAGAAAATGATAAATCATTTCAAGAAGGATCTACTAAACCAGATGTTTCAATTGATGAAAATGATGAAGAGGTTAAGAAGTTTTATGTAAATAATATTCCAGTTTCTGTTGCAAGTGAAAGAGTTCAGTACTATGGAAAAGACGGTAAATTAATTACAGAATCATTAAAGAAATATTCAAAAGATAATATCCTAAAAGAGTTCAATTCCTTAGATGGCTTTATAAGAAAGTGGAATGAGTCTGAAAAAAAAGAAGAGCTTTTTCAAGAGATGGCAGAACACGGTGTACTTATAGAGGCATTGCGTGAAGAAGTTGGAAAAGATTTAGATGCCTTTGATCTGATCTGTCATGTAGCTTTTGATATGCCTCCTCTTACAAGGAAGGAAAGAGCTGAAAATGTGAAGAAAAGAAACTACTTCTCTAAGTATGGTGAACAAGCTAGGGAGGTCTTAGAGAGCCTTTTAGAGAAGTATGTGAAAGATGGTGTTGCATCTATAGAAGATGGCTCAGTGCTCAAGCTAACACCTCTCTCTGAGCTAGGGAGTCCTGTTGAGCTGGTTAGAGCTTTTGGTAAAAAAGTAGATTATGAAGATGCCGTTCAAGAATTAGAAAAAGAAATATATAAAATAGCCTAAAATGAAGATATCACAAATCTTAGATAAAATTGATGAGAAACAATTATTTGTCCCTGCATTTCAGAGAGAATACGTTTGGAAGAAGGCAGATGCAAAAAATTTAATTGCTTCTCTAATAAGAGACTATCCAACTGGGACAATGTTGACATGGGACACAAATCACCCTCCTGAATTAAAAGGAGATTATAAGTATGATTCAAAACAAGGGTCTGTAAAGATTTTACTGGATGGTCAGCAAAGAATCACCACCCTATACATGTTGATGACAGGCAATATTCCTCCATATTATAAGGACCATGAAATTCTTCAAGATATTAGAGGGCTGTTTGTGAATTTAGAAACCTCAGCTCTTGAATATTATAAAGCAACAATCATGGGAAATGATCCTTTATGGGTTAACCTCACTGATGTTTTTTTAGGTAAAATTAGATTTAGAGATGTAATTGACAAACTAGAAAATAAACAGAATGGAGAAAGAGTTCCTAGAGAAAGAGAAGATATTATTGATGACAACTTCAGAGCAATTGAGAGAATAAAAGATAGAGATTTTCAGGAACAAATTATTCCTCCAAAGGCTAGTCTAAAGGAGGCTATTGATATATTTTACATTGTAAATGCTAGTGGCGTTAATTTAACAGATGCAGAATTGGCATTAGCTCAAATATCAGGATATTGGCCTGAGGCAAGAGAGCTATTTAAGCAAAAACTTGTTGAACTTGAAAAAGGAGGCATAATTCTAAAGCTAGATCATATTATCTACATCCTACTGGCAATTGCTCATAAGATGGGTAGTAAGCTAGATAGATTACACCATGGCAGTAACAAAGAAAATATTCAAGAGATATGGCGTAGACTAGATAATGATGTGCTTGACTATGTTTTTAACCTTATGAAGAGTCAGGCCTATATTGATCACACAAAAGAAGTAAATACCAACTTTGCTTTTATCCCAATTATAGTTTATGCATATAATAAGGGGAGTGAAAAATTGAACCAAGAAGAAGTAAAGAAAATTGTAAAGTGGTTCTATTACTCACAAATTAGACAGCGTTATATTAGCCAACTACAATCTAAACTAGATAAAGACGTTGGTATCATTTGGAATGAAAGTAATCCATTTGATAAGCTCCTTAATATCATTGCAGCAGAAAGACCATTAGAGATTCATAAAGATGAATTCATTGGAGCTGGGACAGGAACTGCACTTTATGGACTGATGCGTTTTTACTTTAAAAGCAAAGGAGCAGTATGTTTAAGTACAGGTATTAATATCCGTAAGAATATGGGTAAAAAATATGAGCTTGAATCTGACCACATCTTTCCTTATTCTGTTTTAAAGAAAAACGGATATAGCAGAAATAACAGTAGAAAATATAGTCTGGCACAAGAGATCACAAATAGAGCTGTGCTTACTCAAACGGCTAATAGAAAAAAGACAAATCACTTGGCTGAAGATTACTTGTCAGGTGTTGCAGAACAGTTTCCAAACTCTCTTAAACTTCAATGTATTCCTGAAGATAAGGAGTTATGGAAGCTAGAAAATTATGAGCTTTTTTTAGATGCAAGAAGGACCTTATTGGCTAAAGAGCTTAATGAGTTTTTAAGTAACATCACTGTTACTTCAGATGAGAATGTAGACACTGATTTAATTGGATTAATTAAGGAGGGTGAAAATAGTGGTGTTGAATTTAAAACTACAATGCGCTATGATATGAGGGAAAATAAGGTGAATAAGAAGCTTGAAGAAGTGATTCTTAAAACCATAGCTGCATTTTCTAATGCTGAGGGCGGAACCTTAGTTATGGGAGTTGATGATGATCAAAATATTATTGGACTGGAGAATGATTATAGGACGCTCAAAAATGGAACAAAGGACGAATTTGAGTTACACCTAAGAAATTTAGTTAATAATGCATACGGGGTTGAGTTTGCCACTAACAGCTTAACGGTAGTATTCCCAGAAGTTGAGGATACAGAGATTTGCACTGTTGAAATTAAACAAGGATTAAAGCCATTGTATTCTGAAGTATCAGATAAAGATGGAAATAAGAGTAAGAAATTTTATGTGAGAAGTGGAAACTCTTCTCAAGAAATAGACATTACAGAAGTAGCAAGCTACGTTAATCAAAGATTTGAATAAGGATGAGCAACATAACAACAAACATAAAAGGCATCCGTGACATCATGCGGAAAGACACAGGAGTAGATGGAGATGCGCAGCGTATCTCTCAAATGGTGTGGATGCTATTCATGAAGATCTTTGCAGACAAAGAAGAAGAATGGGATTTAACCCTTGATGGTTATGAAAGTCCAATACCTGAAAAGTTGAAATGGCAAAACTGGGCTTCAGATGATGAAGGATTAACTGGTGATGCTCTTATGGAGTTTGTAAACAATGAATTATTTCCTACCCTCCAGAATTTGGATATAAGCTTTAGCCCTCAAGCAAGAATAATCCGTTCTGTATTTGATGACACCTACAATTTCATGAAGAATGGAACACTGTTCCGTCAAGTGATCAATGAGATTGACAAGATTGACTTTAACAGTACTACTGAAAGACACCTGTTCAATGATCTATATGAAACCATTTTAAAAGAGCTACAATCAGCAGGAAGTGCGGGAGAGTTTTATACACCTAGGGGAGTAACACAGTTTATGGTAGACATTATCAATCCACAATTGGGAGAAAGTGTGTATGACATGGCGTGTGGTACTGGTGGATTTTTAACATGTAGTATTGAGCATTTAAGACCACAGGTAAAAACAGCAGAGGACAGAGAAATACTTCAAAATTCAATTAGAGGTATAGAGAAAAAACCGTTACCTCACTTGCTATGTACAACTAACTTGATGTTGCATGGCTTTGATTTACCTGCAGTACGTAGGGATAACTTACTAAGCAAACCATATTCTGATTGGAGTAAAAGTGACAGAGTTGATATTATATTAATGAATCCTCCTTTTGGTGGTGTAGAAGAAGATGGAACAGAAACCAACTTCCCTAGTAAGTTTAGAACTAAAGAAACGGCAGATTTATTCTTAGCATTGATTATTAAGAAGTTAAAAGATGGAGGGCGTTGTGCAGTAGTATTACCTGATGGTACTTTGTTTGGTGAGGGAGTAAAAACACGTATCAAAGAAGAGTTGATGGAGAAATGTAACCTCCATACCATTGTAAGATTACCTAACGGAGTGTTTAACCCATATACAGGTATTAAAACCAATGTGCTATTCTTTGATAAAGGAACACCTACCAAAGATGTTTGGTACTATGAGCATCCATACCCTGAAGGATACAAGAGCTATAACAAGAGTAAACCTATTACTGTAAAAGAATTTGAAACAGAAAAAGCATGGTGGAACAACCGTGAAGAAAACCAATATGCTTGGAAAGTATCTGCTGAAAATATAAAAGCAAGCGGATATAACTTGGATATAAAGAACCCGCATCAAGAAGCTGATAACCTAGGTACACCTGAAGAAATATTAAAAAAATACCGCACTACAGAAAAGAAGTTAAGCTCTATACAAGATGAGATTGTAAAGGTATTAACAGAAGCATTAAGTTAATATGAAATTACTATCATTACTAAAAGAACTTAGTCTGCATCCTAAAAATGCGGAGGAACTTAAGGGTCTAATATTGCAGTTAGCTGTTGAAGGCAAATTAACTGCTAATTGGAGAGAGGATAATCCAAATGTAGAATCGGCATCTGAACTACTTAAACAGATTGAAACTAAAAAAGATTTACTTATTAAGGAGAAGAAGATCAAGAAATCTAAACCTCTTGATGTTATATCTGATGATGAGAAATACTTCCATATACCAGAAACATGGATTTGGGAAAGGCTTGGAAACGTTGGCAACATTTTCAACGGAAACAGTGTCAATAAAGCTATAAAAGAAGCAAAATACACTGGATTAAAAGAGGGATACCCATATATCGGAACTAAAGATGTTGGGTATGGATTTGAATCAATTAATGATGATAATGGTGTTAAGATACCACATGATGAACCTAAGTTCAAAATAGCCAATAAAGGAACAGTTCTCATTTGTTCTGAGGGAGGAAGTGCAGGCAAGAAGATGGGAATGTTACCTCAAGCTTGTTGCTTTGGAAATAAGTTATACGCTATAGAGCAGTTTGGAGAAATTGAATCAGTATATATATTAGGACTATACGGTAGTCCAGCCTTTAGTAATGCTTTTCAAGAAAAGATGTCTGGTATCATAGGAGGCATTTCAAGGAGTAATTTTATTGACTTGTTAATTCCACTTCCTCCAATAGAGGAACAAAAAGCCATAGTAGAGTTAGTCAAACAATTGTTCACAGAAGTAGAACAGATAGAAGAACTGACCAAAGAACGTATTTCCCTTAAAGAAGACTTTGTTACTTCAGCATTAAGAAAGCTAACAGAATCAGAAAACACCACACAAGAGTGGAACTTTCTACAAGAGCATTTCTCTAGCTTCTTTACTGAGAAACTCAATGTCAAAAAGCTAAGAGAAACTATACTTCAATTAGCCGTACAAGGCAAACTCACAGCCAAATGGAGAGAAGCTAACCCTTCTGTAGAGCATGCCTCAGAATTACTTAAGCGCATAGAAGCAGAAAAGCAACAGCTTATAACAGAAAAAAAGATAAAGAAAGAAAAGCCTTTACCTCCTATAGAAGAAGAGGATAAGCCTTATGACTTGCCCAAGAGTTGGACTTGGTGTAGGTGGGTAGATCTCTTAGGAGCTGTGTATTATCCTATGAAAAGAGGGCCGTTTGGAAGTTCTTTAAGAAAGGCAGATTTTGTTGAGAAAGGTATTAGAGTGTTTGAACAATACAATCCCATTAATGATGACCCTGATTGGATGCGTTATTTTATAACGGAATCTAAATATGAAAGCATGAAAGCGTTTACTACAACAGCAGGTGATTTCTTGATAAGTTGTTCTGGTGCAACACTTGGAAGAATAGTTTACCTACCTGAAGGTACAATGTCTGGCATCATAAATCAAGCTCTACTTAAGCTAACTTTAAGTCATGAAGTTATTAAGCCTGACTATTTTTTAAAATTATTTAGATCTCAATATATTCAAGAAATAATTTGGGGAAATGCTAAAGGAATGGCTCAGCCAAATATGGTTGGTGTTAAAGAATTGAAGCAAATATTAATACCACTTCCACCAATGGAGGAACAAATTTCAATTTTACAAAAAGTAAATTCCCTCATGGCTTTATGTGATGAGCTAGAGCAACAAATAGATAACAGTCAAACCCAAATTGAACATTTGATGCAAAGTTGTTTAAAGGAGGTTTTTGATACATGTGTGTAAATCTCAGTTGTTTTTGCTACTGCCATGTTCTAAGTTTTATAGTCAGCCTTAAATTTATTTAAATTACTTCTATCTATTGGTAAAAATTATGTACTAACATGTTATTACATAATTTTTAGTGCATCTCAATATTTCGCTACATGTTTTTTAGGGTATAAAAAACATAGGTGATATTTGGAATAAAGGATCTGAATTAAAGGAAGAGGATATGCCTATAATATAAAACCCTCACAATTAATTGCACCCACTTGGGAAAGATGGCTTTGGTTTTGCTTGTTGTTACCCAACGTAATTCCTTCTCTTAACCATTTTTTCTTTTTCGATGGATGAACCAACATGGGAATACATTGGA
>Ga0233429_1005084_pt1 | contig 11145 bp, 9 predicted proteins | sample SI_118_April2016_3_FD_179879 | JGI IMG/M metagenome (GOLD analysis project Ga0233429, IMG submission 179879) | Seawater microbial communities from Saanich Inlet, British Columbia, Canada - SI_118_April2016_135_MG | ecosystem: Environmental > Aquatic > Marine > Inlet | place: Canada: British... | reverse complement strand
ACGCCTATCTTGGAACCGAGGCGTAAACCCGGAGAAAAAAAATGCTTGAAGTTAAAGAATTAATGGTTTTTTTCGAGAATGCACTGGCCGTAAATGGGTTGAATCTCACCGTGAACAAAGGTGAAATAGTGGGAATTATCGGCTCCAATTCTGCCGGGAAAACAACCCTTATGAATACCTTGTCCGGTCTTATAATCGATATGCAGATAAAAGAAAAAAGGCGAGGCGGGGAAAGAATTTCCGTGTATGGCAAGGTTTTATATAAAGATGAGGATATCACCTACTTGAAACCTGAAGAAAGGGTTAAAATGGGAATTGTTTTATCCAGAGAACGGCATCCCATCTTTCCGGAAAGCAGTGTTTTGGAAAACATGAAAATTGCAGGATATTTAAGAACCCGAAAAGAAATTAAAAAGACAATGCAATATGTTTTTGAACTCTTCCCGGCTTTAATCAATCTCAAAAAAAGAAAGGCCGGATTTTTAAGCGGCGGAGAACAGCAAATGCTTGCAATTGGTATGGCATTGATTGTTCAGCCTGAGTTGTTGCTTTTAGATGAACCCCTTTTGGGATTAAGTCCGATCATGCAAAAAAGTGTGGTGGATGCCATCAAAGCCCTGAATAAATCCAGCGGAATTACCGTCATTTTAAGCGAGCAATTTGCACGTCCTGTTCTTCCAATGATTGACAAGGGATATGTCGTGGAAAACGGAATGCTGTCTCTTTCCGGGACGGGTGAAGAATTGATGAACAATCCTGAAATCAAAGCTGCATATTTTGGAGTCTGAGCAATGAAAACCTTAAAAGAAAATAATATATTCTCAGCGTTTAATTCAATAGCCGATCAATATCCTGAAAAGACGGCTGTGATTTACCTTGGAACAGAATACACCTATCATGGCTTAAAGGTAATGGCTGAAAAATTTGCAGCGGCATTATTGGATTTAGATGTAAAATCCGGTGATAAGATAATGATTTATATTCCAAACAGTATTCAGTGGGTGGTTAGTTTTTTAGCCATCCAGAGAATCGGGTGCGTGTGTGTTCCCATTACCCCTATCTACACCCCACATGACCTGGATTATATTGCCAATGATAGTTCTGTATCTGTCATCATTTGTGCAGATACCAATTTTGGATATGTTCAAAAGGTTCTTGGAACTACAGGAATTAAGAAAACCATTTATGTTAGAATGGGAGATCTTCTTCCCTTATGGAAACAGACCTTTGGCAGGATCTATAATATAATACCCAAGGGGAATGTGGCATCTGGAGAGCATATATATTCATTGAAAAAGCTTTTATCCAAGTATAAAAAACCAAATCTTCCACCTATCGAAGATGACCCCAATAAAACAGCACAGATATTATATACGGGCGGAACAACAAAATTTCCAAAAGGCGTTCCCATGTCCCACGCCTTGTTTCTTGTTTCAGCAATAGAACAGATTCTAACAAGTGAACCCATCATTCCTCCTTCGGAAAATATTATTTTAGGAAATGCACCCCTTTTCCATATATTGGGACAAACCTGCAGCCTGGCAACCCTCTTTGTTGGAGGCGCCTTATTGGTACAGCCTAAAATTAATATGGATGCCACCTTTGAAGCGATTTATCGTTTCAAAGTACGATCCATGATAGGGGTTCCAGCGCTTTACCGCATGATACTGGAACATGACCGTCTGGATCAATATGACTTAAGTTCTGTAGACTATTGGTATAGTGCAGGAGATGTGCTGCCCGTGGAAGTCGGGCGCAGATGGCAGAAAAAATTTGGCAAATGCATTTACCAGGGCTATGGGGCAACCGAGACCTGCGGTGGAGTGGTGATGTGTCCTGTGGATATTGAAAATCCTCCAAAAAGTGTTGGACGGCTTGTTCCCAGTAAAAAAGTAATGATTGTGGATCCTTTGATGAATCCTCAAAAGGCAGGTGATAAAGGGGAATTGCTTGTGCATTCCAAAGAAATGGTCACTTCCTATTTGAACAAAAAAGAGGAGACCCAAAAATCCTTTGTCACGATAAATGGCAAGACCTGGTATCGAACAGCCGATATCATGAAAATGGATGAGGACGGGAATCTGTATTTTGTTGATAGAACTGTGGACACCATAAAACACAAAGGGTATCGGGTGTCTGCATCGGAAATAGAATCAGTGCTACAGGAGCATCCTGCTGTTATCGGCACATGTGTTATCGGCGTTCCTGACGAAAAGGTCGGGGAACGGATTAAGGCTTATGTCGTATTAAAAGAAGATATTAAAGGTATCACAGGATATGAATTGATAAAGTGGTGCAGAAAAACTTTGGTGTCTTATAAAATTCCACAATATATCGAATTTAGGGATATGCTGCCTAAATCGAAAGTCGGCAAATTGCTTCGCCGGGAAATTAGAAGTGAGGAAGCCAGAAGAGCAGATGGCTAAGACTGAAAAAGTTATTTCAATTCCCAATTTTTTGATAATGAGGAGACAATAATTGAATATCGCCCACAATCTTGATCAGAGCGCCATGTTTTTTCCTGATAACCCGGTGTTTGTTTTTGAAGATCAGACAACAACTTACAAACAGCTTTACCTTAAGGTCAATCAATTGGCCAAAGGTCTTGAAAATATGGGCATGGGAAAAGGAGACAGGATTGCTGTTTTTCTACCCAATATCCCTGAATTCATTATAATTTATTTTGCCGCTCAAAAGATCGGAGCCATAGTTGTGGCTTTAAATGTGCTTTTAAAAAAAGACGAAGTAAAGCACATCCTGACGGATTCAGGTGCCAGAATTATTTTTGCAGGAAAAGAACAGGCCGTCCATATTCCTGCCCACGAGGTTGACACGCTTGAAAAACTAATCCTGGTTGGAGAAGAAAGCGTCGATAACGATCATATTAACAAGACATTTGACTCAGCAACAACCGATTTTATTCCCCTGGAAATGGCATCGGACGACCCGGCTGCCATCCTGTATACCTCGGGAACCACGGGGACTCCCAAAGGCGCCACCCTGACCCAGTCAAATATTGTATCCAATGTCAATGCCACGATTTGTCATATTGGAATGAAAACCGATGATGTCATTCACCTTTTTTTACCCCTGTTTCATTGTTTTGGTCAGAATTTTATCATGAACGCCTGTGTTAAAATGGGTGCCTGCATGGTCATGCACCAAAAATTCGAACCAGATCCCGTGGTCAGTGCCATATCCAAATACAAGGTGACCATGTTTTTTGCAGTACCCACCATCTACACCTATTTTTTAAATATGAAAGATGAAGACCTGGATCTGTCCAGTATCCGGTATTATTTTACGGCTGCCGCCATTATGCCGACACAAGTTGCCGAAAAATGGCAGAACAAATATAAAATACCCATTAACGATGGTTACGGCCTAACTGAGAGTTCTCCTTTTGCAAGTTATAACCATGATCTGAAATACAAGCTTGGATCCATTGGCAAGCCCATTATGAATGTTGAAATGAAAATAGTGGATGAGGATAAAAATGAGGTGACCAGAGGTGAATGGGGCGAAATCTGTATTAAAGGCCCAAATGTTATGCAGGGATATTGGAATCAGCCCGAGGAAACAGCAAAAGCAATAAAGGATGACTGGCTTTTCACCGGGGATGTGGGCACCATTGATGAACAGGGTTACTATTTTGTAGTTGACCGGATCAAAGATCTGATTATTTCAGCCGGCAACAATATCTATCCTGCCGAGGTGGAAAATGTTCTTTATAAACATCCTGCTGTACTTGAAGCAGCAGTCTTTGGAAAACCTGACGATATAAAAGGCGAAGCCGTTGCAGCAGCTGTTGTACTTCAGCCGGGTAAAAGTGTTGAACCCGATGAGTTAATCGGTTTTTGCCGCTCTAAAATGGCAAAGTATAAAGCACCCAAACATATTATTTTTATTGACGAGTTGCCCAAGAGTCCCACAGGTAAAATTTTAAAAAGGGTATTGCGGCAGAACGATTAAAAATAAATTCTTTGTAAAAATAATCAAATTTTAATGGTAACTATTCAGCCCTTATATTTGAAACCGCCCTGTCTAATGGATATTTTTGTTCGATGCTAAACGCTTAACCTCCTGCAAATATCCATCAGACAGGGCTTTGAGATAACATTATTTTAACAGGCTGAATAATTACTTTTAATGTAACAATAATTTGGAAATGATATGGCACAATTTATTTTAGACAGATCAGACCTTGATTTTCTTCTTTTTGAGAAATTCAAGGTACAAACACTCTGTGAAACCAAAAAATTTTCAGACTTTAATCAAAAAGTTATTGAAATGGTGGTCTCTGAAGCCCGCAATCTTGCCATAAAAGAAATCCTTCCCACATCCCAAATAGGGGATAAGATAGGGTGCCGGTTTGAAAATGGAGAGGTTATTCTGCCTAAAGAGTTCCACCATGTCTGGAAATTATTAAGGGCAGGGGAATGGTTCGTTCCCACAGCCGGCGAAGAATGGGGCGGCCAAGGCATGCCCAAATCAGTTGCTCTTGCTGCAAGAGATTATATCAATGGGGCAAACATCGCTTTGTTTATGATAGCTGGATTAAGCCATGGCGCAGGCGCAGTTATTGAACAATTTGGCACCAATGAGCAGAAAAATTTGTATTTAAAGAAAATTTATTCCGGCGAATGGGCCACAGCTATGCATATTACCGAATCTGAATCCGGATCGGATTTGAGTCGAATTTCAACAACTGCAGAGCCAAGGCCGGATGGGAAATACAATCTGTGTGGTTCAAAGATTTTTATTACGGGCGGCCACCACACCTTGACTAAAAATATCATCCACCTTGTTCTTGCCAGGATTAAGGGGGCGCCTGAAGGCAGTCAGGGGCTGTCTCTTTTCCTGGTACCGGGTTTCCATGTGGATGAGAAAGGCAGATGCGGTGAGAAAAATGATATCATCTGTACGGGGATTGAAGAAAAAATGGGACTGCACGGAAGTCCGACCTGTTCCATGTCTCTTGGTAGCAGACAGGAATGTCTGGGTACTCTTTTAGGAGAGAAAAACAAAGGGCTTTATGCCATGTTTTCCATGATGAATGATGCAAGACTGCTTGTGGGTTCCCAGGGACATGCAAGCGCATCCTCTTCTTTTCTTCTTGCTTTGAATTATGCCAAAACCAGGGTTCAGGGCTCCATTCCAGGCATTGAAAATACCAATAGGGAAGATAACCAGATCAGAATTATTGACCACCCGGATGTCAGGCGCATGCTTTTGACAATGAAAGCGTATACAGAAGGGATGAGAAGTATTTTATTTTATATTGCATTCTGTCAGGATCAAAAACAGGTTACACATAATGAAAGTCAAAAAGAGACATTTCAAAACCTGATTGATTTTTTAATTCCCATTGGAAAAGGATATGTCACAGATCGGGCCGTGGAGGTTTGCGATATGGCCATCCAGGTGTTTGGTGGCTATGGATATACAAATGAATACCCTGTGGAGCAGATACTCAGGGATGTCCGCATCACAACAATTTATGAAGGAACCAACGGCATCCAGGCCATTGATCTTTTTAACCGGAAATTAACCATGAAAAAAGGTCGTCTTTTTAAAACCCTGATCACTGAGATTGAAAAAACCTTATCTGAAACAAAAAACCTGGAGTCTCTTAAACCATTGGCTGCAAAATTTGAAAAAATGGTATCCAGGTTTGAAAAAGTGGTCAAACTCATGAGCCGAACTCCTGAACACTCATCAGATATCCTTAAAGCCAGGTCCCTTTCAGGGCCATTTCTCCATATCACAGGAGATGTGATTTTAGCCTGGATGTTACTTTGGCGAGCCCATGTGGCACAAAAACAACTTGACAAAGCAACGCCAAAAAAGAGAAAAGCCTTTTACCAGGGACAAATGGAATCCGCCCGATTTTTCATTGAGAATATCGGCCCAATAACCATGGGGAGGATGGACTCAATTATGGATTCAGGCGATGCGGTTCTAAAGATTTCTACGGATGCTTTTGGAGGGCGATAGGATTTGCCCATTGATTTATTGAAACGGTATTGAAAAAAAGGAGTGACGTATAATGAAACAGGATACCGAACTTGTTGTATTGGATGTTCAAGACAATGGTATCGCTTGCCTTACCCTTAATCGGCCCCATGCCATGAATGCGTTGAATCTACCATTGATAAACCAGTTTGAAGAGGCATTTTTCAAGGCTGAAGCTGATCCAGCTGTTAATGCCATTGTAATCAAGGGAGCCGGTAAATTTTTTGTAGCAGGTGCAGATATAAAGTTTTTTATACAAAAAATTCAGGAAAAAAATTATTCCGATATCATTGCATTTACCCGTAAAGCAAGCGAACTTTTTTTGGCCATTGAAGACTCAAAAAAACCAACCATTGCTGTTCTGGGTGGACTTTCACTTGGCGGAGGCAGCGAGTTAGCTCTTTCCTGTCAGGCCATTGTTGCCACAGACAAAGGTTCCATGGCCTTTCCAGAAACTGCCATCGGCATCTACCCCGGATTGGGAGGCATGCTCAGGCTTGCCAGGAAAATAGGTCCTGCCCTGGCTAAATATTATGTATTTACGGGGAAAACTATATCTGCAGCAGATGCATTGGAGCTGGGCATGGTTGACCACCTGGTTTCTGTAGATGACCTTTCAGAGACAATAACGCAGCTGGTTTTAAAAGGAGATCAAAAAGAAGAAAAAAAAGTTTTGCTGTCTGACCGGTTCAAATATATTGACACATTTTTTTCGCATGTGGATTTTGAGGACATGGTTACAGGGGACATAACCAATAATGTGGATGTTTCTTTTTCAGATACCATCATTAAAACTATGAGTCGAAAAGCACCTATTGCATTAAAAATGGCCAATGATATAATTGATCTGCAGATTGGAAAATCTAAAAAAGATGCAATTGAAATTGAACTTGCCCGTCTTGAAGAAATTTTTTCTACCCAAGATGCCCTGGAAGGACTCACCAGCGCAGGCAAAAGAAGACCAAACTATATAGGCAAATAATTAGGAGGCACCATGTTAAAAAAAGCATTTATTCCGTACAAAGGATATTACAGCACACCATTTGTAAGATGGCAGGGCAGTCTTGCCAATGAGAACTCCATTACACTTGGAGCGCAAACCTCAAAAAAATGGCTGGCCACAAAGGATATTGACCCAAAGATTTTTGATTACCTGATGCTGGGAGTTACAATTGGACAGCCTGCTCTTTTTTATGGCGGTCCCTGGGCATCAGCACTTATAGGCTCCACAGAAACAGCCGGTCTGCTTGTAAGCCAGGCCTGTTCAACCTCAACCACGGGGATATTCCAGGCGGCCATGGGTGTGGAAAATGGAGCTTATGAAACGGTTTATAATCTTTATACAGACCGTTGTTCCAACGGGCCCCATACCATATGGCCAAACCCCAAAGGCCCTGGTGGACAGGTGATTTCAGAAAATTGGGTCATGGATCATTTTGGCAATGATCCCTGGGCGGGCGGAGCAATGATCGAGACTGCGGAAAATGTCATAAAACTGACGGGGATTACAAGGGAAGAGTGTGATGCCACTGCCTTAAGACGGGCTGATCAATATCAAGATTCTCTGGCCAATGACAGAGAATTTCAAAAACGATATATGTTCCCGATTGAAATCAGAGTATCAAAGAAAAAAACCATTCAGATTGATTCAGATGAAGGTATAATGCCAACAACGGCAGAAGGTCTGAAGGGTCTTAGACCTGTCCTGCCAGGTGGGAAACTTACATTTGGCGCCCAGACCCATCCGGCTGACGGCCATTGTGCTCTCATTGTAACAGACAGGGAAAAAGCAAAAGAATTAAGTGATGATGCAAATATTGAAATCCAGGTCATTTCATTTGGCCATGCAAGGGTCAAAAAGGCTCATATGCCCATGGCGCCCGTACCGGCTGCCCAGATGGCCCTGGAAAAAGCAGGGTTGACCGTTGATGACGTTAAAGTAATCAAAACCCATAATCCCTTTGCTGCCAATGATATCTATATGTCAAAGCAGATGAATCTTGATATTAATACCTTTAACAATTATGGAAGTTCACTGGTATTCGGACATCCCCAGGCCCCAACAGCCGGGCGGTCGATTATTGAAGGAATTGAAGAGGCTGCCATCTTGGGTGGCGGATATGTTCTTTTTACAGGTTGTGCTGCAGGCGATACTTCAGCCGCACTTGTCCTTAAAGTTGGATAATACTCCGGGGCCAAAAGCCCTGGATTCTTTTTAAAAAACGTAAAAGAACATGAAATAGAGTCAATTACATATATGGCAAAGTGCCATGCAGGAGAAGTTAGATGAAAGAAATTAAGACCGTCGGAATAATAGGCTTTGGCGTGATGGGTGCAGCCATTGGAATTAATGCAGCCATTTCAGGATATAATGTCATTTTTAAAGAATTAAATGAAGATCTTGTTCAGTCAATGTATGACACTTGGGTGATAAAGGCCCTGAACAAACGCGTGGCAAAAAATAAGATCACGCAACAGGATATGGATGAGATTGCAGGCAGAATCAAGGGTACTCCGGAATATGAAGATTTAAAACAATGCGATCTTATCATTGAAGCAGCAGTTGAAAATCTGGATCTGAAAATAAATATTTTTGGGGAATTGTCCAATATTTGCTCAAAAGATACCATCATGGTGAGCAATACGTCTACTTTTCTCATTGAAAAAGTCATGGAAAAAGTTTCAAATCCTGCCCGCACGGCAGGGCTCCATTATTTTTTTCCAGCAAATGTGAACCGTCTTGTGGAAGTCATCCGGCAAAAAAATACAAGTGATGACACCTTTAATGCAGTTAATGAATTTGCTTTAAAAAACAAAAAAACCGTAATCTCAGTAAAGGATTTCCCTGGTTTTGCCATTAACCCAGTATTTATATCAAGCTATATGGTATTGAACTCTTTTTACGGAGATTATAATGTAGCCAGCCTGGATGATATATCCAAGGAAGCTTTGGGTGTGAGATTCGGTATCATGTGGGTCCAGAACATGTCGGGATTGGGAACAGCCTTTCATGCGGCAAACTCCATGTATGACTATCTCAACCAATCAGATGTGGGATACCCAACAGTGCCGGAACAATTGGAAACCTGTTTTAACAGCGGATCAAACTGGGATCTTGAAGATGGCCCTATTGTTGAAGATAAGGATGCCCGGAAAAAGGTTATGGATACCCTTTTAGGAACCATCTTTACCATTTCAACCCATCTTGTGGGAAAGGAAATTGTATCGGCGGCTGATCTGGAATTAGGGATCAAAACAGCCCTTGCATGGCCCGAAGGCCCCTTTGCCATAATGAACCGGATTGGAATGGAAAAAACAAGAGAAATGATTGCTCTTGTTTGTGATGCAGATCTTTTTAAAATGCCTGAAAAATTTAAAAACAGCACACCTGATAAATGGGACATATAGTAATCATCAAGTTCCATAATTGATAAGGTGTTATAACAAATAAAATTTTCAGAGAACCGGGTGTTCCAACGGGGTATCCCAATCTGGTATTTCATGGAAATTAAGTGTAAAAGATACGGGCTGGTTTTTATCAGCCCTTATCTTTTGCAGGCTTTAAAACCAGCATTGTAAGACGTGAAACACAGACCAACTCATTTTTCTCGTTTGTAATGGAAATATCCCATACCTGGGTTGTTTTACCAAGATGAACTGGTTTTGCCACGCCTTTTACCAGTCCTTTTACTGCATTTTTCAGGTGGTTGGCTTTTATTTCCAGGCCCACGCTATAGCTTGAGTCCTCAAGTGTCATATAGGATGCCGTACTGCCCAAAGTTTCAGCCAATACCACAGAAGCTCCGCCATGCAGAATACCAAGGGGCTGTTTGGTTCTTTTATCCACGGGCATTGTTGCGCTTAGAAAATCTTCCCCTTTTTCCAAAAATTCAATGCCCACATTTTCAACAATGGATTCTCTTGAAACAAGATTAAGTTCTTCAATCTTAATTTCCTTTTTCCAGATTTTTACCATTTTACTCACCTTTTATTTCCATGAAAAGCGTTTATTTCTCCTTGAATTTTCTCCAAAATATTTTTATCAGTATCGTCTGCCGGACAGTATTCATTCATTTGGATAGTCCGACTTGTATCAACATACATACCATTAATGATTTGTGGTCTCTTGACACGCTTTTGCTTTCCATTAATGAAAATGATCATATATTCTTTTCACCTCTTTTTCTTAGATATTTCCAATCTGATTCTTGTATTGATATGGTCATGATTAATTCCTTTCTATTGCCCTTAGAAAATGGCTTCTCCTTTATTTTAAGAAAAACTCATCAATGATTTTTTTCTTCAGATAGATACATGAGGTGTCCCCCGTTTCAGATTATGGCGAATATGGAACTGAGTTTACTAAAGGTATATTGCACTTGAGGGAGGAGAATTCAAGGGTTATTGAATTGAAGTGAACAATGTTTTTTGATATAGCACATAGAAGCTACCTCTAATCCACAAACAAAGGATTAATATGCCACCAAAAACTTTCAAATGCAAAATTATGCGGCAACTGCTGTCTCAACCTCAGCGATGCTTTTCAAACAAGTGTCAGTGATGAAGATGTTGCCATGTGGGAAAGAAGCGCTCTGTAAATTGCCAAATTTGACCACTGACAGATAATATCATATCACAAATACTCAATAGAAATGCTGCTTAAAGCATATAAGGTTTTGCAATTTTTATCTTCTTGATGTAGTGTTCCGCTGTAAACTTGAACATATATAATTTAAATTGTTATACCCTTTACCAATTATGATGGATTCTGTTTCTTATAAATTAAAATTTGCAATATTGGGTGCATTAATCGTTCCCTGTTTTGGTCGTCTTGCATTACACGGCACAGGTTCTGAGACTGATTTTTATCGATATTTCGTTCCCCTTTTTATAGGTGGTCTAACAGGTTATCTTATTGGATTAATGAGAGATATCTGGGTTGCTACAAATGAAGATCTTAAAATGACAAACAAAGTTCTTCAGAAGGAAATTAACCAGCACATACAGACTGAGCAATCTCTGAGAGAGAATGAAAAACAAAAAAAAGCTATTCTGGATGCGTCGATTGATTCTATAAGGCTGGTTGATAATGAAATGAGAATAATTTGGGCAAATAAAATAATAGAGAAA
>Ga0233429_1005063_pt1 | contig 11192 bp, 9 predicted proteins | sample SI_118_April2016_3_FD_179879 | JGI IMG/M metagenome (GOLD analysis project Ga0233429, IMG submission 179879) | Seawater microbial communities from Saanich Inlet, British Columbia, Canada - SI_118_April2016_135_MG | ecosystem: Environmental > Aquatic > Marine > Inlet | place: Canada: British... | reverse complement strand
AACACTAGTTTATTCGGGTGTCGTCTAACGGTAGGACGAATGACTCTGACTCATTTAATCGTGGTTCGAATCCATGCACCCGAGCCAAATAAATCAACGGCTTATCTCGTTATTGAGATAGGCTGTTTTTGTTTTAGTGTGTTTTTAGTCACTCTGGTAGTCACTTTCGATCGATTTGACTCCTTGTATGTCTCACCTTTTTTAATTATTTTGGAGAGATACCGCATGACAAATTTAAACCTAATAGAATCAAGTGACCTCGAGAGCGAAACGGAATACTATCCATCCGGTGAGGAGATAGTCCCAACCCGGTTCGATGTGACTACTCAGCGGGTGCAGCGTGACAACTGGACTTTCTTCGCCAAGACTGAGGTCGAGGTGCAAGAGAAACGCCAAGCGATCGTCACCGATCAGATGCTGGTGTACCCTAAAAGCACTGTGTCGATTGTCAATCCCGAGCTCGTGAATTTGGGAAGAATACAGGCCAGCGTGTATGAGGCTATCGATTTGCTGAAATCTTTGGTGGATAGCGATGGTCAGCAGATAGCATTAGGAGTGCTGGTTGAGCGATTTGACCGCTTTACTGCTGCACTAGAGACTCAGGGAGTGGAAGTATAATGGGCTCTATTTATAGATACTATTGCGAAAAATGCGACCATCCTTTTCAATTCGAGTTCGGCGGCGGCTTCCGGTACGAGACATATACCTGTACTGACTGCGGTCAACAGAAGGGTATCTTGCGTGAAGCTTCGATACCTCCTTGTTCATGTGGTGGCAATCTGGGCAGAAACCACCCGCCAAAATGCCCCAAGTGCGGGTCATCGAAAGTGCTCGAAGGCCGATTGATGATGCACTCTGATTGAATATAGCCAAGGAACTAAGCAGATGATACCTTTCCTTACGATCTTCATTGCTGGAGAAGTAGATCTCCTCTGGGACCCTCCGGGGGATATCGGGTTGATTGGTGCGTAGTGCTGCAATAGCTGCCGATACAGCACTATGAGAGGCTCCGGTCTTGTATTTTATTGGAGGAGTAGGAATGTGGCTCAATTAGATTTTGAGGATCCAGTAGTTCTAGCGTCGGTATCTGAGTACCGTGAGCGCCAACACACCCGACCAGTTCGTTTTGATAACACTACCCGCTCAGTAAAAAATGCCATGACTACTTTAAATAAGTCACTTGCGAACTATATTGTTGATGGACAGCACCACCTTGATGATTTAAGCACTCCTTTGTTATTTCAGCAACAGTTGGTGCAGTTTAACGAGTACCTTAATATGCCCCAGAGTAAAAGCAAAAGACATCGTGACCGTGATTACTTAATTTATCAGCTTGCGAGTTACTGGGAAGATCAGACTGGGCAGCCATGGGGGTATACCACCGATCCAGACAGTGGACGGATCGAAAAATCAGAAGCTCTTACGTGGATACAAGACTGTCTAACCCATCATAATGTAGCTCCACCTCCGAATCTCGAAAGAACGAAAGAAATTCTTCTCTATAACCGGGGTGATGTAGTTAAAAAGAATAGTTTAACCTCACATCCTGAGGCTTAACTATTCTTTATTAATCAAGGGTATACCTCAGTACGCTAATGGCATCCAGTCAACTTGAACTGGCACTATTAGAGTACAACATATGAAAAAAGATGTATCTATTAACAAACCCCATCCGTCGGGCTGGGCTAACGCCGAAGCCTCTGCCAATCATTTAGATCTCGCCCGTTCCAGCTTTTTCGCACTTGTCGCTGACGGCACACTGCCCCCGCCCACCAAACTAGGGAAACGCAGCCGATGGCGTATTACGGACCTCGATGCAGCCATGCTCGCTCTTGGCGAGAAGGAGGCTGCAGCGTGAGCCGATTCAAAATCAAAAAAAAAGCAACCCCTGAGGATGCTCTCCAAGTTGCTGAGTATCTGGTCCAACTGCAGGAGATTCAACATGGCCTTAGCGTTGTTCTGGATCGTGTGATCCCTTATAAGGAATCAGATCGAATTCATCTGAAGATCAAAGCATTGCGTATCGATCTGTTGTGGAGTGGATATGGTCTGGAGGAGCGGGTTCACGAAGTGTTAGGGATTACTGACCGTTACCTTCCGGCTGTCTGTCGCGATGATCTTGAGACCGTTAAAAATCTGAAAAAACTTCCTCACGAAGAAGGTTATTGTGAATAATCGTAGCTATATGACGGTCTTCACTGCCTCAACCCCGGTTAATAAACAGGTCGCATTTGAGGACGGAAAACTCACAAAGAGCATGGCTAACGCGCCCGCTGTGATGACCGCTGAAACTCGCCATGTGCCGGATAGTGACGCGCTCCATGCTGTCTTGCAGGAAGTAGGCTCCGGTCCCTATAAATGCATCTCTTTGGGGTTCGTGCCCGGCACCGAAGATGGTGCGCCTTTTGAAATAGTCAGTCGCAAACGTCTTTCCCAGATGCTCAAACTATCGGATGATGACGACCCACCAAGCGGGGTGATTGAAATCTCCGGAAAGTGCTTTTGTACGAGAACTAAATCAAATTTCCAACAAGGATCTTGGATACTATTCGATAAAGATTCCTCACCTGGACAGCCTGAATCGTTGATAACCGACAACACGGAAGAGTGGCTGAGCTGGATGGCTGAGCTTGTGCCGGGGTTTGCTTCAGCAGAGAAAGTGATTGTGCCATCAACCAGCTCTCGCGTGATGCTTAATGGTAGTCCTGCGTTCGCTGGGGGTGGACTGCATTGTTACGTGCGCATGCAGGACACTGCGGATCTGCCTCGTTTCAAACAGGAGCTGATAATTACAGCTATGAGCACCCGGTTTGGTTTCATGAAGCCTTCAATATCGAAAGCTACAGGGGAGACTGTATCGCAGCAGCCTTGGACAATAATAGACGTGTCCGTGTTCTCGCCAGAGAGACTTGTTTTCGATGGAGAGCCATTGGTTATGAGTGAAGAGTTAACTGTGGCACCGTTGGATATTGAAGTGGCGAACACAGGCTGTGGGCCGCTGGATACAGGGCAGCTGCGCACAACCGAGGCAGATATGGAGAAGGTGGCAAAGGCGTCTGGACTGAAGGTTAAACGCGATACAGTAGCCGGTGTGCGTGTGCCTGTTTTGGTTGATGATCAGACTCTGCAGCTCGATACTCTACTGGACACTGAGCGTGGCGGGATGTCAGTAGAGCAGTATTGCCTCTCAGAGCACAAGCACCTGCGCTGTCAGGCGGTGTTCCGTCCAGACTCTACCAGCCAAGCGGCGTTTGTTAATCGACATCAGGACGGCACTCCGCTTTTGTACGACTCTGGCAGTGGGATAAAGTATGTTCTGGCTCGTAGCGAATTGACCAAATATGTACAGTTGCGAGTTAACGCGTTGCATGAGCTGTCAGAAGAGGCTGAGATTGAAGCGGTACTCACCCTCTTGAAATTAGTTTCGCCTGTGGTACGTGAACGGTTCCTCAAACAGATGAAAACGGCCTTGGCTTGTGGGATTGGGGTTCTGCGCGAGCAGTTCAAAGAGATTAGCCTGCAGAAAAATAAACACGGCTCCGTTGTGGATTATGGAGAGAAAGCAGCCCGCCTCACTCTGCAGGCTCATTACGCAGATGGTGACCATTTAACGATTGGGCCGGGGGGTGAATTTTTTGAGTATACGGGCACTCATTGGAGAAGGATCCAAAAGGATCGGGTGAGTAATAGGGCGTTGACCTCTATTTGTGATCATAGTTTGAATGATGGTGGTGTGCCTGTATCGATGCTGGTAGCTAATGTGGTCAGTCTACTTCGTGCTATGCAGTGTGTAGAAGATGACCCCTTTTCACTAACAGGCGAAGTGTTGCCAATTATCAATACTCTCAATGGAGAACTTTGGATTGACCAAAATGGGGAGGTTGAGTTGCGCCCACATAAGCCAACAGATTACCAGTTGTCGGTACTGCCTTGTGAGTATGACCCCGATGCTAAAGCTCCAATGTTTGAACATGCTATTGGTGAGATTTTCAGCCGTAACAAACAGCCTGAGGAGATGGTGCGACATATTATGGAGATTATCGGCTACATCGTGCAACCAACGCGTCATATTGCCTCTGTCTTTATTTGGGAGGGAGGCGGTAACGATGGTAAAAGTACGGTAAAAGGAGTCGTAGAGGATCTGTTAGGTATTAATGCAGTCTATTCTGCAGAAATTGCCAAAATGAAGACTGACACCAATGACCTTGGGCCAATGGCGGGTAAGCAGCTTTTTGTAGATGATGATTTAGATACAGGCACAGCTCTGCCAGATGGTCTTATGAAAAAGCTGTCAGAATCAAAAATCATAAGCGGTAGCTACAAGCATGGACAAGTGTTTAATTTCAATAACCGAACCGTGCCGTTGCTTTTATGCAATAACCCTCCACACCTCAAGGATCTGTCTAAAGGGGTGCGCCGACGTTTGCAGGTGGTGCCGTTTAAGCGCTCTTTTACCGTGGAGGAGGCTGATGTCAATCTGCCTACCCGCATCAAAAATGAGGAGATGAGTGGAGTGCTTAACCTTGCTATTGCGGGCGCTCAACGCGTCTTGCAGCGCGGTCACTTTGATCCTCCGGCAGAATGTGAAGAGGCTTTGGATGAGTTGCTGATTGCTGCCAATCCGTTACCTGCGTTTCTCAGTGAATGGGGTGGTGACTGGTATGGGGTTTACCAGACCATGCAGGACGCCGGTTATGCGTATCTGTTGCCGAATGGGGAGGCGTGGATCACTCTCTCTAAGCTCCTTAAAGCCTTCAACCAGTGGGCTGCGGAGTTTGCTTCAGGGTATAAACTGTCGACTCAGAACCTGCGAAAGAATATGATAGGTTTGGGCCACACAGTGGTAAAGAAGAATAACCAGTTGGTATGGCTCCAACCAGAGGGGACTGTGCTGGTTGATAGGGTGGCACACCACAAGCGGAGGCGGTCAACCTTCCCTGCCTCTGGTGCTGCTCCTGCGTATGATGCATTGATTGTTCTTTATGTGATTGGGATGGGGGAGAGTTGTAATATCCAAAGGGCTTATGGCCGCTGAGTTTAAAGATGCTGCTTTCTTGTCTGAGGAAGTCTGAGGGGTGAAAAGGGTGTTTTTTTGTTAAATAGATTTCTAAAGAAATAAAAAAAAACGGTATACATAATCTATATTTTATTTTTATATTGGCCAGAAACCTTTTTGAAAATTTTCACCCTTTTCCCCCCTCAGACCTCCTCAGAGCAGCAACAAACACCCACGGCCAGATTGCTGCTTATTTTTTAAGCAGCACATGCTATTATCCCTTTATGGTCATACATAAACCCCAGCACCATCAGTTTGTGGACAATCTCATTGAGCAGCAGATGCGCGGTATCGGCCTTGCAGCCAAGAAAGCAGGGTTATCGCCTGCTTACGGTTCTATCCTACTGACTAAACCTCGTATTCAGCGCCTGATTAACCAGCGACAACAGGAGATGAGAGATCAACAGGGGATCAAGCTACAGCAGCTCTGCACCATGCTCATACAGGCCTACAATACCGCACAGAGGGAGCGTGACACCAAAGGTATGATACGAGCCACGGTAGAGCTTGCGAAACTTACAGGGCTGGATAAGCCCAATCAGGAGGCTGATCTACTGAAGCGTGTAAATGGTCAGCGTCAGATAAAACACCTCCATCAGAAGCTTGAACAAATGACTGAGACTGACCTGCTAAAACTGGCTAGATATGACTCAGAGTTAACCAACCCTCCTTTTTTTGATTAGTCTCTTGTCTCTCTTTATAGGTTTTATGTCGCTGGCTTGTGTTTCTCAAAGACCGATCACTCTACCTTGTAAGCCGCTGTAGATGTGGCTGTTCACTGTTTACGGTATGCACACTCATTACGACTAGCACCGGCACAAAGCGAGTGGAGCGTAAGCGCGGAAACAGATTAGCAACGGGTGTGACATTTTACATAGGATCTGATTGACCGGCGAAGCGGACAGCCGCGAAGCGATTGCGGTTAATCCGTCTTATGTAACTTGGCGCAACCGGTGCCTGTTGGAGTGCTGAAGTGGAACGAGCGCCATGAGTGAAGTTGGAGACGATAGTCGGAAGCGTAGCGAATACCTGAGGCCATAGGCATCAGGTCTCTGCCGACCGAAGGGAGGCTGCCAGCCATCTGCCGCAGGCTGTTGGCTGTGCCACTTGAGAGCCTCTGTAACGCAGTCAGTCTGTGCTTGTACAGTCTGACGTAGTGGCAACAGAACACCGCTCTCAATGGCTGTTAACGATCCACCGTTGTGCATCCCCTGCCGATGGCTTGTGCGGCAATGAGCCGTGAGACGATGCTAAGGGTCGGCACTGAGCCCGCTACAGGTTATCCATCAGGTGGAAAGGCTCATTCTGCAAGCCGTGCCTGTGGGTAACCTGTGGCGGGCGGGGTTTAATCAATGGGTCCCATATCGGGGTTATCGTTTTGAGATCAGTTCTGCGGGTTACGAATCGGGGTTACCCCTGCTTGTCATTGGGCACCGGGGAAGGGGTGACACACGCAAGGTTACACAGTTAATCTCTATAATTTTTATTTGCTAGAATTTTGAGGATGATTGAACTAATCTTTTGCGGTGTTTATTAATGTTTCAAATTGTTACATTTCTACTGTGTTAAGCTCATCGTTATTCGCCATAATATGAGACCGAACTGTTGGAATAACAATCTATCATGAAGTTAATCGTAGCTATTACACTTTTATTCGTGTCATCGTTTTCTTTTGGTGACTATTACAATACCGATGGTTTGTTGCATAAGACAAGAGTGTCAGCCGGCGGTATGATATTTTACGACGAATCAACATATTTGGCTTGGCTGGTTGCATCATCAGACTTGACTATTCCCTTTTCTAGTGGTCAATTGTTTACGCAAGAACTCGCTGGTTCGAGGTCATTAGGTTCTGCTCTCACTATTTTAAATTCTGGCCCATTAAAGAGCAATGATACCCAATGGAGGACTCCCTCCATTAGTGAATTAAAGACACTAGAGAACATAAACGGTATATCAGTTCCTTACCTGCCTGTTGAGCTAAACGCTGGATCTAATTGTTTGTATTTCTGGTCTAGCGAGATAACCGGTGGTGGGACGGCAAATAAGGAGTATTCATACAATACATATAAATTTAACGGAACAGTTAGTTCAAACGATCAATCACTGGGATCGGCCTCTGAAAGTTGTGCTATTGTTGTTAGAGAGTTTACTGCGAATGATCTGCTATATTTGTATGATGTAGATTCTAACACCAGATTTGTTGACAACTTTGACGGCACCATTACTGACTCATTAAATAATATAGAGTGGATGAAAGATGCAGGTGATGGTTATAATGACGGTAAATGTTTCGATGGGGCTTCGGATATTATTATTACCGCAAATAAGGGCGCTTATTATTTAGATTTACAGGCATACATAAATAACATAAACAATGGGTCAATAGTTTGCCCCAATATCCCATCTAACAAGTTAAACTGGAGGTTACCCACTATAAATGAGCTCAAATCTATATCGAACACTGTTATTTTAGGTGACATCCCTCTCCCCTTTGATTCGGTTCAATATATTCTTCCCTCTACGTCAGCAGGCGACCTTGGTCCACAAGATATTCATTATTACACATCTGATGACCTCGTGATTGTTAATGGGCATTCTCAATATCGAGTATTTTCATTTGTTGGTGGTGGGACTATTTTTCGTATGATGGCGGATAAGTTTTATTCTAATACTGGCTATAATCCAAACAGGGCATGGCTGGTCAGAGATATTCAAGATGATATAATTTATACAGGTGATGATGCTTTTCCAGATAATCCGCTCTACAGTCAGGACGCTGATGCAGATGGTCTTCCAGATGAGTGGGAAATTAACCGCATTGGTAACCTTAATTCATCAGATACTTCAGATGGAGACAATGACGGTTTCACCACTCTACAAGAGTTCACTGCTGGAACTGACCCCCTCGTGGTGACCGTTCAATCTGGCTTCTCTCAAGCGGATATAGATTCTGCTGTGGCTGCATGTGCTGATGATCCGCTATCGTGTGGTATTGATATCGACGCAGCTATTCAAGATGCAATCGAATCGTGCGTTAGTGAACCCGTGTCTTGTGGTATCTCTAGCGGGTTAGGGATTACCTCCCATTCTTTGATTGCTGGCTGGAACCTCATTGGTGGCATGGATGCTAGTGACTCTACTGCTATTCAATCCTTTATGGATGATCATAATGCTAACTCTGTATGGAGCTGGGATGGGCAGTGGAAGAGCTTTATTGATGGCACACCTCAATTCCTAAATACCTTGATGAGCATGAGCGCTGATAAAGGCTATTTTGTTAATGTGCCTGCTCAGTAATGCTGCAAGTTAGTTGGATTGGATGTACGCAGCAACAATCAGATCACAGCAATGTCAGACGATAATGATCTACTGCATATCTACAGCAGGCTCAGTTCAGTTGAGTTAAGAAAGCAACGTGAATTTGCTGAGGGTAACTCGGTAGCTGTATCGATCATTGATCAACTTCTTGAAGAGCGAGAGGAGAAGTTGGCAGAGTTGAAAGAAAAGGATGAGGTTCATAATGTTGAAGTTAACAGCAATCATGGAGATGTATCTAAACAAATAGATAATACTAAACGTATAGCAAAAGTAGTGATGGGAGTTGTTATTGTTGTTTTTATTATTAACTTCATTGCCAAGTATGAGCAAGATGCTATCAGCACATCATCTTCCAACCTTGAGACAACAAAAATATACCCAAGCCATAAATCAACTGTAAAACATCCAATGAGCAATGTTACTTATGATGAGCTGAATAATGAGGTTGGGTGCCTTAGTAAGTATAGTGAAGAAAAGAAGGAAAATACCTTTAGGTCAAGATACTACAAGTACTGGGTGACCTGGACTGGAGAAATAGCAGCGCTACCCTCTGATAGAGTAAGTTTAGATATCGATGGTGGATTACAAGATGTAACGGTTACTTTTTCTGATCCTAAGGCAGGATATGATCTTGTTAAAGGTGAAGAAGCTTCAGTTACATTTTTGTTAACTAGTTTAGGAGGATGCTTTTTGCCATTTGGTGGTGAGCAAGCATACTTAAGTACTATTGAACCGACTACAAATGATGTAAGTTCGTTGCCCATAGAAACGATGATGGTCTCATCAAAAGTTCCATCACCTATAAAGCAAAATTATCCAGAAAGTGGGGTTCTGTTTGATGAAATAGATCATGAAGTTGGTTGCCGAAGCCAATACAGTGAGGAAGAAAAGAAAGATGTCTTCAGTCGTCAGTATAAAGATAGGTGGATGACATGGTCTGGAAAGGTTGCGGCTCTGTCTCAAGATGTTGCCGGTATTGATATAGACGGAAGACTGTCAGATTTATCTGTTGAGTTGACTCATGAAGTAGGCGGAAATTTCATGAAGGGTGATGATGTTATTGTGAGATTCCTTATGAAGGACTTAGGGGGTTGCTTCTTATTATTTAAGGGAACTAATGCAACAATGCGCATTAACCCCGCCATGTAGTACCTACATCCGATATGTGAGACTGAGGTTGAGCATGGAGGTTACTGTAGGGGGGGTTGATGGTTTCTAAGGCACTCTAAAGACTGCACCACATTACCCTCTTCGGACTCATGCTCTCCAACAATACGCTGTAACTCTCGTTCCCACTTCTCAAGGGCTGCTCTTTTCTCGGGTAGATAGTCGTGCCGGTCATAATGCTTGGCCTCTATCCCGGCTATAGAGTGGTCCTGTATCCGGTTGCGTATCTCGGCGAGGATACCGAGGCGGCTCATGTGAGTAGTTACCGTGCGGCGTAGGTCTCGTGGTGTGAATGGTGGTAAGTGCTCTGCTGTTTTTAGTAGTTTTTTAAGGCTGGAAGAAATGCCCCCTAAGCTAAAGGGTTTCCCTTCTGCTCGTCCGGGGAACACCCATTCCTCATCAATGCGAGGTGATGCAGTGATAACCTCTATGACTTCTAAAGGAAGTGGGACAACATGCCCCACGTTGGTTTTCTTGCCCACTTTGGTTTCAATTGCGGGTACGTCCCATATCCCTTCATTGAGGTCAATATCTACCCATCTTATGCGGCTGGTCTGTTCTACTCGTTGCCCTGTCCGTAGTATCACTTCCAGAATTGCAGCAATACCCGGATCTATTGCGTTGTCGCTCTCTAGTAGCGTTAGGAATATTTTAATTTCCTCCTGATTAAGCGTTCGATCTATGGCATTACTGTTACTCCCTTCTGGTTTATCTATGCTATCAAACGGATTGCTCCATTTTTTTAGCATGAACGGCTTGTGCTTTTTTGCTCGGGTAAAGGCTGCTCTCATGTACGCATAGAGTTTTCCCGCTGTGCGTAGTTTTCCTCTGTCGCTGTGGAGTGCTATTAGCCCCTCTATTTGCTCGTCAGTGACAATGAGAGCTGGAAGTTTGCCTATCTTCTTACGTACATTGCAGTATTTGTTGCTGAATAAGTTGGTTGCATCTGTCTGGGTGTGTGGGCTGACGTTCTCTATGTAGAGGTCAAGTATCTCGTTTATGGTTGTGGCTCTCTCTTTCTCCTGCTTCTCTCGGGTTAGTCGTGTTCGTTCTGCCTCTTGTTTGATTATTTCCTGTTGGCGTTTAACCTGTGGATCTATTGTGTTATCTATATCTTTTCTTGCTGCACGACATGCTGTACGGGCCTCTTTCAGTTTGAATTCGCTGGAGTAAGTGCCTAACTTTAAGAATCGCTTTGTTCCTTCAAATGTGTACGCTAGATAGAACACCGGTTTTCCGCTTTTGAGCACCTGTACATGAAAACCAGCGTCGGGGCCTTTCTCGTATACTTTGTACGGCTGCCTCTTGGGTTTGAGGCTTTTTATATATGTGTCGGTAAACTTGGCCATTTGTGTCCTTTAATCGAGAGGGAAAGTGACTACGCAAGTGACTACCGAAAAATAGTCACTCTGGTAGTCACTTTGAAACACGGCTATAGTCAATATTTCTTAGATCGTACTAGACATGCTCAGACTGATAATATAATATAAACAGTGAGATATCAAATGTGCTCGGATATACTTAAATATGCCCAGATGACTAATTTCATGACTCTGACTCATTTAATCGTGGTTCGAATCCATGCACCCGAGCCAAATAAATCAACGGCTTATCTCTTTTTGAGGTAGGCCGTTTTGTTTTGGTTTGG
>Ga0233429_1005061_pt1 | contig 11194 bp, 9 predicted proteins | sample SI_118_April2016_3_FD_179879 | JGI IMG/M metagenome (GOLD analysis project Ga0233429, IMG submission 179879) | Seawater microbial communities from Saanich Inlet, British Columbia, Canada - SI_118_April2016_135_MG | ecosystem: Environmental > Aquatic > Marine > Inlet | place: Canada: British... | reverse complement strand
CTCATGTCGGGTGAACGATTCACCGTGTCGGTCTGCATGACTGGTCTCCTTGCGGTTGCTGATAGATTTCAGGATTTCTGCACGGAATGATGCGCCGACGATCTCGGCCAGCCGTCATGGATTGTTGCTAAGCGGAAAATCTTGTCTATTGTGCGGCAGAAAAGAAACCGGCTGGCAGGAACTTCGACACCTTGCCGAACTACGAATGGAGACAACATGACTGCAAGTAAGTGCCCCGTGATGGGCGAATCTCACGCCCGTGGTACCACCGCAAATCAACATTGGTGGCCGAACCAACTGAATTTGAAGATCCTGCACCAGAATCCGCCTCCCTCCGATCCCATGGGGGAGGACTTCAACTATGCCAAGGAATTCAAGAAGCTCAACCTGAATTCCTTGAAGAAGGACATCGTCGCAGTGATGACCACCTCGCAGGACTGGTGGCCCGCTGACTACGGCCACTATGGGCCACTATTTGTCCGTATGGCGTGGCACAGTGCAGGCACCTACCGCACAGAAGACGGTCGCGGCGGCGCCGCGTCAGGCACACTGCGCTTTGCGCCACTCAACAGTTGGCCCGACAACGGCAACCTCGACAAGGCGCGCCGACTGTTATGGCCGATCAAGCAGAAATACGGCCGCAAGATCTCGTGGGCGGACCTGATGATCTTAACCGGCAATTGCGCCCTCGAGTCCATGGGATTCAAGACCTTCGGTTTCGCCGGTGGTCGTGAGGACGTCTGGGAACCCGAGGAGGACATCTACTGGGGTTCTGAAACCACGTGGCTCGACGACGAGCGCTACAGTGGTGACCGGGATCTTGAGAAGCCACTCGGAGCCGTGCAAATGGGGCTGATCTACGTAAACCCGGAAGGTCCCAATGGAAATCCCGATCCCCTTGCTGCGGCTCGGGATATTCGCGAGACCTTTGCTCGTATGGCGATGGACGACGAGGAGACCGTTGCTCTGATCGCAGGCGGTCACACCTTCGGCAAAGCTCACGGCGCCGGAGATGCTGCGCACGTTGGTCCCGAACCCGAGGGGGCGGGCATCGAGGAGCAGGGCTTTGGCTGGAAGAACAGCTTCGGTAGTGGCAAGGGTGCCGACACGATCACCAGCGGCTTGGAAGGTGCCTGGACCACAGAGCCGGCCAAGTGGGACAACAATTTCTTCGACAATCTCTTCGGCTATGAATGGAAGTTGACGAAGAGTCCTGCAGGTGCACAGCAGTGGACACCCAAGAATGCTTCTGCCAAGGGCACTGTGCCTGATGCCCACGATGGGTCGAAACGGCATGCGCCCATGATGCTGACGACGGACCTCGCATTGAGGAGAGACCCGAAATACGCGCGCATCTCGAAACGCTTTCACAAGAACCCAAAGCAGTTCGCCGACGCCTTCGCCAAAGCCTGGTACAAACTGACGCACCGCGACATGGGGCCGCACGCGCGCTGTCTCGGCTCGTTGGTTCCGAAAAAGCCACAATTGTGGCAGGATCCTATCCCTGAGGTCGCGCACAAGCTGATCGGCAAGAAGGAAGCGACTGCCCTGAAGGGCAAGATCCTCGAATCAGGACTATCCATCTCCCAACTGGTGTCCACTGCCTGGGCATCGGCAGCAACCTTCCGTGGCACCGACAAACGCGGTGGGGCCAATGGCGCGCGTCTTCGTCTGGCGCCGCAAAGGGATTGGGAAGTGAACAGTCCTGGCGAACTGAGCAAGGTGCTCAAGGTTCTCGGTAAGGTTCAGAACGCGTTCGACAAGACATTGGTTGGTGGCAAGAAGGTGTCGTTGGCGGATGTTATCGTTCTTGGCGGGTGTGCCGGCGTCGAGGCGGCAGCTAAAAAGGCTGGGCACAAAATACAAGTGCCTTTTTCGCCTGGGCGCGCAGATGCGACGCAGAAGCAGACCGATGTAGAGTCCTTTGCCGTACTCGAACCGACGGCAGACGGATTCCGCAACCACCTCAGCAAGGGACACCGCGCGACCGCTGAGGAAGGGTTGGTAGACCGCGCCCACATGCTGACACTGACAGCGCCAGAGATGACAGTTCTCGTCGGCGGCCTGCGTGTGCTGAATGCGAATACGGGGCAATCGGATCTGGGTGTTTTCACCGATCGTCCGGAGACACTGAGCAACGACTTTTTCGTGAATCTCCTCGACATGAACACCGCGTGGCAGGTGCATGCACAATGTGAGCACGTGTACGAGGGTCGTGATCTGAGCACAGGCACGGTCAAATGGACGGGCACCGCTGTTGATCTCGTCTTCGGTTCGAATTCTCAGCTGCGCGCTGTCGCGGAAGCCTACGCCTGCGATGACTCGCAGGAGGCGTTCGTCGCTGACTTTGTCGCCGCCTGGAACAAGGTCATGAATCTTGATCGGTTTGATCTGAGCTGAGCGTCAATCGCTCGCTACATCTGCTTGCGGCACTCGCGTGTCGCAAGCAGATGCGGTCACTGACCAGTGATGCAGCCGCTTTCTAAAGGATGGGCACGCCGTCGGGCCGCCGGGCTCGGGGCTGCAGATGCCGCTTGGCCAGCAGATCCTGCGCCGTCCACCCGAGTTGGCCGTGGCGTACCAGGCCGTAGCGTATCAGGCCCTCGTCTATGACGGGCCGACACTCGGGGAAATCCAGCCACAACCGCAACAGCACGCGCTTTCGATCCTCCTCAGGCACTTCTTCGTGTCCCGCCCGTCCATGCGTGCACTACGTCATCCATGGTCGCCTCCGGCCCGAGCAGGGCAGCCGCGGTGTCGGGCGCCCTGGCCCGGTGGGGCTACACATCGACCTGACGGACTGCGCGGCACTTTTATGTGCACGTCAGGCCCCCGATGATCCACCCAGTCGCCTGGCGAGCGCCATGCATGTGTACAACGAACTCCTGCATCGTTGTCCCGAGGCCCTGCCACGGCTGTATGAAGGCTTCGAGTGGGATCGCCAGGATGAGCATGGCAAGACAGAGAGCCCCACCTCCGGTTACCCTGTACCGGTCTTCAGCCAGCGCGACGGCGTCGTGTCGTGCCGCTACAACTTTGGCTGGATCGGCAAGGCCCGCCAGCGACTGGAGCAACCGCTCACGGAAGAGGAGACGCAGATCTTCGACCTGATGGGTGAGATCTCGGCTGCGTCCTGCCTGGAGTTTCCCTTCCACACGGGCGACATCGGTGAGGACCGTCTGATCGACGAAGACGGTGTCGCTCTGGCCGACGAGACTGGACAGGATGACGACCTCATCGGCACCTGGCGTCTGACGTCGCACTTCGTAGCCTTCGAAGCCGGTGCCGGCGAAACGCGTCCAGGTGAGGTGGATTTCTCCAGACGCATCGTCTGCCTCGGTGGTCAGCTCTACTACACCGGCGCGTTCGAAACCTGTCTCGTCTCCCGGATCACCCAGCCACTCCAGACCGGCAGCCTCCACGACAATCCGATAGAGGTAGGTGACATTCGACGTCAGATCCGAATCCGTGAAGGACGTCACCTACGGCGACAACCCGACCGATGGAGGTGAAGTCCTGTCCCCCGGCGCGACGTCGTTCGATGCGGTATGCTTCGAACTGCCCGCCTGCATAGGGTGTCCACGAGAGCACGGCCCGCTCCTGGACCGCATCGATGGCGACTTCGTGCAAGGGCACGGGCTGAGCCTCGAACCCCGGCGTCGTCTGCTGTTGCGAGACGGCGACGAAGCCACCGGCACTGGCCACTGAAATGCGGTAGGTGTACGCCGTGTTGGGTGCCAGTGACGTGTCTATCAGTGTCGTCTGGCTCGCATCGGAGGTGACGAACAGCGTGTCGACGACTTGCTGAGCCAGCACGTTGCGCAGCACGCGGTACTCGGTGAAGGCTGCGGCTCCGGCGTAGGGCGTCCAGGTCAGAGTCGCCGTGCCCGACGTGTCGTCGAGGGCGATCTGAAGCTCAACTGCTGGCGTCAGCGCCGGATCGAGGGGGTTCTCACGTTTGGTATCGTGGCCACACCCCAGCAGTAGTAGTATCAGCAAACACAATGGTCTCATGAGGGCAAGAATACGCAAAACAGAGACCACCAACACTACCGCTTCAAATCATTGATGCGCATGAAGTTAGGGCGTGTCCGGAATGCTGGATTCACACCCTTACGACAAACTCGAGAAATCCAGCGTGGCGAAATAATCGTCCAGTGTCTCGGCTCGTCGGATCTGCTCGATATCGCCATTCTCCCGCAAGAGAAGCTCGGCGCTGCGCAGCTTGCCATTGTATTGGAATCCCATCGAATGACCATGGGCGCCAGCATCATGGATCGCCAGAAGGTCACCGATGGCAACAGGTGGCAGTTTCCGATCGATGGCGAACTTGTCATTGTTTTCACACAGAGATCCCACGACATCGACCATGTGCGTCGCTGCCGCCTCTTCTTTGCCGAGGACGGTGATGTGATGGTAGGCACCATACATGCCGGGGCGCATCAGATTGGCCATGCATGCATCCGTACCGACGTACTCCTTGTACGTGTGCTTCTGATGGATTGCCGTCGTGATGAGATAGCCGAAAGGGCCCGTCACCATGCGTCCATTCTCCATCATCACGGCCAGTGGATGCAGGCCTGCAGGCGGGATCAGTTCCTCGTAGACATCCTGCACACGGGCGCCCAGCGACTCAAGATCGACGGGCTCTTCTTCGGGCCGATAGGGGATGCCGATGCCACCGCCGAGATTGACGAACTCCAGGCGGATTCCCAGCTCCTTGTCGAATTCAACGGCGAGCTCGAAGAGCATACGCGCTGTCTCTATGAGAGACTCAGCATTCAGTTCGTTGGATACGACCATCGTGTGCAGACCGAAGCGTGTGGCCCCCTTGTCTCGCAGGACACGATAGGCGTCGAACAATTGCTCGCGGGTCAAACCGTATTTGGCCTGCTGCGGATCGCCGATGATGGCGTTTCCTTCGCGCAGGGGGCCCGGATTGTAGCGCAGGCAGATCAGTTCCGGAATGCCCGCATGTCGTTCGAGATAGTCGATGTGGCTGATGTCATCGAGATTGATCACCGCCCCAAGTTGCGTGGCCTTTTCAAACTCCACTGCTGGCGTGTCATTGGAGCTGAAGAAGATGTGTTCCCCTTTGATACCCACTCGTTCACACAGGACCAGTTCTGCCATGCTTGAGCAATCGGCACCGAAGCCTTCCTCGGCGAGGATCTTTATCAGATGCGGGTTCGGATTAGCCTTGACGGCAAAATGCTCACGGAATCCTCCGTTCCAGGCGAAGGCGGCATTTAGCCGACGCGCGTTGGTGCGGATCGCGCCTTCGTCGTACAGATGAAATGGCGTGGGGTATTGCGCCGCGATTTCGCGAATCCGGTCCTCGGAGAAGGGGACGTGCTTACGGCTCATGGGTCGTGACTCGGTGGGTAAGGGTGTTTGGTGACAAGCAGGGAATGAAGATAAGGGTTCTTACGGCAAGATTCAGCGAACCATCTGTACATTGACTGCAGATCAATCTACGAATCCCATTCCTGTGAGGCGACGAGCAATGACAGCGAGGTCTCCATGAGTCTGGTCGGAATCGATGTCGGCTCGAGTGCGGTCAAGGTTGCTGCTTATTCGGAGCTGGGCGAACTCCTGATGGTCGTGGCCAACAATCTGACAGGCCTGCATCCGGCGCCCGGATCGTGGGAGCAGGACGCAGAGGAAGTCTGGCAAGCGGCCTCGCTCGGGATGCGCGAGCTGATGGCGAGTGATGGGTTGCGAACCGATCCACCGAGAGCGATCGCTATCAGCGCCTCCGGTCGCGAGAACTTCCTGGCCGACGAGAATGGAAATCCACTTACTCGCGCAGTCATGGGAGCTGATACTCGTGGCGCCGAGTTCGAGACGCCTCCCGATGGTGCTCCCGTGCCCGAGCCGTGGTGCCAATCGTGCGGTCACGACCGCCAGCGAATGGATCCGGTGTTCCGGCTTCTGTGGTGGCGTACGCATCACCCCGAGATCGTCGAGCAGGCCAAGTTCTTCCTGGGTTGGCACGACTTCCTGACTCTGCGTTTGTGTGCCCGAGTCGCAACAGACAGGAGCACCGCTTCCAGGTATCTAGTCTATGACCTTGGCAGTAGCGACTGGGCACCGGATCGAATTTCCGCCTACGGCATCGATCCGAGCTTTCTCCCAGAGTTGCTTTCCTGGCCAGCTGTGATTGGGGAGATCGACCCGCAAGCGGCGACGGAGTGGGGCTTGCCTCCCCGGGTGCAGCTGGCTCTTGGGGGGCTGGACGTGAACTGCGCCGCGATCGGTGCCGGCGTCGTGGAACTCGGTTCGGCGTGTCTGGTCAGCGGTTCCTACGAGAATCTCCTGGCTGTGACTGGTGATCCGCCGGCGGCTGGCATGCTTCGGAAGGGGCTGTCAGTGATGCCGCACCCGGGAGAGGCAGGGCTGTCTGCCCTTGCCGTGTGTCCAACAGGCAATGCGGTCTTGAACTGGGCGAGGAGTCTCGTCGGTGTGAGCATCGGCGGTGTTGAGGACCAGCTGCGTGCGGCACGTCTTGAACCCAGTCCTGTGGAGGCAGTTCCGTATCTGTCGGGTTCCATGGTTTTTTGGGAGGACGGCCGGAAGGCGAAGGGGGCTCTGATCGGCCTGACCCTGGCGACGACGCCTACCGATATTGTCCAAGCTCTGATGGAGAGTATCGCCTACGACCATGTTACCACCTTGTCGCTGCTGGCTGAGGAAGGGGTGGACGTGAGTCGCATTCGGGCGACTGGGGGAGGTTCGCGCTCTGCCTGGTGGACCCAACTGAAGGCAGACTTAACCAACACGAGGATTGAGGTCGCTGAGCAGCAGGAATCAGGAACACTCGGGGCGGCGATTCTCGCTGGCCTGGCGATCGGAGTGTTCGACAACCTCGAGCAGGTGAGCGGTCGGCTCTCTGGCACAAGCAGAGTGCACGAACCCGACCCACAACGTGCCGAGCTTCACCACGAACGCCTCGCTCACTACCACAAGACGGTCGAGGTCCTGCTACGCGAGGTGTACTGAGTTGAATCGAGGGCAACCCACCGAAGTCGATCACACCGCCTGGCGACTGGCGCCTCGGTCACGTGTTAGGTCTGGCGCAGCAACCAGCGAACGGCATTCCGTTGCAGCTTCTCGTATTCCGGGTTCCACAGCGCTGGCACCGTATGACCTGGTGCCAGGTAGGCTACGCGACCCTTGCCATAGTCGTATGCCCAGGCTGCCTGACAGCGAGTGCCAAGATCCTTGAAGGTGTGACCATCATCGTTGACACTTTCCGCCAGGACATGGCCTGGATCTTTGTCGTAGACCATGAAGTGTTGCTCATCGGTGACGACGAAGTCACTGACATCACGGGTGATGGGATGGTCTTTGTTGGTGATTTCGACGCGGTAGGGGCGCACGGCGGGGTGGCCTTGAGTCACTGAGCCCTGGACATGGCGAAAGTCCTCGTTGTCGGGCGAAATGTACGTCGTATTGTGATAGAAGAGGGCGGCGCCTCCCTCGTCGACGAAGGCGCGTACGGCTCGTCCCTGCTCCGGGGTGATCCACGGCACCGTGCGGGGCGTCATGGCTGGTACGGGTGGGACGCTGACGGGTTCGGTTTCGGCATCGCAGCCGGGGTAATGGGCCTTGAGACCGTACCCATCGGGCCATAACATGCCGTCGCGGAAGATGATGAGCAGTTCATAGCTGGCCATGGTATCCGCGCTGAGCCGGGTGACTTCGTCGCTGAAGTCGATGTGCAACCCCAGGTCCCGGACCAGACTCTTGCCGAGGGCGGTGCGGATATAGTCCGCGTTGTGGTAGCGGTCGCCAACAAGGGCGAAGGCTCTGGGTTGGACTGTCATGATTTGGTCTCCTTGCGCCAAAGGATACAGCATTGGTCCGAACGCCAACCCTTCGCCATCTCGACCCCCCCCGCGGCCGAGCGCTCTGTTATGGAGTAGCCGGTTTCAGGCAGCCAGTTCAAAGATCGGCGTGCTTTTCGCGGTCAGCCGCTGTAGCTCTGCAACTTCGTCTGCAGAAACGGCCGTGTAGCGATCCGCAATATCCAGTGCCATGGGATAGAAGGATGGCTCGCCCGGGGGCAATGCCGCCGTCACGGGCTGTGACAGGGTGAATCGCAGGGCCAGTTCCGCCAGCGCCGGATCCTCGATGGGCTGGTACCAGCACTTGGACCACTTGCGCTCGGTCCCTTCTTCCAGTTTGCCGTAAGCCATGCCCTTGAGTGCCAGTCGAGCCATGCCTTTGGCTTCGGCAGCTGCCACCACCTGGGGCCCGAATCCCGCTCCCAGCCATGTGGACCAGTTGATCGGGAACAGAACCGAATCGAAGCCCACCGATTCGATCAACCTGAGGGCTGTTTCCGCCGAGTGAGAGGAAAAGCCCAGGTAGCGTGCCTGGCCTTTCTCTTTTGCTTCGAGAAAGACCTCTAAGGCTCCACCAGGACCGGTCGCCGTGTCAAAGTCCTCGTCTGTGTTGACCGAATGCATCTGATACAGATCGAAATGATCCGTTTGCATCCACTGCAGCGATGCCTCCAGCTCTGCCCGGGCGCCATGGGCTGTCCGTTCCGTTGTCTTGCAGGAGAGAAACACATCGTCACGGTAGGGGGCCAGGGCCGGGCCCAACATTTCCTGCGCATTGCCGTAGGTGGGTGCCACGTCGAAATAGTTGACGCCCCGGTCAATGGCATGGGCCACCAGTGCACTCGCCTCCGACGAGTCCACCTTGCTCACCATGATGCCACCAAAGCCGATGATGGACAGTTGTTCTGACGTGTTGCCGAATTCCCGCGTCTGCATCTCTGGCTCCGATCCGATTTAATACAACCTGCTGTCCGTGCCTCGGGCAGCCATTATGATGTGTCTGGTGTAGGTTGGCAAGCGGTGTAGGTGCATTTTGCCTGCCGATAGCCGCCGGCCAAAGAATCAGTGCGCCGTGGCGGCAATCATGCCGCCATCGACACGCATCATGCTCGCTGTCATGTAGTCGGCATCGTCGGAGGCGAGGAAAGCGACGGCTTTGCCGATATCTTCCGCGGTGCCCATGCGACCCCAGGGAATCGTGTTCTTCTCGGCATTGGCGATGTCTTCGGGCGTCATGCCACCGGTGCTTCCTGGTGTCTGCATCCATCCAGGTTCCAGTGCATTGACGCGAATCTTATGCGGTGCCAGTTCGAGCCCGAGGGTGGCGGCAAACTGGTTCAACCCGGCTTTGGTGAAGTTGTAGACGGAACTACCGGGATAGGCGCTCTCGGCGTGCACGGAGGTGATCACGACGATGCTGCCGCCATTCACCTTCAGTGGCTCGAGTGCTTCCTGGCAGAGGTTGAAGGTGCCAAAGAAGTTGACGTCCACCACCTCGCGGGCGCGCTCTTCGCTGGTCTCCTCGAAATTCTTGAAGGCGTTGATACCGGCATTGCAGACGAGTATGTCGAGGCGGCCATACTCGGCCATTGCAGTCTCGACCATCTGTCGGCAGACATCGCGACTTCCCGCATCCCCGGCAACACCGACGGCGGTGCCCCCTGCGGCGCGCACCTCTTCACAGGCATCTTCGACATTCGCCGGCGTCGAGCTGTTGAGGACGAGGCGAGCTCCCTCGGCAGCCAGTGTGCGAGCGATACCACGTCCCATGGCATTTTTCTTGCCTGCGGCGGTAATGATGGCGACACGATCAGCGAGCTTCATCTGGGTGTGATCCTTTTCGTCGGTTTGATTCTTAGGCACTAGCCGGCGGCGACACTCGTGGCACTGAACTGGGTGATGAGATCTTCTGCGACGGACATCATCCTGTCGACATTGTCCGCCATGTATTCAGAGAGGCGCTCTTCGGCACCGCTGCGGTCGCCGGTGTCGAACATCTGGCGTGCCTCCACCGCGAGGGGATAGGCACTTCGCATAAACTCGGCCTCTAACTCCCGCCATCGAGTGCGTACCACTTCGATGCGGCCCGGCGCGTCCTCGCGTACCACGTGAGCGAGCTGCAGGAAGCGCCACCAGGGGCTGTCAGGTGTTGCGTGTTGCCCGCCCTTCGCTAACACATCGGGCAAGGTACCCTCGAGAAAGACGGGAAAGAACGGTGCCTGACAAGGTGAATAGAAGCTGCACCAGTAGATGGGCAGGCGTGTCATGTCGCCACACAGATCGGCGACGAGACTGGCTGCTGTGTTGCCGCCCTTCGGCCCGTCGTCGAAGTGGATGCAGATTCCTTTGCCCGTCAGATCCGTCCGGAAGGGCTCATTCGGTTCGCTTGCATCTGAATGATCGCGTAGGAGGGCCATCATCGTCGCTGTGTCGATGCCACCATCGCGGGCGCCCAACATGGCGCAGGACCGGCGTCTGCGCATGGCGCCGCTGCCTTCATCACGTGGATTTCTACTATAGGCGTCGGCGAAACTGAACTTCCCATCCGCATCATTCCACCAGCCCCGATCGCGGGCTGTGGATTCGGCTGTGGTCGACACGGACTCGTAGTTGGTCTCCACACTGTACACATTGCTGATGCCGAGGGCCGTGTCGACGTGCTGTACAGCCCATTCATGACCGGCTGTTTCGATGACGAAGGCTTCACCTGGATCGGCGACGATGTAGCCATTGTCATAGGTCCGTACGCCGGCATCGTTGTCGAATTTCCCCTGTCCATATTCGCTGATGAGGCGGGTCATCCAGTCCACCGCTTCACGTGCGGTGCGGCCACGTTCGAGGCCGAGGCGCAGGATTTCCATGCCGATGAGCCGTGCCTCGGGCGCGGCATCGAACTTGGATGCGAGGCCCTCGTTGCCGATCACGACCTGGTGCTCGTTGAAACCATGCTCGTAACCCCAGCACCACCAGGGCCTGGAGCCCACGTGGCGCCAGGTGACCTCCACCTCGGGAAGAGTTACGAACTGACACTGCGTGAGAGTGCCTGACTCATGGTGCCGCCGTTCGTGCAGCTCCAGAGGCTGACACTCATCCCATGGGCGATCGCTATTCTTGGCGAACAGGGTCTGCCGCTGCGTCGTGGCTGGCGGCAGGGCGACCATGGTATCGCAACTCTTCGGTGTCATCTTCAAGACTCCCATCGATGGATCGCATAACATCCGTGCCTGAAAGGAAGGCTTGCTGTGCGGTTCAGGCCAGCCATTGGCATCAGGTCACTATGAATCGTTCTTGTGACCATGAGCAATCGATCAACTCGCCGACGATAGCTGTCAGGCATTGAAGAG